>Ga0123337_10001457_pt1 | contig 30264 bp, 29 predicted proteins | sample frozenSSSSmetaG_FD_89792 | JGI IMG/M metagenome (GOLD analysis project Ga0123337, IMG submission 89792) | Glacier valley bacterial and archeal communities from Borup Fiord, Nunavut, Canada, to study Microbial Dark Matter (Phase II) -... | ecosystem: Environmental > Aquatic > Freshwater > Ice >...
AAAGTAGCGTTGGTGGCTTGTATGCATAAATTGTTGACGATTCTTAATGCGATTATGAAATCAGGTAAACCCTGGGATAACAATTTTTCTTCCAATTTTGCTTGACTTGAAACACAGTTGCTCACCCGATTTATTAACCGTAGTGGGATTACCATAGTAAATCAGTGAGCCCACTCCTTTTAATTCCGCATTTAAAATTTTGCTCGCATAAACTTTCGCCTCACCAACGCCTTGAAAATTTACATCAACATGTTCTGCATACAGTTTTTTGGTATCCACCTCACCAACACCCTTGCCATTTAAGCGCAGCATTTTGATATTTCCCGAAGCCTCTATACTTCCGGCACCTTCATAGGAAATATCAATTTCTTCACCTTGAATATGTTCGATTTCAACTTCACCAACACCTTTACCTTTAAATGAGCGTAGTGTGGGTACGGTGATAACAAACTTTTTATCGTCAGAAAAAAACATACTACTTTTTTTTCCAGATCCATCCAATTGCAATTCGCCATTCACCACAGTCACCGATATCTTTTTCAAATCCGCTTCTGTTCCTTTAAAAGAAACCGATTGCGCTCCACCGACATTAATATCGACATCGAACGCGCCATCACTTTTTACGGAACTAAAAGCCGGTAATTCAGGCAACGGAATAGGTCTCGCTGCTTGTGCAAAAGAACTCAATACAAATAAAGACAGGATAAATAAACGACGCATATCGCACTCCTCAAAAGTTAAAAATGGATTGGTATTGTAATTGATCAATCATGACGGGCAAACCAGAAACTGGAAAAGTCCAGGCTGTGGGTCCTAATGCGCCTGGCTCGCAGGCTGGGATGCAGCCCCGCCCTACGAACCCCAGAACTGTTTTACCTTTTGTGACAACTTCTTGAAGACGATAGGTAAGTATGTTTTCCTAAGAGGACTTCTTCGCCTTTGTAGCCGCATCATCCAAACTACGCAAGTGCGCTAATTTTTCTGCAATCTGAATTTCTAATCCGCGCGGAACAGGTTCGTACCAATTTGGATCCGGCATTCCCTCCGGCAGATAAGTTTCGCCGGCAGCATACGCTTCCGGTTCATCATGCGCATAACGATAAGCGTGTCCGTAGCCAAGTTCTTTCATCAGCTTCGTCGGCGCGTTACGCAAATGCACTGGCACTTCGCGCGATTTGTCTTGTTTTACAAACGCCAGCGCCTGATTAAACGCGTTGTATCCCGCATTACTTTTTGCTGCAACTGCCAGATAAATCACGGCTTGTCCTAACGCTAATTCACCTTCTGGTGAGCCTAATCGTTCATACGTGCTGGCAGCGTCGTTGGCGATTTGCATGGCGCGTGGATCAGCAATGCCCACGTCTTCCCAAGCCATGCGCACTATGCGACGCGATAAATATTTTGCGTCAGCGCCGCCATCCAACATACAGCATAACCAATACAACGCGGCGTCAGGATTGGAGCCGCGCACTGATTTATGCAACGCAGAAATCTGATCGTAAAAATTATCACCGCCTTTATCAAAACGACGCGCATTTAATGAGAGCGTGTTTTGAAGAAATTCCGAGGTAATTTTATTGGTTCCAACCGACATCGCGGCATTATTTGTTTGCTCCAACAGGTTAAGCAAACGTCGCGCGTCACCATCGGCATAACCAACCAGGGTATTCATCGCATCTGGCTCAAACTGCAAATGTGATAAAACTTCTTGCTGCGCGCGCGTGGCCAACTGCGTTAATTCATCTTCGGAAAGTGATTGCAACACATACACTTGCGCACGCGATAGCAAAGCAGAATTCACTTCAAACGACGGATTTTCAGTAGTAGCCCCAATAAACGTGACCAACCCAGATTCCGCATAAGGTAACAATGCATCTTGTTGCGCTTTATTGAAACGGTGAATTTCATCGACAAACAAAATGGTTTTCCTACCTTGCGTCAAAAATATTTCTGCCTGTTCCATCGCGGCGCGTATATCTTTAACGCCAGAAAACACCGCTGACAACGCAATAAATTCACAACCAAATGCATGCGCAGTTAACCGCGCCAACGTAGTTTTTCCTACACCGGGCGGTCCCCATAAAATCATGGAATGCGGCTTGCCTGATTCAAACGCCAGACGTAATGGCTTACCTGCGCCGAGCAAATGACGTTGGCCGATAACCTGGTCTAAGTGCTGTGGACGCAAGGCTTCGGCTAACGGTGCTGTGGGCGCTACTTTAAATAAATCCATAGTCAGGTATTAAAAACATCCGCGCTGGCCGGCACAGTAAATTGGAATGGATCTGGCGCATTTTTATCTTTAGCCTTTTCCAGCAAGGCGGGATTTTTTTCTATGTTTTCTAAAAAAATGACCGTGGTTTTATTAAAGTTATCGCGTAAATCCATTTCACGCGGCACACCATCTTTCATGCCGATGCTAATTAAAGAAAACGTGCTGTCTTTATCTTTTGGCGTAGCCTGAAAAAATTCCATGCCGTCTTTTTTTCCCAGATCTTTCAATACAAAATTTTTCTCCAGATCATTACTGCCAAACAAAATTGCAGCCGGACTGGAGCTCAACGCAGTGCCTAATTTTTTAATCGTCACCTGATTTAAATCTTTGTCATACATAACCATTTTTTCACCATCGGCTTGTAACAATTGCTCATACGGTTTTTGATACAACCAGATAAATTTACCGGGACGCGCAAACATAAACGTGCCGCTGGATTGATTGGACACTTTAGTTTGTCCTTTTTCCACCTTCAGCTGACGTTGAATAAAGTTACCTTTGGCTGAATTCGTGCTTTTGATGAAGGTTTTGAATTGCTCTAGCCCGCCGGCTTGGGCGGTGGCTGCGGACAAAACGCAAATTGCTGTTACAAAATATGTTGTGATGATTGATTTCATTCGATTTCTTTCTGGAGAATTTTTATGCTTTAGCTTATGCCGCTATCTGTGAATCCGCACAGCCCGGCCCCCTCTCCCGTTGCGCGGGAGAGGGTTGGGGAGAGGGTGGTTGCTACGGCTACAAACGTTATTCAAATTCTGTATCTCTTGATTACAAACCGGACCTTTATTAACGACTATCCAGGTTTCACGAGCCCTCTCCCCAACGATCTCCCGCAAGGGTGCAAAAGGGAGAGGGAGCCGCGCCTCGGTTCATGGAACAATTCGGTCAAACAACGGGCGGCTGGTTTCTCTCCTGCGCAACGGGGAAGAGAGCAAAAAACGCCGCTCACTCCGCCTCAGCGGTGGTCGGAACCAAAATCTCACGATTACCATTACTCTGCATCGTGGACACAATACCGCTCTGTTCCATCTGCTCTAATAATCTGGCGGCGCGATTGTAGCCAATGCGTAAATTTCTTTGTACCAGTGAAATCGAAGCGCGGCGATTTTTTAAAACAATCGCCACCGCAGAATCGTACAATTCATCTGCCTCACCTCCGCCAGCGCCCGCACCATCTGGCGACAGCGCGCCACCCTCGCCCGTAGTTCCACCTTCCAAAATGCCTTCAATATAATTCGGCTCACCTTGCGATTTTAAAAATTCCACCACGCGATGCACTTCTTCGTCTGATACGAATGCGCCATGTACCCGCACCGGATATCCAGTCCCAGGCGGCATGTACAACATGTCTCCCATACCGAGCAACGCTTCCGCTCCCATCTGATCAAGAATAGTGCGTGAATCGATTTTGCTACTGACTTGAAATGCAATACGCGTAGGAATATTGGCTTTAATTAAACCGGTGATGACATCAACAGAAGGCCGTTGTGTCGCCAGAATTAAATGTAATCCGGCGGCGCGCGCTTTTTGTGCAATACGCGCAATGAGCTCTTCTACTTTTTTACCGACCACCATCATCAAATCAGCCAACTCATCGATGATGATGACTATCGTTGGCAACGCTTCCAGCGGCTCTGGCGCGTCTGGCGTTAAGCTAAATGGATTGGGAATATGTTGTTCGTGTTTAGCGGCTTCCTGAATTTTATGGTTATAGCCAGCCAGATTACGCACGCCTAATTTAGACATCAGACGATAACGGCGCTCCATCTCACCCACTGCCCAATTTAACGCATGCCCGGCCTGACGCATATCGGTCACGACCGGCGCCAGCAAATGCGGAATGCCTTCATATACCGACATTTCTAACATTTTTGGATCGATCAGAATCATGCGTACAAATTTAGGATCGGATTTATAAAGTAGCGACAATAAGGTCGCATTAATTCCCACTGATTTACCCGAGCCCGTCGTTCCGGCAATTAATAAATGCGGCATCTTGGCCAGATCAGCGACCACGGGATTACCCGCAATATCTTTTCCGAGCGCGATTGTTAAGGAAGAAGCGCTGTCGTTATACAACTGCGAGCTGAGGATTTCTGTCAGTCGCACAATCTGACGTTTTGGGTTGGGCAGCTCCAGACCCATCGTCGTTTTACCTGGTATGGTTTCCACCACACGAATGGAAATGATGGATAAAGAGCGCGCCAAATCGCGCGCTAATCCGACAATCTGACTGCCCTTCACACCTGTGGCCGGTTCAATCTCATAACGCGTAATCACCGGTCCCGGATAAGCCGCCACTACGTTGACTTCCACACCAAAGTCCGAGAGTTTTTTCTCAATTAAGCGGCTGGTGAACTCCAGCGTTTCTATACTGACTGTTTCCTGCACTGCCTTGGCCTCGTCCAGCAAAGCTAATGGCGGCAATGAGCTATCGCTTAATTCTGAAAATAAGGGCACTTGTTTTTCTTTATCGACACGCGCTGACTGCGCCACAATTACCACGGGTTGCCCGATGCGTAACGGTGTGGCTTCCACGTGTTTAGCGCGTTCATAAACGACAACCTCTTCGCGCGCAATGGCAGCGACTTCACCCAACAAACGATCCTGACGTGCCGTATATTTTTTGACGATCCAACTCAATACCAATTCCAGATTCGTGCCAATTTTTTCTGCGATAGTCAGCCAGGAAACCTGAAACAACGCGCTGATACCAACGCCGATTAATAATAAAAAGAAAAACGTCGCGCCCGTAAAACCGAAGCTGCCATACGCCGTTTTACCGATCAATTCACCCAACACGCCGCCCGGCGCACGCGGCAAATTGAATTGGTATGAATACATGCGTAAATATTCCATTCCCATGCAGGCACTTAATATCAACGCAAAGCCTAAACCGCGAATCCATTTCATATAAGGATGATCAGCTTGTTCCGGTTCCCAATTGGCTTTGTTCCCAAGCTGAGAATAAGAGCGCACCACGCTGATGCCCAAAAGAAGAAGCCACAACCATGCTGATTTTCCAAACGCATACAGTAATAAATCTGCACACCATGCACCAAAACGACCGCCCAGATTGACGATTTGGTCTACCTGATTGGATTGCGACCAGGCAGGATCATGCGGTGAATAGCTGAGTAATATCATGGCCAAAAAAGTGGTCACGGCCACTAAAATTAACCAACGCGCTTCGGATAACAATGTCACCATCCGACCAGGTTTGGCGGATGGTTTATCTTTATTGGGGTCTCTGGTGTAGGCGACTTTGCTCATATATCTTAGGTAATCGTTGGGTTTTAAAAAATAACCTATAATCTTAACCAGTTTTCGTAGGGTGGGCATGCTTTTGTGCCCACCATTTTTGCAAGTTCAGACTAATTGATCAATTTCATCCTGAAATAAATCTCAAGGTTTCTCAAGGGTTACGGCATATTGAGCTGTTTCGAATTTGCAAACACGGTGGGCACAAAAGCGTGCCCACCCTACGAAAGTCAACCAACTTCACAGGAACATCATGACTGACAAAAAACACGCCCGCGTCCTTATTCTAGGTTCAGGTCCCGCTGGTTATAGCGCTGCTGTTTATGCCGCCCGCGCTAATTTAAAACCGGTGTTAGTCACCGGCGTTGAGCAAGGCGGCCAATTAATGACCACTACCGATGTAGATAACTGGCCAGCCGATGCCATGGGTGTTCAAGGGCCCGAATTAATGCAACGCTTTCTTCAGCATGCAGAACGTTTCAACACCGAAATTATTTTTGACTATATTCACACCGCCAAATTATCTGAAAAGCCGATTCGTTTAATTGGCGATCAAGGTGAATTTACCTGTGACGCTCTCATTATTGCGACAGGCGCTTCGGCTCAATATTTAGGTTTGCCGTCTGAACAAGCGTTCATGGGTAAAGGCGTTTCCGGCTGTGCGACGTGTGACGGATTTTTTTACCGCGGTAAAGAAGTCGCCGTCATCGGTGGCGGTAATACGGCCGTTGAAGAAGCACTTTATTTATCGAACATCGCCAGCAAAGTCACTGTCGTACATCGCCGCGATAAGTTTCGCGCAGAAGCCATTTTGATTGATCGCTTGATGGCGAAAGCGGCTGAAGGAAAAGTCGTTATTAAATGGAACCACACGTTAGAAGAAGTCACCGGCGACGCTTCGGGCGTGACTGGGATGAACATCAAATCGACAGCCGACAACACGGTGCAATCGATTCCATTGCATGGCGTGTTTATCGCCATCGGTCACAAACCGAATACATCGATTTTTGAAGGTCAGTTAACGATGCATAACGGTTATATCCAGACTAAAGGCGGTTTGGAAGGCATGGCAACTGCCACTAGTATTCCTGGTGTATTTGCTGCTGGTGACGTGCAAGATCACGTTTATCGCCAGGCCGTAACCAGCGCCGGAACCGGGTGCATGGCGGCGTTGGATGCGCAGCGGTTTTTAGAAGCCGAATAAAAAATGAAGCGTGCACCGATTAAAGATTTAAACGAATTAAAAGGTTTAAAGAATCAATTACAGGTGCGCGCTGAACAAGAAAAGTTAGCTGAACAAAAACGCCAAAGCGAAGAACGCGCTGCACAAAAAGAAGCCACTATTTTCCGTACCAATGTTGGCGATGTCACACCCATCAAAACGCCTGATATTTACCTGCCTCCAACCACGCCAATTCATCCAAAAACTGTTAACGCCAACTCAAAAGAAATTAACACGATGTCAGAAGCAATGCAGGAAATGGAGCAATGGTCAGATGAATTCGATGCCAGTTCAGATCAAGAAAATCCTGAGCAAAATCTGAGTTATGCCATCAAAGGGAGCAGTCCGGATTTAATGAAGAAATTACGCAAAGGCCAATGGCCGGTGCAAGCCTGGTTAGATTTACATGGCATGCAGCGAGACCAGGCACGTGCTGTTTTGTCCAACTTTTTGCACAAATCCAATTACGCCAGATTACGCTGCGTGTGTGTGATTTACGGCAAAGGTATCAATTCGCGTCAAGCTGCTGTGTTGCCGGATAAAGCGCGCATCTGGCTTAGTCAATCTGAATTCGTGCAGGCGTTTTGTCCGGCGAATCAGCGTGATGGCGGGGATGGTGCTTTGTATGTGTTGTTGCGTAGTACTTCGTAGGGTGGCCCGCTTTGGGCCCACGCGGTATCGTTGATAAACCGGGCATACATTAAGAATTCAATTGATCAACCAACGCGTGGGCAAAAAAACGTACCCACCCTACTCCTTTACCAACGCTGCGGCGTCCAACAATAATTCCGCACGCCCCGTTGCTAATTTTTTTGAATCAGACAATGTCTGCCGAAATGCTCGCGCACCAGTTAAACCTGACATCAGCCCCAGCATATGGCGCGTGATGCTATTTAATTTCAAGCCGTGTTGGGCATGTAAATCCAATTGTGCTTTAACGTAAGGAATCATCGCTTGCAGCACGGCATGGCGCGATAAAACTGGATTTAAATCCTGATAATAACGCGCATCAAATTCAGCCATTAAATACGGATTGTGATAAGCCTCCCGTCCCAGCATTACGCCATCAACGTGCTGCAAATGCAGATCTATTCCGGCGTAACTTTTCACCCCACCGTTCACAATAATTTCCAGCGCAGGAAACTCGCGTTTTAATTGATACGCGTACTCATAATTAAGCGGTGGAATTTCACGATTTTCTTTCGGACTCAATCCTTTCAGGATTGCGTTACGCGCATGCACAATAAACGTTGAGCAGCCTGCATCGGCAATTTCGCCGACGAAGTCACGCATGAATTCATAGGAACCGGATTCGTTAATTCCGATCCGGTGTTTCACCGTTACATCAATCGACACTGCATCACGCATCGCCTTCACACAATCGGCGACCAGTTTGGGTTCTGCCATTAAACACGCACCAAACGCCCCGCGCTGCACTCGTTCGGATGGACAACCGCAATTCAGATTAATCTCGTCATAACCCCACTGCTCACCTAATTTGGCGCACTTCGCCAAATCTTCTGGCTCGCTTCCGCCCAACTGCAAAGCGACCGGGTGTTCTATCGGATCAAAATCCAAATGCCGCTGCAAATCGCCATGTAACATCGCGCCGGTCGTTACCATTTCGGTATATAACCAGGTGTATTTGGTGAGTTGGCGATGGAAGTGGCGGCAGTGTCTGTCGGTCCAGTCCATCATCGGGGCAATGGATATAGTGCGCTTGGATTTAATGGGGATTTTATCTATAGAAAACGTCATTTATTAAAACTCGGATCTTATTTAAACCTTATCAAACTTATGCTGTTTTAAACACCAATTACAGAAAATTTGCAGAAATTGAGGAGTGCTATGGCTTCATTTGTTTTACGAAAAGGGGTGTGGACTGCATACATCCGGAGAAAGGTCACAAGTCTATCAGCAAATCCTTTCCCACCAAGGGAAAGGCTCAATTCCGGGCTGGTGAAATTGTTAATTTACCCTGGCAGGATATTAATCACGATCACAAGCCGATAAAACCGCATACACAATGCCGCCGTGCTTTACTGGTGATGAGTTCACGCCAACAAGACGGCCAATACTTTGACAGCTTCGCGTACCTTGGCTACAGCCAGCTTATGTACACGCCCAAATTGGTTACCGGGTTTTCCGCAGGGTCGGATGTTTTTAAGTTTGCTCATTATTTCGATCTAAAAAAACCAGCGCTAAGGCTAGTTTATGTGTAACTAAGCCATCTGTTTCCCTGAAAAATTGTTACAGATGTGATTGATTTACTTTGTATTGCTCGCTATAGCTTCCAATAACTTTAACTACCACTTGAAACATTTCCAATGACCCGGCTTACGTAGTTCTACTAATCGTAAAATCCACAATATTTTCCGCTCTTCTTTCTTGTCATACTGCTCTTACGTAAAACCTGGTTTGAACATATTTTTAAGAGGAAATAACATGAGTAAGTATTTAAATAAATTAATAACACCATTAGCCTTTATCGCCCTTTTTCTCGGGTTATCAACAACATCATCGTTTGCGGAGAACCCGCCTAATGTCTATGTGAGTCTACATAATGGTGGTGGATACGTTGCGGGGCTCTATTATAAAAAATTGGGGGATTCACGTTTTCAAAGTGCAGGAAGTTGGGTAAGCCTGGGAGGAAATAGAATGACCCCGGAAATACCGAAAGGAAGTGATTTTTGTGTCGCTGTGGTCATTTGGTCTGGTTCCTCGTACCACAACCATTACTTCCATTCTGAAGGAAATGCCCCAGAGTGGTTTAACGGTACAGTAGGCAATGCAAATCTTTGGTTTTCAGGTGTGTTTTCTAAGCCTAAATGGAGTTATAACGGCGAACAATCAGCTGGTCTCGAACTTTATAAATCTGAAAGAGAGCGAAATGCATGTGCTCCATAACTGGTTCACTTGGGGCCCTGGATTGAATGGCAAAGCCGGCCACCTGAAGCTATTAATAACGTTTTTCCGCAAATGCAAGTGCAACTCTGTATTGTTCACATGGTGCGCAACTCGCTGAAGCAGGGGCGTGGAAAGATTACAAAGTCGTGACAACGGATTTACGTGCAATTTATCAGGCACCGGCGGAAGAAGCAGCAACGCAGGCACCCGATGATTTTGCCAAAAAATGGGATGAAAAATAGCCACAAATCAGCAAATCATGGCGGGCACACTGACACAATCTCAGCACCTGGTTTGCGTATCCGGCCGACATACGGCGCGCCATTTACACGACCAATGCCATTGAGTCTTTGAACAGCGTGATTCGTCATGCTATTAAAAAACGAAAGGTTTTTTCCAAATGAGGAATCGGCTAAAAAAGTCATCTTTATGGCGGTTCAGCGGGCCGCTAAAAAAATGGACTATGCCTGTTCCAAAGTGGCGCTCAACAATGAGCAGATTCATTATCCTTTTTGAAGACCGGTTACAACCACATCTTTAAAATGGAGAATTGTATTTACACAAAATTGTTGACAGGCTCTTTTTATATAGCTCAATTAAGGGATGCATTGTTCTGCCTGGCTGAGCAACGTCATCCGGTGAACCGGAACCGCCTTCTTTCCGGTTCAGTATGCGCTGTGCGCCCGTTTCTGTTAAGGATGCAAGAGCCATGTCTTTGTAATAGCTGGCTTGTTCCTGATGATCAGACTGATCAGTATAAATAACAACGAGCTCATGCATAGCGCCTGTATGACCCCGTGCAGCCGCTTCTTTAAACAGCCTGTGCGGTTGTATCACTTTCCGGTGTGCTTGTATTGCCCCGGGGTGTGCAGGCAAACTGATACATCGCCTCTGTGTTCTGGACAGTGCCGGGCGCGGGATTAAAAACAGGAACGACTGGCGTGGGTTGATGCGAAAAACTAAAAACAGGTGCTATTGAATCCATCGGTATCTCTCTTTCATTTAATTGATACCGCAGCAAAAACAGCATTGTCGCGGTTAAAGAATGCACAATCTCGCCGTACTTTCCCTATAGTTTTAGCGTGAGACTGGTGAGTACGGCTAAGGCTTGCTCGCCTGCAGCGCCCAGCCGGTTATCACCAATATCCAGCGACGTGAGACCGGTGAGTGCGGCTAAGGCTTGCGCACCTGGATCGCCCAGCTGGTTAGCTCTGATATTCAGCGACGTGAGACCGGTGAGTACGGCTAAGGCTTGCGCACCTCGATCGCCCAGCTGGTTCCAACTAATATCCAACGACGTGAGACCGGTGAGTACGGCTAAGGCTTGCGCACCTGCAGCGCCCAGTTCGTTAACACTAATATCCAGCGACGTGAGACCGGTGAGTACGGCTAAGGCTTGCGCACCTGCAGCGCCCAGTAGGTTAAAACTAATATCCAACGACGTGAGACCGGTGAGTACGGCTAAGGCTTGCGCACCTGCAGCGCGCAGTTGGTTAGCACTAATATTCAGCGACGTGAGACCGGTGAGTACGGCTAAGGCTTGCGCACCTGGTTCGCCCAGTTTGTTAGCACTAATATTCAGCGAGGTGAGACCGGTGAGTACGCCTAAGGCTTGCGCACCTGCAGCGCGCAGTTGGTTAGAACTAATATCCAGCGACGTGAGACCGGTGAGTACGGCTAAGGCTTGCGCACCTGGATCGCCCAGTTGGTTCCAACTAATATTCAGCGAGGTGAGACCGGTGAGTACGGCTAAGGCTTGCGCACCTGGTTCGCCCAGTTTGTTAGCACTAATATTCAGCGAGGTGAGACCGGCGAGTACGGCTAAGGCTTGCGCACCTGGATCGCCCAGTTGGTTAGTACTAATATCCAGCGACGTGAGACTGGTGAGTACGGCCAGACAGGATGCCTCAGTACGTGTCAGACGACAGCCCGACACAGTCAGTTGAAGCGCGTTGAGTTTTTTGTTACCACCCACCTGACTACAAAATAACTTGAACCATTTGCCGAATTCCCCTTCACCTGCACGCCCCACAATCTGAATCTTCAGATTCGTTCCGGACAGGTTCTGCAGGTACTCACAAAACCTGGCTTCACTGTTCCCGGATAACGCGGAAAGATCTAACCTGACAAAGGAACGGGCTGATGACCTGACTACGGAAGAAAGGGTTCTGCACGTTGCCGCCAGGTTGCCCCTGTCAACCTGAGAGAGATGCTGACCAAGCAGGATGTGCCAGAGCTCATTCGGCAAACTGCCTGTTGCTTTGTGGTTATGTAAATACGCCGCACACTTTTCATATAGCTCAGTTAAGGGATTCGTTGTTCTGTCTGTCTGACCAGCGTCATCCGGTGAACCGGAACCGCCTTCTTTCCGGTCCAGTATGCGCTGCGCGCCCGTTTCTGTTAAGGATGCAAGCGCCCTGTCTTTGTAATAGCTGGCTTGTTCCTGATGATCAGACTGATCAGTATAAATAACAACGAGCTCATGCATAGCGCCTGTATGACCCCGTGCAGCCGCTTCTTTAAAAATCGCCACAGCCTGTGCAGGTGTATCACTTTCCGGTGTGCCTGTATTGCCCCGGAGCGTGCAGGCAAACTGATACATCGCCTCTGTGTTCTGAACAGTGCCGGGCGCGGGTTTAAAAACAGGAACGACTGGCGTGGGTTGATGCGAAAAACTAAAAACAGGTGCTATTGAATCCATCGGTATCTCTCTTTCATTTAAATGATGCCGCAGCAAAAACAGCATTGTTGTGGTTAAAGAATGCACAATCTGGCCGTACTTTGCAGCAGCTCTTCCTTACTATTATTAACAAGTTCAATCGCTCGTAATTGATCAGCATTCAACTTCTTATTTGCGCTAGTTTCGACTACTTGAGCTGACGCAGAACCAGGGTACCTCTACCTATTGGTAACATTATTTACCTCGCTTAATTACACAAAAAGAACCAAAAAAACTTATCTACCCAAGGCCTTGGATCCAGAAAAATTCTGACGTTATTATTCTTGCGTATTGATTAAAAATATAGTGAGGTTTACCACAATAGTAGAAACACCTAGTGTTAAAGACGGCATTGTCCCAGGGCTTCCGCATGAAATAAAGCCCAACAGTCCGTAGGGTGGATTAGGCGTAGCCGTAATCCACCAATCGTTGCAGACGACGAATGGTGGATTACGGCTACGCCTAATCCACCCTACAGCTTCTTTAACAGCCTTTGTTTATGCCAATGTTCATGCGGAAGCCCTGGGCATTGTCCAACTCTGAATAAGAGCAACACAAATAAAAAAAGCCCACCGGAGGCAGATTCATGCGCAGACCTTTGAGGATGATTTGCGCGTTGACTTTGTGAGTGCCAAAGTAACTGACACGCCCCATACCGACTCACCGTTTGGCCGTACCGAAACATTGTTCAATGATGTAGCAACGACGGCTAATCAATTTATTGGCCTGTTTATGGTGTGCGGTAAGCGGTGTATTTCTTTGCGCCTTGTATAGGATGGCGCTCCTGATGTTGCGTTGATGCAGCTTCTGCCGGTTCGCGGCGCTCGTAACCCTTGTCCGCATAAAGACGATCTGGTGTGATGCGCGCGGCATCAATGACGCGTTCAGGATAATAGCTCCCACTATGCCTGCTGACTTAGTTTGTGAAGCGCTGAATATGGCCATTCGTCACCGTAACCCGGCACACGTCCTGATTGTGCATTCTGATCGTGGAAGTCAGTATGCAAGCGGGCAATATCAGGCCTTACTTGCCAGTCATGGCTTTGTTTGCAGCATGAGACGAAAAGGGAACTGTTGGGATAACGCGGTTGCTGAACGCTTCTTTTTGACGCTGAAAATGGAACGCGTCTGGCAGTGTGAATAGGCTAATCATGCGGAAGCTAAAACCGATATTACAGATTACATTGCACGGTTTTATAACTGCGAACGGTTACATTCCGTATTGGGTAATTTGTCGCCCTCTGTCGTTGAACAGAAAATGGCAGCAAATAACCTGGTGGTATGTCCGTAATTACTTGACCACTACAGCTCAAATGGAGGAGTCACCCTGACACGCACAAATAAGGAAATATCATGACCGGAAGCGAAATGAAATCAGCAGTGAAAGCTGGGCTGTTGAGATGATGCAGCTGACTACCCACAACGGTACGCACCTGACGATGCGTTGATGATAAACAACTAACCTCTGAGATAACTATGAAAACTCCCCTTGATATTAAGCTTCTTAACGACTCGCCTTTAATGGCTGATTTAAGATCGTTAAAAGAAGTAACCTGGTTTAATAAGAAAAGTACTACCTCAAAAGACGCCTTGTCCGATGTTCCTTTTACTGAACAGGATGTGCAGGAAGCCAGTAACCGGTTAAGTCGATTCTCCCCTTTTATAAAAGTCGCTTTTCCGGAAACCGGGGCAAGCAACGGCATCATTGAATCTGAACTGGTTCCGATTCCAACTATGAAATTAGCGCTTGAGGAATATTTTCACTTTAAAACGGAGGGGAAACTTTTTCTGAAAAAAGATAGCCATCTTCCGGTAGCCGGTTCCATTAAGGCACGTGGCGGTGTGTATGAGGTTTTAAAACACGCCGAAACACTTGCTATAAAAAATGGCATGCTGAACATAACAGATGACTATAAAAAATTACACGATCCGTCATTCAAATCATTTTTTAATCAATATAAAATCGCCGTCGGTTCCACAGGAAATCTGGGTTTATCAATTGGAATTATTAGTGCGGCAATAGGTTTTAAAGCGACCATTCATATGTCTGCAGATGCACGACAATGGAAAAAAGACTTACTTCGCCAACATGGTGTGACAGTAGTGGAATACGATTCTGATTACAGTGCTGCGGTTGAAGAAGGCCGAAAGCAAGCCGCACAGGATGAATACTGCCATTTTATTGATGATGAAAATTCACCCGACTTATTTTTAGGATATGCCGTAGCGGGTGAAAGATTAAAACATCAGCTAACGCAGTTAACTATCAAGGTGGATGATGATCATCCCTTATTCGTTTATTTACCCTGTGGTGTGGGCGGTGGCCCTGGCGGAATCACCTTTGGATTAAAACTGGCCTTTGGCGATAATGTGCATTGTCTGTTTGCAGAACCAACTCATTCTCCCTGTATGTTACTTGGCGTATATACCGGCCTTCATGAAAAGATTTCTGTTTATGATATTGGCATTGATAATGTGACAGCAGCAGACGGCCTTGCTGTGGCTCGTCCTTCCGGTTTCGTCGGTCGTGCAATGCAGCGTTTAATAGATGGGTATTACACCGTTTCAGATCATGAACTGTTTAAGTTCCTGGCTATGTTAAATAGCACGGAGAATATTCAATTAGAACCTTCCGCCACGGCGGGAATTCCGGGCATAGCAAGAGTGGTTAATGAAACCCGGGGTTATCTGAAACAGATCAATTGCGATCCGCTCAAGTTATCTGAGGCCACTCATATTGTATGGGGCACGGGCGGTAGTATGGTTCCTGGCAAGGAGATGGCCCACTACATCAATCAGGGAAAGTAATCGCCACGTGTTGAAATCAATCGTCATTTTCTGATTTAACCTGAGTGCGGAATAAGCATCGGCCTCCAACTATCGTCATTTCCGCGCAGGAGGGTAGGACGATTTGGAGAGTAGTGTGTTTTTTCTTCTCCCGGGCTCAGATTAATTTATCGTCACAGCACACTTCAAAAGAAAGCGCCATGAGAGCCGCTTCCCTGAAGAGCCAGATCAATTGCTTTCTATTTATTTTTCATCAAAAAATCTTCCACAACTTCGCCATAAGGAAGGGTCAGATCAGTTACAAAATGAACGGCAGATATTATCTTGCGCACCGGCAAATCTGAAATCGGAGCAAGCGCGTGTGGATGTAATTCAAGGCTTCCCGGACCAATCCACGCACCTTTTATTTCAATGTCGGTCAGATACGTTTTGGTCAGCTGATTAATTAGCGGCTTGCCATCTACACCTGGAATATTTTTCAATAAAAAGATCGGTTTTTTGACTGAAGCCAACACGCTATTTTTATCAGCTTCATCATATTTATAACCCATGGTCGCCGTTGCGATGCGAATGCTGCCGTAATCTAACGTGCCAATCAGCGTATCTTCTTCTACACGTAATGTTGGCTTGGCCAGCTTTTTAGGAAAGCCCCAAATTTCCCGGCCACCGGCAATTGGTGCCTCGCAATCAAGAAACATGGCAAGCGTAAATGTTCCTTCCTCGCTTTTATAACGCACCGGAACAACCTGCCCCGATTCCGTGTAATCGCCAAAACCGGTCGAATCAGGCATACGAATAAATTCAAACTTGACGACAGGTTCAACTAATTCCAACCCCGGCGGCAAAATGGATTGCAGCAACTCGGGATCCGTTTCATAAGTAATCACAAAAAATTCCCGGTTAACAAAACGGTACGGACCATTCGGATAAGTTCTGATCCAACGCGGTGCCGGCATATCAAATTCGTTGAGTATTATTTCTTTCATTTTGTTGATCCTCTCGTTAATTGTCAGTTCAGTCTAAATTGATATTGATGCTTGTCAATGAGCATCACCACATTTCACATTATGAAACTTAATATCGTTATTTGAAAAAATAAAAACTACTGATAAACTGCGTCGCTGAAAATGATGCTCTTTGAGGGCGATAATGGCATCGTCTCAAATTGGAAAAATAAGGAGTCCAACCATGTCAACTCAGTTAACTAATCTCGCAGCACAATCGACGAGCGATCCCGACCAGATTGAAACACAAGAATGGCTAGATGCATTGGAATCTGTCATCGCCAATGAAGGCACCGAACGCGCACACTATCTGATGGAACGTCTGGTCGATTTAGCGCGCCGGCGCGGTGCCCAGATTCCCTTCTCCAGCAATACCGCTTACGTCAATACTATTCCTGCTGATATGGGCGAACATTGTCCTGGCGATTTAATCATGGAAGAGAAACTGCGCTCCATGATGCGCTGGAATGCGATGGCGATGGTGGTAAAAGCGAATCGTGTTGATGGCGATTTGGGTGGACATTTATCCAGCTTTGCTTCACTGGCCAATATGCTCGGTATTGGATTTAATCATTTCTGGCATGCGCCAACCGAAAATCATGGCGGCGATTTACTTTATATCCAGGGCCATTCTTCGCCAGGAATTTACGCACGCGCTTACCTGGAAGGTCGCCTGACCGAAGACCAGTTAGTGCATTTCCGGCGTGAAGTGGATGGACATGGCTTGTCTTCGTATCCGCATCCCAAATTAATGCCTGACTTTTGGCAATTTCCTACCGTGTCGATGGGCCTTGGTCCGTTAATGGCGATTTATCAGGCGCGCTTTTTAAAGTACTTACATGCGCGCAATATCGCTGACACCGCCAATCGTAAAGTGTGGGCGTTTTGTGGCGATGGTGAAATGGATGAACCCGAATCCATGGGCGCGATTGGCATGGCCGCGCGCGAGAAACTGGACAATTTGATTATGGTGGTGAACTGTAATCTGCAACGCTTAGACGGTCCGGTGCGTGGTAACGGAAAAATTATTCAGGAATTAGAAGCGGATTTTCGCGGTGCCGGTTGGAACGTCGTCAAAGTTATTTGGGGCGCGGGTTGGGACGAGTTGCTTGCCAAAGACAAAGACGGCATTTTGCAACGCGTGATGATGGAAACGGTGGACGGCGAATATCAAAACTACAAAGCCAAAGATGGCGCTTATGTGCGTTCCCATTTCTTTGGCAAAGATCCGGCATTGTTAGAAATGGTTAGCAAAATGTCGGACGATGACATCTGGCGCTTAACGCGCGGTGGCCATGATCCACATAAAATTTACGCGGCATTTAAAGTAGCGCAGGAACATAAAGGTCAACCGACCGTAATATTGGCCAAGAGCGTAAAAGGTTACGGTTTTGGTAAATCAGGCGAAGCACGTAACACGGCGCACAACACTAAAAAACTGGATGACGAGGCAATTAAAGCGATGCGTGATCGTTTTCAATTACCGATTTCTGATGCTGAGTTGCCCGCAATTCCTTTCTACAAACCATCCGATGACACACCAGAAATGCAATATCTGCACGCGCGTCGCAAAGCTCTGGGCGGTTACTTACCGCAGCGTCGCCAAAAAGCGGATGAAGTATTAACCGTGCCGGAACTATCTGCATTTAAAGCGATGTTAGAACCAACCGCCGAAGGTCGTGAAATTTCCACGACAGCAGCTTATTCACGCATCCTGACTGCTCTGTTGCGCGATGCCAGTTTAGGACAACGCGTCGTGCCGATTATGGTGGATGAATCACGCACTTTTGGTATGGAAGGTTTATTCCGTCAGATTGGTATTTTCAGCCAGGTTGGTCAGTTGTATGAACCTGTCGATAAAGATCAGGTGATGTATTACCGCGAAGATAAAACCGGTCAGATTTTGCAGGAAGGAATTAATGAACCAGGCGGCATGAGTTCATGGATTGCGGCGGCGACTTCCTACTCCACCAATAACCGCGTGATGATTCCTTTCTACACTTACTATTCCATGTTTGGATTTCAGCGCGTCGGTGATCTGGCGTGGGCCGCAGGTGACATGCGCGCGCGCGGATTTTTAATTGGCGGCACCGCCGGACGCACCACATTAAATGGCGAAGGGTTGCAACATGAAGATGGTCATAGTCATGTTTTAGCATCCACTATTCCGAACTGTATTCCGTACGATCCGACCTTTGCACATGAAGTTGCGGTGATTATTCACGACGGCTTGCGTCGCATGATCACCAATCAGGAAGACGTATTTTTCTACATTACCCTGATGAATGAAAATTACAGTCATCCCGGAATGAAAGAAGGTCAGGAACAAGGCATCCTCAACGGTTTGTACTTGCTACAAAAAGATGAAACGACACGAAAACATCGGGTTCAGCTGATGGGTTCCGGCACCATTTTGCGCGAAGTCATTGCCGGTGCCGCCTTGTTACAAACAGATTGGGGCATTGCCGCAGACGTCTGGTCAGCGCCGTCCTTCACGTTGTTAGCGCGTGATGGTCAGGATGTCGAACGTTGGAATATGTTGCATCCGAACGAAGCACCAAAAGTCGCGTATGTGACGGAGTGTCTGCAAAAAACAGAAGGGCCGATTGTAGTTGCGACCGATTACATGCGGACTTACGCAGAGCAAATTCGTGGTTTTATACCAAACGGACGTCGTTATAAAGTATTGGGTACAGATGGATATGGACGTTCCGATACACGTGCAAAATTACGCGAATTCTTTGAAGTGAATCGTTATTATGTCGTGATCGCTGCGTTGAAATCGTTGGCTGATGAAGGCGTCATTTCTGCTGGCGTGGTTGCTCAGGCGATTAGCAAATATGGGATTAATGCGGATAAACCGAATCCGGTAACGGTGTAATGTGTATTGCTACCTTAACCGTGACTTCCCGCGATTTAGCTCCCTCTCCCGTTAAACGGGAGAGGGCTCGTGAAACTGGGAGTAACGTTAAAAAGTACAGATTGCGTCGTCATCCAAAATTAAATTGGTCTTAATAAATTAAGGTTTAAAGCATAGTAACCACCCTCTCCCCAACCCTCTCCCGCGCAACGGGAGAGGGAGCTAAATCATGGTGATTCATGGGTAGAAGGCTAAATTTCCAGAAATACTACGGAGCAAAACAATGGCAACAATCGAAATCAAAGTACCCGACATCGGCGACTTCAACGAAGTAGAAGTGATTGAAGTAATGGTCAAAGCCGGCGACACCATTAAAGTCGATCAGTCGTTACTCACCGTCGAGTCCGATAAAGCCAGCATGGAAATTCCTTCCAGTCATGCCGGCGTGGTGAAAGAAGTGAAGGTGAAACTGGGCGATAAAGTTGCCGAAGGTTCGTTGGTATTGACGTTGGATGTGAGCGACGAGGTTGCGACTTCTGCTGCGCCTGCACCAACTCCTGCACCAGCGGTTTCCGAAGAACCAAAAACTGCATCACCTACTCCGGTACAAGAAAAGACCGTTGTTTCGGCTCCGCCTCCGACCGCGGCTACGCCATCAGTTGCCCCATCTTCCACACCAACAAGTTCAACCAGTAAAGCACACGCATCGCCTTCCATCCGACAATTCGCCCGTGAGCTTGGCGTAGATTTAAATCGCGTTGTTGGCAGCGGCCCCAAATCGCGTATTACGATTTCTGACGTACAGAGTTTTGTGAAAGGCGTGATGCAAACACCTGCTGGTACGACGGCGCCAGCGACAAGTGGTAACGGTTTGAATGTGTTGGCATGGCCTTCCTTAGATTTCAGTAAATTCGGCCCAACTGAAACCGTGGCCTTGTCGCGCATCAAGAAACTGAGCGGCCCGAATCTGCATCGTAACTGGGTCATGATTCCGCACGTGACGCAATTTGATGAGGCCGATATCACCGATTTAGAAGAGTTCCGCAAATCGGCTAATACAGCGTTGGCCAAGTCGGGTGTTAAGTTGACGATGTTAGCTTTTGTGATTAAAGCCAGCGTCGCTGCGCTGAAAAAATTCAGTGCCTTTAATTCGTCGTTGGATGCGACTGGCGAAAACTTAATCGTAAAACAGTATTACAACATCGGATTTGCCGCAGACACGCCAAATGGTTTAGTGGTGCCGGTGATTAAAAATGCAGATCAAAAAAGCTTGTCACAAATTGCCACTGAAATGGGCGAGCTGTCTGGACAAGCGCGCGAAGGAAAATTAAAACCGACGGATATGCAAGGTGCCACCTTCACGATTTCTTCATTAGGTGGCATTGGCGGAACTGCATTTACGCCGATTATCAATGCACCTGAAGTAGCTATTTTAGGATTATCAAAATCGGCAATGAAACCAATCTGGGATGGCGCTAAATTTGAACCAAGTTTAATGTTGCCGCTTTCGCTGTCTTACGATCACCGTGTCATTGATGGTGCGATGGCTGCCAGATTCACTGCTTACCTGGCGGAAGTGTTGACGGATTTACGTAAAACGTTGTTGTAATTTGTAGGGTGGGCACGCCTTTGTGCCCACCATCGTTGATCAATCCCATCCTGCGTTAACTTCGAAGCTTATCAACGACTACACAATATTCACGTTCTTTGACGTTTCAACGATGGTGGGCACAAAGGCGTGCCCACCCTACAAATTACGAGCTAAAAAATGACAACTATCCATGTAAAAGTACCCGACATTGGTGACTTCAACGAAGTCGAAATAATTGAATTGTTGGTAAAAGAAGGGGACACCGTTAAGGTAGATCAATCATTAATTACAGTCGAGTCCGACAAAGCCAGCATGGAGATTCCATCCAGCCACGCCGGCGTCGTGAAAGCGTTGCATATTAAGATCGGCGATAAAGTTGCCGAAGGTTCGTTGTTATTGGAATTAGTTGCAGATGCGGCGGACGTTGCTCCGGCTTCCGCCACAACATCTCCTCCCATTGCCGCGCCAATTCTTGCATCCGCTCCCGTTATCTCGTCCAATATTCCTTCCGGCGCTTCTTCCAACTTCAGCGACAAAGTCGATATCGAATGCGACATGATGGTATTAGGCGCCGGCCCTGGCGGTTATTCAGCAGCATTTCGCTCAGCTGATTTAGGAATGAACACCGTGTTAGTTGAGCGTTATTCCACACTTGGCGGCGTGTGTTTAAACGTGGGTTGTATTCCGTCTAAAGCGTTGTTACACATTGCGGCAGTGATTGATGAAGTTGCGGCTATGGCGAAACACGGTGTGAATTTCGGTGAACCAGAAATCAACATTGATCAGCTCCAGGCGTACAAAGAAAAAGTCATCAACAAAATGACCAGTGGTTTAGCCGGCATGGCGAAAGCACGTAAAGTCAACGTGGTGCAAGGCGTGGGGCAATTTGTCAGTCCGCACCATCTGGAAGTTACTGCCGCAGATGGCAGCAAACAAACGGTGCAATTTAAACAGGCCATTATTGCTGCGGGTTCGTCGGTGGTGGATTTGCCATTTGTGCCAACCGATCCGCGTATCGTAGATTCGACTGGTGCATTAGAACTACGTAACGTTCCTAAACGCATGTTAGTGATTGGTGGCGGAATTATCGGACTTGAAATGGCGACCGTTTATTCGACATTAGGTTCACGGATTGATGTAGTCGAAATGTTGGATGGTTTGATGCAAGGCGCCGATCGGGACATGGTTAAAGTCTGGCAAAAATTCAATGAAAAACGTTTCGACAACATCCTGCTCAAAACAAAAACCGTCAAGGCAGAAGCGCTGCCGGAAGGAATTAAGGTGAGTTTTGAAGCAACAGAGACTGGTGTAACAGCGCCAGAACCGCAACTGTATGACATGGTGTTAGTGGCAGTTGGTCGCAGTCCGAACGGTAAAAAAATTGCTGCCGATAAAGCAGGCGTTGAAGTGACTGATCGTGGTTTCATCAATGTAGACCAACAAATGCGTACCAGTGTGCCGCATATTTTTGCGATTGGTGATTTAGTCGGGCAACCGATGTTGGCGCACAAAGCCGTGCATGAAGCACATGTCGCGGCCGAAGCAGCGGCCGGACAAAAATCGTATTTTGATGCCAGAGTAATTCCATCTGTTGCTTACACAGATCCTGAAATTGCGTGGGTTGGAGTTACCGAGGATGAAGCAAAAGCGAAGGGAATTAAGTTAGAAAAAGGGCTTTTCCCCTGGGCAGCTTCAGGTCGTGCCGTGGCCAATGGACGTGATGAAGGTTTCACTAAATTATTGTTTGATGCAGAAACGCACCGCATTGTCGGTGGCGGTATCGTTGGTACGCATGCCGGTGACATGATCGGTGAGATTGCACTCGCTATTGAAATGGGCGCGGATGCAGTGGATATCGGCAAAACCATACATCCGCATCCAACGTTGGGAGAGTCGATAGGAATGGCGGCGGAAGTGTTTGAAGGTGTTTGTACGGATTTACCGCCGATACGGAAGAAGTAAATTCATGAATCAAAAACCGGCTACAATGCCGGTTTTTTTTGAGGGAAAATCAATGGCGCTCAATCTCAAACTCTTTTTAGGAATTATTGCCTTTGTAATTTTCAGTACAGCACATGCAGCAGAAAAAATTCAATGGCAAGAAAATAAAGCCATCGCTGTTTTGTTTGATCAGGCCAAAGCGAGCGGTACGTTTGTCTTGTACGACGTTACGGAAAACAAATTGACCGGACATAATCACAAGCGCGCTGAAACCCGTTTCATCCCCGCTTCCACGTTTAAAATTCCCAACAGCTTAATTGCTTTATCAACCGGCGCAGTAAAAAGTGTGGACGAAGTTTTTCCTTATGACGGCAAACCACGGTGGATGAAAGCGTGGGAGAAAGATATGGATTTGCGTGAAGCGTTTAAGTTGTCTAATGTGCTCATCTATCAGGAAATAGCACGTCGCATTGGATTGAAACGCATGCAAGCCGAAATCACTAAATTGAATTATGGGAATAGGGATATCGGAACAAAAGTAGATGAGTTCTGGCTTGAAGGGCCCTTGAAAATTAGCGCCATTGAACAGACACAATTCCTGGCAAAACTAGCGCAGAAAACATTGCCGTTTTCCATTGAAGTACAAGAAAAAGTGCATGACATCGCGCGCGTTGATCAAGGTGATGGCTGGATCTTGTATGGAAAAACGGGTTGGACTGGTCGGGGAACAAAAGGAAAGCCGGGAACCGGTTGGTGGGTCGGTTGGATCAAAAAAGGCGAACGCTTTTACACAGTTGCGCTCAATATTAATATGTCGGCCTTAGAAGACGCGCCTAAACGTCTGGAAATTGTTCGCGCCAGTTTGAAGGAGTTGAATGTGATTGATTAGGTGTCTGGGCCACTTTATCTATTCATTTACCAAATAGATCGGTATGCGTCCCAGTTCGGATCAACTGAAGTTTTTCATCGTCTCGTTTGTAAATTAATACCCAGTCTGGTTCAATATGCAAATCTCGTGCCTCGCGAAAATTCCCTCTAAGAGCGTGGTCTTTTAACGCCTGCGGCAAGGATTGATTTGTCACTAACAAATCAATCACCATTTTCAATTTTTTTGTATCTTTGCCTCGTTGAATGGCTAAGGCTACGTCTTTTTCAAATTTCTTAGTGGCTTTAACTATCCGATCTGTCATTGTCAGATACCCAAAGACCGGTAAAGAGCATCGGCGCTGGCATAGCTATTCATTTCCTCTTTTTCAGAAGCCGCTAAAGCAGCAATAGTTTCTGCATTAGGCTGTTCTTGTCGTGTGATGTAAGAACGCATTAATTCACGGATAATCTGTGCAGCAGGACGATGCACAACGGCCGCTACCGCCATAAATTCATCACGCAATTCTTGTTCCATCTTGATCGATATTTGAACTTCTTTGGCCATACTAACTCCGCTTAGTAATATTCAATGGCGTCATTATATAAGATATTAAATAGATGCTCAATGAATATTACTTAAACATCCTATACCTTATTTTTTTTCCTTAACCACCAACCCCAACGTCGCTTCCACCGCCGCCTCAATCCCCGCAGCAGCTTCCGCCATATTTTTTGCCAACATGTAAGCCGGTGTACTGACTAATTTGTGCTCTTTATCGACTACAAATTCCTGTACCGGACAATCAATATGATCGCCGCCCATCGCTTCAATTTCCTGAGCGGTATCCTGATCATTACCGATGGTGAGCTGAGCTCCCTCACCGTAAACAAGCGGAATCATGGTGGGTGCAATGCAGATGTAGCACGCAGGTTTTTTCGCAGCGGCCATCGCTTTGGCGAAACGTAGAACGTCGGGTTGAATTTGGCAGGCGCTTTTTTTAAAGGCGAAGTCGGAAAGATTTTTTGCTGCGCCAAAACCACCCGGAAAAAACACAGCGGCGTAGTCATGACTATCGGCATTGGCGATATCAATAATTTCACCACGCGCAATGCGGGCCGATTCCACTAACACATTTCGCTTCTCACCTTCTGCAATTTGTCCCGTTAAATGATTAACCACATGTACTTGTTGAATGTTGGGCGCCATGCATTGGTAAGACACACCGGCGCAGGAAAGTGCCAACATGGTGAGCACGCTTTCGTGAATTTCTGAACCATCGAAAACGCCGCAACCAGATAAGACGACTGCTACTTTCATTGTGTTTCCTTTCATTGATTAACGTGACGTCCGCTTGAAATCACGCAAACGAAATCCCATTGCAAATAGACTGGCAAAGTAAACAAACATGCATGCCAATAACACGCTAGTTAAATCCAGTGCGCGAATGTAATAGTGAGGTTGTAATCCAATCCAGTCGAATTGCGTATTCAGATAAAGTGCGACTCCGGCCATCAACAACAACGCAACGGATTGTTTAGCGAAAAATAAAAGCCAGCCTGATTTTGGTGTGTAAATTCCGTGACGCTTTAGCAGAATAAATAAAAATAACGCGTTCAGGCATGCGCCTAAACCCACTGATAATGCCAGACCAACGTGCGCCATTTCAGGCACAAAAATCAAGTTCATTATTTGCGTGGCGATCAGCACACCAATGGCAATTTTTACCGGCGTTTTGATATTTTGTTTGGCGTAAAAACCGGGAGCTAAAATTTTGACCAGAATCAAACCAATTAATCCCGCTCCATATGCGACTAACGCGTGACTGGTTTGCATCACCGCCATGGCATCAAATTTACCGTAATGGAATAACACCGTTGTAAGTGGAACCGATAATGTGGCTAATCCAACGGCTGCAGGTAACGCCAATAAAAAAGTTAAGCGCAAACCCCAGTCTAATAACGATGAATATTCTTCATGATCACCGACACTGTGTGCCTTGGATAAGCTGGGCAGCAATACCGTTCCCAATGCCACGCCTAATAAAGCGGTGGGAAACTCCATTAAGCGATCGGCATAATTGAGCCACGAAACGCTGCCTGTCACTAAATACGAAGCAATGTTGGAGTTAATTAAAATACTGAACTGCGCAGCGGACACAGCAAAAATGGCTGGGCCCATATTTTTTAATACACGTTTGACAGCAGGATCGTTCAACGCAGCAATGGGCTTTAATGAAATTGTGGGCAGCATGCCAATTTTGATTAACGCCGGAATCTGTATCGCCAACTGCAAAATTCCGCCAATGAGCACCGCAACGGCAAACGCATAAACAGGTTGCGATAGTTGTGGCGCTAATAAAAATGCGCAGGCAATAAAAGAAATGTTGAGCAGCACTGGCGAGAAGGCGGGAATTTTAAATTCATGCCAGGTATTAAGAATACCGCCAGCTAATGCGACTAATGAAATCAACCCGATGTAAGGAAACATGATGCGCGTCATCACAACGGTAGCATTGAATTTTTCCGGATTATCGACAAAACCACTGGCGAGTAAATAGACAAACAAGGGCGCGCCGACAACTCCGGCGAAACTTGTTATTAATAAGGACCAGGTCAGTATGGTGGCGACAGAGTCAACTAATGATTTGGTAACATCCGGTTTTTGTTGATTTTTATATTCAGCCAAAATCGGCACAAAAGCTTGAGAAAATGCGCCCTCCGCAAAAATACGACGCAATAAATTGGGAATGCGAAATGCAATGTAGTAAGCATCGGCAAAAGCTGAGGCGCCAACCAGCTTCGCAAATAACATGTCGCGAATTAAGCCCGTCACGCGCGAAAGCATGGTCATGCTACTAATGGTGGCGAGTGTTCTGAGTAAGTTCATGGGGCAGGATTATAGCTGGGTTGCGTCTCCGTCTGCCAGCTGTAATCCTGATGTAATTTCCTCGTGCTGGCATGGCCGTAGGATGAATATTCCACTGAGGTTGCAGATAGCAAGAACTGCCAAACCATCTACTTTCGAAATGGCCGCTGCGCTTGGCGCGCCCCTACCTCAATTAATTAAAAAGTCCAATACGAAACAAGCAAGAGCCTGTTTAAACGCGCTTAAGATTTGTGAAGCCGAAACCCTCGCGGTTGCTTATTAATAGCGTTGGCTTAGATGAACATGTGATCTGAACAGTTATGGCACTAAGCGACATTCAACCGGCCTTTGATCTTTATTATTGATATCCCTATTCAGCGTTGCGTTATTTCCTTTGATCCACCATTCGTTTTTATAACCATCGCTGTACCTGCTCCCGCTTGCGGAAATAACAGCGGGCAATGTCACTTTCATCTTATCGAAATTGAGCTTTACAAATTGAAGACTTTTGTCCGATAACGCATAGTAGGTCGCTATAATTTTTGTACCATCGTTACAGTGATAGTTAGCTGGGGAGTTACCAACTATGTCCACTGTCAATGGGGTGGCAACAGTAGAAATACTAATAACAGCAAAGATAAATGGAAGTAATTTTTTCATAAGAGAACACCTTTTTATTGAAGAAGACGTCACTTTAATTCAGATTTATTAAGGAGGCGTCTGAACAACTGTATTGTACGAATTCAGGGAACGCGCGGCGCAGCAACCGAGATACATTAATACACGAGGATTGCGGACGCCAAACGACAAACACCGGACGCGGTATCTGGCGTCGCTAAGGACATTTCCCTTGCAAGAAAAGCTCAGTGTAGATCTCTTTCTGACATGTGCTTCTTGTCAATCCAAATAAAGTCGATTAAAATAGCCGACTGTTCAAAATTCTTCGGCCTTCGTAACACGACGGCACATTGATATTATTTAGGAAATTTCATGGCAAATACCGCACAAGCGCGCAAACGTGCTCGTCAGGCAGTTAAACAAAATGCACATAACTCCAGCCAACGCTCGGCGTTGCGTACTGCTATCAAAGCAGTTCGTAAGGCAATTCTGGCTGGCGACAAAGCTGTTGCAACATCTATATTCCTGTCTTCAGTTTCGACTATTGACCGTATCGCGGATAAAAAGATTATTCACAAAAACAAAGCAGCCCGTCATAAAAGTCGTTTGTCTGCCGCTTTAAAAGCATTAGCTTAAAGAGTAGTCAGCCGCAACGAGTAGTTCCGCAAAATCTTAGTAAAGAAAAAAACCACACGCATGATATCCGTGTGGTTTTTTGTCGTCCGTATTTTGTTATGCATTTTCGTTACGCATTTTTCGTCATTGCATCAATTCAATTTTAGTACCGGGCTTAATATTTTTCCGTTTAAACCAACCGGCATTCATTTCCAGCGCATACAGAGCGGGTTTCATGGCGCAATGGTTTTTCTCGGTTTGCGGCGGCATTTCTTCGATGTTAAGAATAATCCCATCACTGTTAATAAAAGCGACAGATAGAGGAATAAGCGTGTTTTTCATCCACATACAATAACCAGATGGCCGGTCAAAGATAAACAACATCCCTTCGTTTTGCCCCATTGTTTTGCGGTTCATCAATCCTGTCGCACGTTGTGCTTCCGTCGCGGCTACTTCGGCTTGAATTACATACATTCTGACAGTCAATTTTTTGACAGGTAATTTTTGCTGCGCCAATGCGGACGTAATGATCAAGGTTAAAAGAATACTGCCAGCAGCGCGGAGAATAAGAGTTTGCATAGTTGTATGGGTTCTGTTGATCAAATTAAAAAGGCAGAATGCCTGGTCTTGAAGCGACGAAATTGCTCTTACCAGATACGCAAATAAGATACCGGGATCACGCAAGATTTAAGGAAGATCCGGCTCACAGCAAGGAGATTAGTTTATCATTACGCACTTATCATTTTTCGCCCCACTTCGGAGACAACATGTACCAACATATTAAAATTCCTGCCGATGGTCAAAAAATTACCATCAACACGGATTATTCAATCAACGTTCCCAATAATCCTATCGTTCCTTACATTGAAGGTGATGGCACCGGTGTCGATATCAGCCCGGTAATGATTAAAGTCATTGATGCAGCCGTAGCAAAAGCTTATGGTGGAAAACGTAAAATTAGCTGGATGGAGATCTATGCCGGCGAAAAATCAACTCAGGTCTATGGACCTGATGTCTGGTTGCCCGAAGAAACCTTACACGTATTAAAAGATTACGTCGTTTCGATCAAAGGTCCATTAACCACACCGGTTGGAGGTGGTATTCGCTCCCTGAATGTGGCATTGCGCCAGGAATTAGATCTCTATGTGTGTCTGCGTCCTGTACGGTATTTCACCGGTGTGCCTTCACCTGTGCGTGAACCGGAGAAAACGGATATGGTTATTTTCCGTGAAAATTCGGAAGATATTTATGCCGGCATCGAATTCGCAGAAGGTTCAGACCAGGTCAAAAAATTGATTAAATTCCTGGTCAACGAGATGGGTGTTAAAAAAATTCGCTTCCCTGAAACTTCTGGAATTGGTGTGAAACCCGTTTCACGCGAAGGAACAGAACGTTTGGTACGCAAAGCAATTCAATATGCCATTGATAACGACAAACCATCGGTGACTATTGTCCATAAAGGCAACATCATGAAATACACCGAAGGTGGTTTCCGTGATTGGGCTTATGCGTTAGCGCAAAAAGAATTTGGCGCTGAATTAATTGATGGTGGTCCATGGTGTCAATTTAAAAATCCGAAAACCGATAAAGAAATCATCGTTAAAGATTCCATTGCCGACGCATTTTTACAGCAAATTCTGTTACGACCAGCGGAATACAGTGTTATCGCTACATTGAATCTAAATGGCGATTATATTTCTGATGCGTTAGCAGCTCAGGTTGGTGGTATTGGCATTGCTCCGGGCGCCAATTTATCTGATTCGATCGCCATGTTTGAAGCCACGCACGGCACAGCGCCAAAATACGCAGGTAAAGATTATGTGAACCCAGGTTCATTAATATTGTCGGCAGAAATGATGTTACGACATATGGGCTGGGTGGAAGCGGCTGATTTGATTATCAGTTCAATGAGTAAATCAATCGCTCAGAAAAAGGTCACTTATGACTTCGCGCGTTTGATGGACGGCGCAACACAATTGTCTTGTTCTGGCTTTGGCAATGTCATGATTGAAAATATGTAGTAGTTTGTGCTGCGTTGCATAAAAAAAGACCGGTGTTAATTGATCTGGTCTTTTTTTATGCGTAAAAAAAACCCCGCAAGCGGGGTTTTAAAAGCGACCATAACTAAATTAATTAGGTGCCTGAATATTCGACGCTTGCTTACCTTTAGGTCCTTGCGTCACTTCAAATTGTACTTTTTGACCTTCTTTAAGCGTTTTAAATCCGTTCATTTGGATTGCTGAGAAGTGGGCAAATAAGTCTTCACCGCCGTCATCCGGCGTGATAAATCCGAAGCCTTTTGAATCATTGAACCATTTAACTGTGCCTGTTGCCATAATGCATCTTTCAGTAAATATCAAAAAAATACGAGCCGTAAAGACAGATATTTAGCAATATGCTAATCCCGCTATACTCGCCCTCTCAGTGCCATTGAGAAATAAATTTCCCAAGAACAATTCATTTTTGGGGGAAATATTAATATTGTCAAGAATTTTCATCCGGGCATTTTGTTTTAAATTAAATATGTCTCAGGAAACGCAGATTTATTCCTTAGTAAGTTCATTTAATTAAGCAGATACGCTATATTTCCGCATCTTTTTATTAAGCGAAAAAAATGAAATTACGGACATCGACCCAAATCAGTTTTGCCGAAGCCGAATACACAAAGAAGAAAAAGCAAACACGGCGGGAGAAGTTTTTAGCGGAAATGGACCACGTTGTTCCATGGACA
>Ga0123337_10001458_pt1 | contig 30261 bp, 25 predicted proteins | sample frozenSSSSmetaG_FD_89792 | JGI IMG/M metagenome (GOLD analysis project Ga0123337, IMG submission 89792) | Glacier valley bacterial and archeal communities from Borup Fiord, Nunavut, Canada, to study Microbial Dark Matter (Phase II) -... | ecosystem: Environmental > Aquatic > Freshwater > Ice >...
CTAGCGCTATAGCGCCAATCAATGTCAGGCTGTTTTCTTGGTATTTAGATGTTCGATCTGCAGAATGTTCCATAGAAATCTCCAGTAGTATGGACTAACATTTTGATTTTGAGTAAACGCCGCGTATTACGATCTATTCAGTAAGCTGTAAAAATCAATTTCATCTACTTGCACGGATAGTAACTCACGGATTGAATGTTCAATGAACCATTAAAATCTATACATTTAATGAAAATGATCACCTCTCCTAACGGGAGAAATGAAGCTCTGATTATTTATTTCTGACACCCTTGCAAGTAATTAACAAAGGCATGTTTTAATCTTTATGAGCACTGTTGTCACAATTTAGCGCTTGCTTCGGTAATTTCAAACTTTTTATCTGAATCTTTTTTGCTTGTAGTAAATCATAGTTAATATTGAGCTTGTTTCTTGCAGTCTCAATTTATTCAATGCCGTCATAGTCGGCAATGCTCTTGATAAAGCATTCATCATAACGATCTATATATCGTTATTTATTGATAATAATGTCTTCTAGAAGATTGGCACTTTGTGACATTCGCATAACTTCATGCCCTTCTAATGAAAATAGCTCTTCTAACAGCTCATTTGCTGAATAAACGACAATTTGAGCCGTCAAGTTGTGATAAAGCATTATGACTTGTAGATGCAGATACATCACTATTTCAGTAATTTGTAATATATTGGGATAGCTTAACCTCAGTATTTATATTGGATTTACATTTGATACCACTATCCCAAAAATTCACATTCCAAGTCTCATCGAATATAAAACAACTCTACGGCAACAGAAAGCCTTTTTTAACATTATTTTCCATTGTTCGCTAACGCTGTCTATTACGAAAATGCAAAAAGGCATTGCGTTGCTCTCCATGTCGATCAGTGGAAGTATCCTCGCTGACCCAAACGTGAGCACTAGAGATAAATTGAGTCATTTTAGATTTTATAAATAGATATCTCGGTTAACTATCTCGATTTTATAATTTCACTCGATTAAGCCTGAGGGCATTTAAAATGACAGAAACTGAACTGAAACTCATTGCTAACGCAGCAATCATCGGTGACAGCAATAGACCAAAAACGGGATAAAGCACACCTGCTGCAATCGGCACTCCTGCTGCGTTATAAATAAAGGCAAAAAATAGGTTTTGATGAATATTTTTCATCGTAGCGCGGCTCAATCGGATCGCACGTACAATGCCACGCAAATCACCCTTGACCAATGTCACGCCAGCACTTTCCATGGCTACATCAGTTCCTGTCCCCATGGCGATACCGACATGAGCCTGTGCCAATGCAGGTGCATCATTAATACCATCTCCTGCCATCGCCACAATTCGGCCTTCAGCTTGCAGCTGCTTAACCATTGCCGCTTTTTGATCTGGCAAGACTTCGGCATGAATTTGATCAATTCCTAATTTAGCGGCAACAGCTTCAGCCGTTTTAAGGCTATCGCCTGTAAGCATAACGACACGAATACCCTCAGCATGTAGATTCTGTATCGCCTCAGACGTGCTTTCTTTAATGGGATCAGCCACTCCGATAAGTCCTGCGGCTTTGCCGTCAATAGCCAATAACATGACGGTTTGGCCTTCGGCACGTTGTTTATCTGCCTGTTGTGGAAGATTACCTACATCAATATTCATGTCCTGTAACAATTTAAGATTACCGAGTGCAATCTCATGGCCATCTACAGTACCCGTAACACCTTTACCTGTTACCGACTGAAAGTTATCCACTTGAACCAATTCAATCTCACGCTCCTCAGCACCTTGAACTATCGCTTCAGCCAATGGATGTTCACTTGAACGCTCCAAACTAGCTGCCAGTCGTAGATTTTCATTTTCTTGAAAACCGTCGGTAGCGACTATCGAAACGAGTTTAGGCTTGCCTTCAGTTAACGTACCGGTTTTATCCACAACTAAGGTGTCAACCTTTTGCAATATTTCCAAAGCCTCAGCATTTTTGATTAATACACCCATCAAGGCACCTTTACCTGTTCCCACCATGATAGACATTGGAGTCGCTAGACCTAGCGCACAAGGACAGGCAATAATAAGTACGGCAACGGCATTAATTAATGCATAAGCAATGGCAGGTTCAGGTCCCCACACACTCCAGACAATGAAGGTAATAATTGCAGAAATCATGACCGCTGGCACAAAATAACCCGCTACTACATCGACTAATTTCTGTATCGGTGCCCGAGAACGTTGAGCATCAGCCACCATTTTGACAATTTGCGCTAATAATGTGTCTGCACCGACCTTTTCAGCGCGCATCAATAAGCCGCCTGTAGCATTAACGGTAGCACCAATTAATTTTTCACCTGCTGATTTAGCAACGGGAATCGGCTCTCCAGTCACCATCGACTCATCAACATTACTCGAACCTTCAACGACTTCACCATCGACAGGAATTTTTTCCCCGGGACGCACGCGTAACTTGTCACCAGGATGAACCTGTTCAAGGGGGATATCTTCTTCTGTTCCATTTTCACGGACAATACGGGCTGTTTTAGGTGCTAATCCTAGCAATAGTTTAATGGCAGCATTCGTTTGACTCCGAGCGCGCAACTCCATAACTTGACCTAACAATACGAGTGCAGTGATCACCGCAGCAGCTTCAAAATAGACCGGTACCACGCCTGATTCATTGAACACCCCTGCTGGAAATATGCTGGGCATCACTACGGCTATAAAACTGTAGATCCAAGCAATTCCGACACCTATTGCTATTAAGGTAAACATATTAAGATTACGCGTGACAATTGATTGCCAACCACGTCGGAAAAATACCGATCCCGCCCACCACACAACGGGTGTTGAGAGAACAAGCTCAGCCCACTGTCTCGTGACCGGAGATATCAAACTATTGATCATTTCAGGCCAAAACTCTGCTGCCATAGCACTAATAAAAATGGGAATGGCAAGCAATGCACTGATCCATAAACGCAGCGTCATATAATCTAGCTCGTGCGTATCTTCTGTAGCTTCAATTGTTTTGGGCTCTAATGTCATTCCGCATATAGGACAATTGCCGGGATGATCCTGCAGAATCTGAGGATGCATTGGACAAGTATATTCAATTTTAGTGGTTGAAAATGAAATAGTTTTGGGCTCTAATGCCATCCCACATTTTGGGCAACTACCAGGATGATCCTGTTCAATTTCTGGGTGCATCGGACATGTATAGACCATGGGCTTATTGGCCGCGGAGTCTGTAATTGATGTTTCAACATTATTAGCATCAGCCCCAGCACAACATCCGGCAGACTTTTTTTCTGGCTCAGTTACTGAGGATTGTTTAGAACTACAACCGCAACCACCCTCTTTTTTATCTGCTGCTTTTGACGACAGATATTTCCCAGGAGATGCCGAGAATTTATTCAAACAGCTTTCGCTACAAAAATAGTATTTTTTACCAGCATGTTCAGTAAAATACTTTGCATCCTCGGTAACTTCCATGCCGCACACTATATCGATTTTCATATTTAGTATCCTTAATTGATAGATTCAATCAAATGGCATAGCTCATCGCCATCGGGTTCACCATTTGGCATGGTTTGCCACTTTTCTAATGCCGCATCCATACGCCCTTGCAACATATTTAACTCTGTCAGCCTAACCCGATTTTCATCAATGCGCTTTTTAATTATATCTCTTACTTTAGGGCACGGCGACTGCCCCTTATCGGTGTGATCAAACATGATTTGAATATCGTGCAAGGTAAACCCAAGCGACTTAGCACGAATAATGAACTTCACTTTTTTAATCTCATTATCACTAAATTGTCTATAACCATTTTCTGGATGACGAGATGGCGTTACTAATCCGATACGGACATAATGACGTATGGTATCGGGGGTTGTTTTCACCAATTTTGATACTTCACTGACCGTTAACATACTTGTTCTCCAACCATTTTTATAATACTTTATCTTAAACGCTTTCAGTATAAATCCTAGGTGTAGCACACAGGTCAATAAATTTTTTTAATATCATCCTAACTACTCGTGGACGTGCGTATGTTCATCTGAGTTGTCATTATCTCTTTTCTTGATATTCGTAGTATCAACCGCGTCAGTTGTAATAACGATATCAGAATTTTTATGGGATTTTTCAGGCGATAAAAATATATCGTCAGTTTCCTATTAGGACTCAAGTATCCATGTTCCGCTCCGATAGCACTTTCATCATGCTGATGTAATTCTTTAGGTTCCATTTCATGACTATCATTATGTCGGTCTGCACTACCTCAGCTTGTGGCAAAGACAAAACACCCTTAGATCGTAAACAACTACTCCCTCTAACCAGCCATTAACCGCTATAAAGGAAACAGATAAAAACTTAAGACTTGGCTTCATTCTTTTTCTAACTAAATTGATGCTGGCGATATCGAGAGTTAAACATAATGGGGTTGTCGGTAAAGCCTAATTTCTGTGTAAAATCCTTCCAGCATTTGATGGCTCATCATGTGCAACGTTGTTATAGGCTAACAAGCCTGAAATCACTGTCATAATTGCAAACAGGCATCCTGTCCATATACTCCAATTTGCCATATCCCGTCATTGTGTTTGCCATCGATCATAGATTAGTGATAGCACTCTAGGTAAATAAAATAAGACAAATATGCTTAATAATGCAATTGTAAAACATACAAAAAGTAGATGGTAATTGGAATTATTTCTGGCATATCATAAAATTCCTTAAATTTTAAATATTAGTAACTATGAAATAACTGTGTATTGCCTTCTTTATTAAATAGTAAGACATCATATCCATTTGGCTTTTCACTAATAGGCTGCATACCAGGTGAATGTTGGGGCATTCCAGGGGCAGTAAGTCCATTAGTTTTTGGTTTTTCTGTTAGTAACTGCATAATGTCAGCCGCTGGAACATGACCCTCTATCGCATAATTTCCCACCGTCGCTGTATGACAAGATGCTAGTTGTGAATTTATACCTAGTGATGCTTTGATATTTTTCATCTCATTGTCACTTTTATCGTGTGTTGTGACAGTGAATCCTTCATGCTCAAGATGATCAACCCACTTGTTGCAGCAATTACAAGTGGCCGATTTAAAGACGGTGACTTCTGGAAACACGTCAGTTGCTCCAACAGCTGTTGATTGAGCGGACCATACAATACTGCTAACTAAGCCAATTATTATGAGAGGCATCATAATTTTCATTGAGGATATAAGCTGAAAAAAATTGCAGTTTGTATTTTTAGTTAGCTGTTGTTTATTCATTAGTTATCCAGTATTAATTGATTTAAAGAATAGTTACGACCAACGTGCTGATAAAGCCGTTTAAATCTTTAGACATGGTATTTACAGCACATATAGTATTTCCAAATATACATAGTAATTGTCACTCTCTTTCTATCTCATGACCGTAGCATTACAATTTTGTAATGCTACTATCGTTTCAATGGTATAAACGAGTAGGTTATTTTGTGATTAATTTCTATTTTTAGATCCTGACAAAATGCCTAAAGTTAATAACGCAGGTATATCCAAGAACATGTAACTATTAATAATCTAAGATAAAATCAAAACTGATGAATACCTTAAACACGGGTTTGCTGGGCCAATTAACATTAAAGATTCTTGACCTCGAGTTATATTTGACGTGGCATCGGATTAGCCTATTGGGTGATTGCATTAATCACATCCCAACTCTGAAATATGAATTTCGACAGTAACATTAATGTTATTGATATCGCTATTCGTGGATTACACGCCAAGATTGGCAACGACTTTGACATTTAAACTGTAAGCTATAGTTTATAAGATCGACATGCCCATAATGACTTATAAATGCTATATAACAATATAGCCATCATAGTGTTACATCTACAATGGCTATGAAATCATAATTCTAAAGATAGCGTTTTTTACATGCCGAAGTGATTAGCCGCAGTATATTAGCCAACCATTGTAAGAAAAAAAATATAGCTTTTACGAGCACAGTAATTTCGGTATTTACGAAATTAACAATCCATTTAGCATTGCCTTCAATGGTTTGTTTTTCGACCGAACGGGTTACAACCCCCAGCTTTTATCCAATTTGTCTTTTTCCCACGAGCTTAGTAACAATAGTTGTTGCCTTTGCTGATACCGTTACTTGATCAACCAGCATCTGTGAATGAGAGTGACAGAGATAGTCATCATTATCGTGCTGATTTTCTGCCATAACTGAAAAGATGAACGTCCTAAAACCCAATAATAATCGTTTTAATCGGATAAGGTAAATCTCCAGTAATTCATCAATGCTATCGTAAATTATTAAAGTTGACGGTTATAATGGTTTTGTTGGAACATCTTTTTTTGTATCTAAACGCTGATAATCGCCTTTTATTTTTAGAGTAATAGTAACGGGCAAGTTCGTCGTGTTTTTCCAATACCAACCATGTGTACCATCAAATGTGGTGGTTAAAGAGCCTTCAGATTGGCTGGCTGTACTTTTTTTGAAGCTTTTAAAATAGCCCGTCGTATCGCCTGTAGGTTCACCATGGAAATCAAAAAATAGTTCCGTACCATCCGTTTCCCATATGTAGTCAAATGTCGCTTCTTTCGCCATGTGTAACTTGTATTCTTTACCATCCCTGGCAGGAATAGTGATGCTGATAAAGTCTTTCCACGGGGATTGAGATTGTTCGTAAAGACTCGATGTGATTGCTTCAGGCTGACTATCGTTCAGTTCTTGAGAGATCTCTTTCCCCACCGCTAGTTCAACATTATTGGAATGTTCATAACCGTGCATCTGCATAATGAAGAGTAATCCTCCCCACAGAATAAGACCATAGTTTGCAATCAGGCTAAAAGTTTTAAAGCCATGACTTTTTCGCCAAGCGGTAATCAAAATTAACATAATGGCTAGTGCACTTAATTGTCCGAGTTCGATGCCGACATTAAATGAAATAATATTAAGCAAAAGATGATCTTCACTTAAAGGTAGCTCTTGTAAACGAGTCGATAAGCCAAAGCCATGGATCAAACCTAAACCGATAATCATCAGCATCATATTCGGCGGATTGACATTCAGATATTTACGAAAGCCATCAATATTAGCAAAGGCGATATAGCTCACGCTCAGGCCGATAATGGCATCAATAATAAAGTAATTAAGCTGGATCCCGTTTAATGTGGCGTAGATCAAGGTCACACTGTGACCCAGCGTAAATGCAGTAACGTATTTCGCAATATCACGGAACGATTTTAGAAAGAAAATAATACCGAAAACGAATGCCAGATGATCGTAGCCAGATAACATGTGTGTAGCACCGATCCACATATAACGCAGGTTGCCTCCTTCGAGGATAGAGAGTTTTTCAGCTTCAGACATACTGTGAGCATAGGCCAATTGTGAAAATAGGCTGAGCAATACTAGTCCTGCGACCAAGTAAAAAATACGAGCATAAAAATTTGTCGTAGATAACATGTTTTATTGTCCTTGATGTTATGTTGGTTTAATTGCCACGCTTCCTAAGCAACCATGAACATGGTGTTCACTAGTTACAGTTGCTCTGGAAGTTGGCTTTGGTTAACAAAGTTATAGCTGACCACTTCGCTCTACAGGGCTTACCCAAAAAATACTTTGTTTTTCAATTCCTTTAGTTGTGTTACGAATGGAAGTGAGGACGAGATCTACCTGATGGTCTTCAAGTAAAATATCCACGCGCACGCGCGGTGTATAACCCACTACTTTGTCACGCGCGGAGAGAAAGGGATCGCTTTCAACTTGCACCCCATGACCTTCAATATGACTAAAACTAAAGCCTGATATTTGTGCCATACCTCGTAAATGATCCGCTAAATCCTGCTGGACATTAGTGTGAATAATGAGCGTCAAATTTTTCATTGATTTTCCTCCTTAATGAGTTTGCTTGGGCGTTCAGACTTTCCTTCCAACCATGCGTATAGCGTTGGCAATAAGATCAATGTCAGCAATGTAGATGTAATTAAGCCACCAATAACCACAACAGCCAGCGGTCGTTGCAACTCAGAGCCAGGACCTGTGGCAGTTAATAAAGGTACTAGCCCTAAACTGGCAATCATTGCCGTCATCAAAACGGGTCGCAATCGTCGTTCAGCGCCTTCTTGCACCGCTTCTAAAACACTACGTCCAGTGTCCCGCAACTGATTAAAGTAGCTCACCATGACCACACCATTGAGTACCGCCACACCGAATAAAGTAATAAACCCCACCGAAGCAGGCACAGACATATATAAGCCCGATAAATACAAACTGACAACACCGCCAATCATTGCAAAGGGAATATTAAGAATAATCAAACCTGCCTGACGTAACGAACGAAACGTAGTAAACAACATGATAAAAATGAGCACAATCGAAATAGGCACCACTAAACTAAGACGTGCAGCAGCACGTTGTTGATTTTCGAACTGGCCACCATAGGTAATAAAATAGCCAGCAGGTAGCTGTACTTCACGATCAATAAGTGTTCGAATTTCGTCAACAAATCCCACTACATCACGTCCAGCAACATTGGCCTGTATGACTACTTGCCGCTTTGTTGACTCACGTGTTATTGCTACAGGCCCATCTACTTCATGTATGTTGGCTAAACTACTCAGTGGAATTTTTTCTCCCTTTGGCGTTTCTACCCAAAGAGCGCCAATGGCTGCTGGTGACGTACGGGCTGTTTCGGGGTAACGTAACAGAACACCAACACGTTGATTACCTTCTATTATTTCAGTAACAACGCGACCACCTACCGCGACTTCAACCAAACGGTTTATATCTTCAACGTTAACGCCGAAACGAGAAATAGCTTGTGGTTGGATCTCAACTTCCAGATAAACCTGACCCGATAGTTGTCCACGAAAGACATCTACAGCTCCCGGAACATCTTTCACCAAGGACTCAATTTGCTTAGATTTTTCTTCTAATAGTTGCAAATCGTCACCGTATAGCTTTATCGCCATAGCGGCACGCACCCCAGTCAACATTTCTGAAACTCGCATATCAATAGGTTGCGTGAAGGCGTAGTCGATACCAACAAAATCATCTAGTTTTTCTCGTAACTTTTCATGAAACTCATCCAAACTTATCGTCCACTCGTTACGGGGTTTCGTGATCAAAAAATTATCAGTCTGATACAGGCCCATCGGATCGAGACGTAATTCATCGGCTCCTGTTCGTGACACCACGCCAGTGACCTCTGGTATTTCCATCATCGCCTTTTGATAAGGTTCATCCAGCTCCAACGACCGCTCTAACGAAATACTGGGCAGTTTCTCAATGATCACAACGGTAGTTCCCTCATCCATTACGGGCATAAATTCCTTACCAATCAGTGGAAATAGTGCAACAGCAATAACCAGTGCGACTAAAGCACTGCCGACTGCTGTTTTACGATATTTCAACGCCCAGCGCATTAGTGGCAAATAGACTTTTTTCAAACCCGTTAAGACATAGCCATCTTTCTCGGCTCCCCCCCGCATCAACAAACTAGCTAATACTGGAATGACGGTTAATGACAAAATTAACGAGCCAATGAGTGCAAAAGAAATCGTTACAGCCAACGGCGTAAACATTTTCCCTTCCAATCCAGACAAACTAAATAGGGGTAGAAACACGACAATAATGATCAAAACGCCAGCAATCACCGGTGTAGCCACTTCCTGTACTGCACGATATACCAGATTGACTCGACTAACGCCCTTAGGCGCGTGACTCAGTTGGGTATGAATATTTTCAACCACGACCACCGCAGCATCAACCAGAATGCCGATAGCAATCGCGAGTCCCCCTAAGGACATAAGATTGGCACTAACACCAAATAGACGCATCATGATGAACGTGAATAACACCGATAATGGCAAGATCAAGGCAACCGTCAACGCCGCACGCAAGTTACCCAGCATTAAGATCAATACCAACAACACTAAGACTACAGCCTCACCCAATGCCTTTTCTACCGTCCATACCGCTTCTGTTACTAAGTCCGTACGATCATAAAAAGGCACTATATTTACGTTGTCTGGCAACGCTGATTTTAATGACTCCAATTCACGTTTGACACCCTCAACGGTAGTACGACTATTAGCACCTTTACGTAACAATGCAAGTCCTGTCACTATTTCGCCTTGTCCATCGGCAGTGACCGCGCCATAACGTGTTAAGGAATTGATGCGTACTTCAGCTATATCACTAATATGAACAGGGATACCTTTACGACTAGCGACGGTAATACTTCGAATATCCTCTAAACCTTGTAGCTGACCGGAGGTGCGTACCAACAATACTTCATTATTACGATTAATTCGGTCACCACCGGCATTGCGATTGTTGTTTTGCAACGCTGTTTCCAAATCGTCTAAGTTCAATCCATGGGCCATTAAACTATTTGGATCAGCAACAACTTCAAATACTTTAACTTCGCCGCCAAGTGAATTCACCTCAGCCACCCCTTCGACTGTACGAAGACGTGGACGAATCACCCAATCTTGAATACGACGTAGTTCTTGGTTGCTATAGCCTTCACCCTCAACGCGATACATGTAACCCTCGCCTAGAGGTGTAGTGATTGGACCAAGGCCCCCTTCTACACCTTCAGGTAGATCACTCCACACTAGATTGAGCTTTTCAGTGACTTGTTGGCGTGCCCAATAAATATCAGTACCATCTTCAAAATCGATAGTAATGATGCTTAATGCGTATTTTGTCGTAGAGCGCAACACCGTTTGTCGTGGAAGACCTTGCATTTCCAGCTCTATGGGATAGGTAATACGACTTTCTACTTCAGTAGGTGATAGTCCAGGTGCCTTGACGATGATCTGTACTTGTGGCGAGGCTATATCAGGAAAAGCATCAATCGGAAGTGTTTTGAAAGCCCAGACACCAGCCACAACAAGCGCCGCGGCTATAAGTAAGATCATCAATCGCTGGATAAGAGAAAAACGGATCAGAGAGGCAATCATGAACTATTCCTCCCCTTGGTATTGCCAATGAGACTTTAGCTCTGCCACACCGCTATTTACTATCGTTACATTTGCTGGGATACCACTGATGATCGGGATCCAATCACCTGCCTTAGTACCAGTTTCCACTGCCACCAATTCAAATCGTCCTGGCTCTAATTCTTTGAACACATAGTTTTGATTAGCGACACGAAATACAGCTGCAGCGGGTACCATCAAACCTTGGTTTGCCAAACTCGCTAGACTTGCTTGTGCATACATGCCTGGCTTTAATTGTCCGTCTGGATTAGCCAATATGATACGACCCGTTAGCGTTTGACTTTGAGGATCGACTTCATTACCTAGCGATTCAAGTTTGCCTAAATAGCTCTTTTCAGAGTTCGCTTGGACGCTAACGTTAGCTTCAATACCGAGCTTGATTTGAGACAGACTCGCCACTGGGATTTTTACCATAGCCCAAAGGCTACTCAGATCATCAACGTGAAAGGCTAGCTGCCCTGCACTGAGTAACTGACCTGATTCGATTTCTACTCCCGTAACAAGTCCGTCGATAGGACTGATTAATTCAAATGTAGCCAATCTATTAGGTTGACTGAGCAACTGTGCAATCTGTATCTTTGAAAGTCCCGTTAACGACAGTAAACGTCGCCGTGCTTCCAGCATGGCACGTGAACTTTTATATTCACTGTCTATTGTCAACCAACGGCTTTCAGCAACAATGCCATCTTTCCATAAGCCTTGGATGCGTGCACGTTCAGATTTTGCTAGTTCAAAGCGAGCTAGCGATTCAAGATAGTCAGCTTGAGCCTGACCCAAACTATTACTAGTCAATGTGGCGAGCACTTGTCCCTTACTCACGGCGTCATGTTCAACGACTTTTAACGATGTCACCATGCCTTCTACAACGGGGGCAACCCGATATGACTTACGCTGATCAACGGTGAGAATACCATTTAATTTGAGCTTTGTAATACCTTGTCGTTCAGTCACTTTAGCAGTGGTTAAATGGATATTTTTCAGTTGAGCTGGCGTCAGTTGTAACTCTGCCGAAATCCCTAATATAGGTAATAATAAAAAAGATAAAATGAGCATATTTTTATTCATAATCTGTTTCCTGTTGGTTTTTTACAAGAAGCTGTCCTGCAGCAAGGCGTACTTCTGCCGCTTCTAACCATGCTTCTTGCATGAGTTCTAAATAACGTTCACGGGCGTCAAAATACGTATTGTTTGCATCAATAAGGGAAAGAATTTCTAGTTCGCCGCTCTGGTAAGCTTTGCCCGTTAAGTCGAAAACTTTTTGAGCAGGTTCTAATACGCGAATACGATAGTGTTCGCCCTGTTCAACGAGGTGATTTAAATGAAGATAACTTTGTTGTAATCGACTGCCTAAATCACGCATCAGCACCTGAAGTTCAGATAGAGTCTGGATCGATTTAGCTTGAGCCTCATCAATGCGCCCGCTTTTGCGATCCCAGAGCGGTACGGTGATCCCCAAGCCAATCCCTGTCACATCCTGTTGACGTCCGTTGAGCACATCTTGTTCATAGAACAACCGTAGCGTCGGATCTGGTAGACGTTCAGCCCGTGCCAAATCCACACCCGCTCGCCTAGCTTCCAATTGGTGTCGTGCTGCCATTAATAAGGCATGTTCTGACAACGCGGTTTGAAATGTTTGCAACGTAGGTATAGAGCCGAAAGGCTTGAGCGGTAGTAGTTGAGGAATCGTATCTGCAGATAAACTCAAATAGGCACTAAATCGGCTTAGAGCCTCGTTGTATGCACCTTCTGATTTATCTAGCGTTTGTTGTGCTGATTCACGAATAAGATCGAGCCGAAGCTGCTCTAAGTTTGAAAGCTCGCCCGCTTCTTCACGTCGTTGACCGATACTCTGCCAACCCTTTGCAAATTGCAGTCGTTGCTCAGATAGATGCAACCGTTCTGTGGCAAGTTGCAACATGTGATAACGCTGTGCCACTTGTGTTTCCAGCTGTACTTGTTGATAACTGCGTTCAGAACGTGCGGCATCAAGTTCCTCTCCAGCAACCGTTTTCTGGTGGCCAAGACGACCACTTATTGGCAACGGTTGATTGAATGAGAATTGGCTGAAGTCACTCCCACCCGTCCCCTTATCTTTACCCATTTTGTCATCGATACGAACTTCAATTTGCGGATTTGGCCATGCTCCCGCTTGTTGTAAGGCACCTTGCTTAGCATTCACTGCTGCTTGTGCACCTAGTGTTTCTGGTGCAACTTCTAGAACACGTCGGATACTATTTTCCAACGTCCACTTATCCTGTTGTTGTGCCCCTACCGGCATTGATACAACACAAAACAATATAACGACTAACAATAATGGCCAACTATATTCGCGGCGCATTATATTTATAATTTTTAACATTACCCACTCCCGGCGAGGTCGTTAAAACGACCACGCACACAAAAGCCTTAAAAATAAGACATGTAGCTCTGCTGACACAGACCAAAAAGTGATCTATGTAAACAAACTCATCAGAAAAGGAAGTTTAAAGTGGGGGTGCGCGCAAAGGTGGAGAAAGGATGTAGCGTCGAGCAATTGCTATATTTATGTCAAAACGACGATGTAAGGTAATTACATAAGCGCTATAGAGAAGAAAAATAAAGGCAATAACAAATACGGCTAGCATTGGGCCGTCGTTGGAAATTTGTTTTAGTAAAGCTTGTGGACTGGCGTTCTGTTCAGAAATCACTTCGTTATGGTGATCGGCATGAGATGCATCAGTCGTTAGGTGAATATCACTGATATGCGAATGTTCAGTAACTACTTCGGAGGAAATACTGCTAAATTGTTGTTGATGATCATGACCAAAATTATGAACATGTAGCTTCACACCCTGAGCGCATAATATCGCAATGGCAAGCAGTATTGTCGATATCAATAATGTCGGTTTTTTCATTTGGCGGAAATGATTCATTCGTCGAAATATACGTTAATAGGTTGTCACGTGCAATTATTGTTTTATATAGCATTTATATCAGATTTTAATTCTAATTATTAAAGACTGGTTTTTAAATAATACAATTCTTATCCTTAATAAACTTTGCCATACACTATAGTTTATGAAGGACTCAAACCTGATGTAATATGTTTATTGTTGTAGCTTTATGGATCCTAAATATATGCCTCTTAAAATATACCTCTTAGCAATAAAGTAATACCAGACTGTTTTAGGTAACTGATATTTGTATATTTTTGTATATTTTTGTATGTTAAGTACAACAGCGTGTCTTATAGCTCATTTCAATCGTTTAGCGCCTATGCTGAACATGTTACAACTCAGGAAATAATATGAACTGGAAAGAAGGCGTACGTCATCCAGGTGTAACGGCAGCACTTGGAGCAGCATTATTATTTGGTGCGGGAACTCCCATTGCAAAATTGTTGCTTGAAACTATTAATCCGTGGATGTTGGCTGGATTACTATATTTGGGTTCGGGCGTCGGGTTGACACTCTATCGTCATTTGGTTAATGCTCCGACTGTTCGGCTTCCTCGTGATGAGATCTTTTGGTTTGGTGGCGCAATTTTGTCAGGTGGAATCATCGGCCCCGTATTATTGATGTTCGGACTAACCGGTATGCCAGCATCAGGCGCTTCTCTTTTGTTAAATGCTGAAAGCGTATTTACCGCGTTGTTGGCTTGGTTTGTGTTTAAGGAGAACTTCGACCGAAGAATTGCACTGGGTATGATTGTCATTGTGGCTGGAGCGGTAGTTCTTAGTGTACCCAGCGAAGCTCATATAAGCGGATTATGGCCGGCGTTGGCTATTCTTGGCGCATGTTTTGCTTGGGGTGTTGACAACAATCTAACCCGAAAAGTATCGCTTACAGATGCTACTTGGATCGCATCTGTAAAAGGTTGGGTCTCCGGTATCGTCAATCTAAGTTTGGCTTTCTCGCTAGGCGCGTCAATGCCATCACTGCAAAATGTTGTTAGTGCAATGACGGTCGGCTTACTAGCTTATGGAGTTAGCCTAGCATTATTCGTTGTGGGTCTGCGCCATCTCGGTACTGCACGCACGGGAGCTTATTTTTCAGTCGCACCATTTTTCGGTGCCTTGCTTGCCGTTCTGATGGGTGAAACGGTTACTATACCGCTACTTTTAGCTGGTGCATTGATGGCATTAGGCACATGGCTACATTTAACAGAGCGTCATGAGCACCAACATGAGCATGAAGAGATAGAACACACTCATGAACATTCCCACGACGAGCATCATCACTTGCACGAACATGATTATCCAGTATCGCCTGGTACAAAACATAGCCATCGGCATAAACACGAACCATTAATCCACACCCATCCTCATTATCCAGATGCGCATCACCGACACGACCATTAAGGACAGATTTTATCCAAAACACCTCCTGTCAATAGGTTAACTAATTCTCGTTAAAGCTAACATGGCATGATCTTATATCTCTGGTCGTTAAGAAGTTAAATAATGTATTACATTTAGCATAGTTGGCTTAATAATACTTATGTTGACAGAGGAATTATTCAATATTATTTAATGTATTGTTGACCGCCTAAAAATTGATCACCTTCACCATCGGGTTTCGACTAGATGACATGCTCAGGGTACTTGATTAGTCTAGTGGATTATTAAATCTACATTGTGTTCTTGCCGCGGTATCTTGGGATAGACAAGATCGGTTAAGAATGTTTGCCCAACAACTTGGACTCATCAGTGAACTCGTTGTATCCAAAACTTTCTGTCAGGCTTTGCGGATAATAGGTTTTCTTAAACCTTGATTAATTCAGTCTATTCAATGATATGAACTATGGAGGCTTGACCGAGAATAAATGCATTTACACTTGGAACACAGGCGCGAAGCCACCTCCGGGCGTTCGAAAATTAGTTGCCTGCCCTTGATAAACACGTGCAACGGTGAGCAGAACTTTTCCTGCGTAAGTGTAAAGACGAATGTCAACCTTTCTTGTTGTTTCGATACCATCAATTTTCATACTTCGTTCACCTGCAGGAACAAATTCCTGTGCGACATAGCCGTCGTTCAAAATGTTTTCGAAAACACGTCGCGTTAATTTGCTGCCTCGATAAACGCCTTTACTGCCATAGCCAGAAACGGGCTTGAAAAACAGTTTACGTCGAGTATTCCATAGTTCTTCTGCGTCGCTAGAAGAAACCAACTGGGTCTTTGGCACGGCTTGTTTTAGAATCTTGCCATCGCTTTCACTTAGACCCCATTCACATAGCGTCTGTGGCGCAGAAAGCAAGGCAAGATTACGCTTATCAGCCAGGAGAGCGTGTGCACGAGGATTAGGCGTGACGACCACCGCGCCTTCAAGATAGGCTTGCCTTAAAGCGATATGAGAAGGTGCATCTAAGGCAAAGTCAACTAGCCGATTGTACACCATATCTATAGGCTGGCCGCGGGCTTTCAATACACCATCGACATAGTCAAGCTCTGTGGGATCTAGGATCACACTGTCAATACCTTTACTTTGGAGTAATTCGCGCGCCAGCTCAAACTCAGGGTACATAAACTGGCTCTTAGGATCGTCATCCACGATAGCCAAACGGCTTGGCATAGAACCGAGATATTGCCTTTGCCACTCATCTTTGAACATGGTGAAAACAGCATTTTCGAATTCTTCCAGCTTTTGATGGGTAGAAGTAGCCTGTTGAGACGACTCGCAGCATTGATGCTGAGCTCGTGCCAGAACAACATTAAGAAACGCGCCGCCAGCATTGGTATTAATCTCGATCAGCTGAGGTCCATTGGGTCCAAGATGAAAGTCATAGCCCATGAATGCCCCTATAGGGCCTGGATCAAAGCTGGCGATTTCTGGCGCCCAAGATAGTACACGCGCTTGATACTGAGGAAGTTCAGTGGCTGACTCGATCGCTAGAACGATCTCTTCCATCGTCGCTATATCGGACTTGGGAACAAAAATGGGGATATTTGAAAAAAGATGTAGAAGCTCAGAGATCGACTTGACACCGTTTTCTGTGACACCAAATTGTTTTCTGAGATTATTGTTGAGATCTTTACGGTCAAGAGTGACACAGTAGCACTGACGATTAAGCTGGTCCGCATGGGAATTAGTTTTACTATGATTATCCTGGGTTATCTCTTGCATTTTGACCTCGGAATTAAGTTTCTTGATCTGCTATTAGTGTCCACTTGAACTTTCGCCGCGGGCAGTCAGAATTTGGTATTGTTCAGGTGACAGTGCCGGTAAGCGTTTGAGGAAGGCTACCATATCCCAAATACGTTCGTCATCATGCCCAACACCCCAAGCAGGCATACCCGATGCCTTGATACCGTGTTTAATGATCCAGAAATGACGTTGTTGAGTGTAGATCTCGTCACCGTGAGTACCGTGGCCATCTTCATCGTTGTTCAGTGATAAATTAGGCGGTGCAGGATAAAGCCCCAAAGATAAGTCGCTTTGTTTTTTATTTGGACTGAGATGACAGCTGGCACACATATCATTATAGTCCGCGCCACCTCTGAGCAAGCGAGTGGAAATATCCAGATCTTTCGGAACATCAATATCACTTGCTGCCCGCAAGATCGATCGTTCTCGCAATGTTTCTAATCCCCAGTAAGTGAGGGCGTTGTGTGGAACATCCGCCCCCATAGGATAGAGACCAGAATATAAAAATGCTACGCCCGCAATTATGGCTATGCCTGCTGCTATTAGCAGGCTTTTACCACAAGATAAAAATCTTCTAGCGGACATGACATTCCCTTTTTATTTTAAGTTTAGTGACGTTTGATTAGTGAAATTATTACTTTACTATTACATGTTATGTTTCATGGACTTATCTTCAGTAGAATGATCGTCGTGGTTGCTTTCAGACTTTTGGTCTTTGTGAGAGTCTTGGGCACACTGTTCCATCATGGCTTGCATAACGGGATCGTTCATGTCCATTTTACTGTTATCCATGTTTTTCATAGCAGCACAGTCTGGCTTTTCTGCATTTTGCATATGCTCTTTTGGGTCGTGAGCATGAGCTGACAGACTAAAAACTAGTGTTGAGAATGTCAGAATAGAAGTAAAAATTTTAGTTTTCATTAGCGTGTTCCTTGTTGATAAATTGAAAAAGGTATATTTAAAAATATACGTTTAAAACATAAATCTAAGACCAGCGACTAATTGAGTGTCACTGATGTCTTGTCCAGCAGCTTGTCGATAATCTGCCGTTTTGCCATAGCTATCCGTCCATTCCACACCGATATAAGGCGCAAACTGACGGGTAATCTCATAACGAAGACGAAGACCGAGCGCTAAATCAGATACGCCACTGCCCAAGTTGTTATCAGGATCGTCTTCACCATACAACGTAAGTGCTACGCGTGGTTGTAAAATCAATCGTTGTGTAAAAAGTAATTCGTAATCCGCTTCAATGGCTAGCGCTGTTCGTCCGCTGTCTCCAATATAAGCCGTGACATCTGTCTCAAACCAATAAGGCGCCAAACCTTGAATACCTAATGCAAGCCATTGACGATTACTACCTTCGTCATACTGATCTAATCGCACACCCAACTGGGTATCAAAATAGCTTGATATCGCATGACTCCACAGTAAATCAGTTTGGCTTTCTTCCAATCGACTATCGACGATATCACCTTCCGCTTTAATTACAAAACGATCGTATGTTGTGCCATACCAGCCTTGTAAATCAAACACCAAACTGTCATTACTCTCATTATATTCAAGACGGTCACCCCGTATTGACCAAAAGGCATGCTCGTCCATTAGTTTGAGTTGTCTTGGTCCAAGTTGTGCGTATGGACCTTTTGTGAGTGTATAGCCATCAGAATTAGCGTGTGGATCACGAGCATCTACAGGTGCACTACCGCCTTGCATTTGCATATTGCCATGATCCATTGCTGCTCCCTCTTCAGCCAACAGCGTCGGAGCATTCAACGCACCGACTATGATCATTAGGCCAATAAGTTGCTTCATTCGAAAATTCCTCATGACACCACCACTTCGCGAAACATGCCCGCATCCATATGAAATAACAAGTGGCAATGCCAAGCCCAGCGACCTAAATCATGCGGCGTAGTCAAATAGCTTATACGTTGAGCTGGTTGAATTGGAATAGTGTGAAGACGAACGAGTACTTCACCTTGCTCATTTTCCAAATCGCTCCACATCCCGTGCATGTGCATAGGATGCGTCATCATTGTATCGTTTTGCAAAATGATTCTGACACGCTCCCCCTGACGTATAGATACAGGCGTGCTTTGACCAAACTCCAATCCATCAAATGACCAGCTGTAGCGTTCCATATTGCCCGTTAGGTGAAATTCAAGTTCCTTGGTAGGAGGACGTTGATCATTAAGCACTCCGTTGATAGATTTCAAATCTGCTAAGGTTAATACACGACGACCATTATTACGCAGTCCAATACCCGGATCATCTAGGTTAGTGCGTGGTTTATCTACACGCATATCAACCGATGGTCCATATTCAGTACGTGCGTGGTTGACTTTTTTAGACGGGATAGCCAGTGGACTTTGTGCACTGTGTAGATTGTGATCCATGGCCATTTCACCATGTTGGTTATGTTGCATTCCAGAGTGATTTATTTCTTTCATATCACCCTTATTCATCGTGCCATGATCCATGCCAGCCATACCCGCCATGCTACTCATATCCATCGAACCATTATCCTTGTTCGCCATAGTTCCATTATCACTAACTGCCATACTTCCATGGTTCATACCAGTCATTTTCATATCACCCATCATATCGGCCATGGTGAGCCACTCTGCTGGATCAACAGCAGGTATTGGTGCCGATAATCCTTGCCGTACAGCCAAGGTTGCACACGCATAACCACTACGTTCTATATTCTGAGCAAACACTGTATAGGCCTCATCTTGAGGGTCAACCAACACATCGTAGGTTTGGCCGGGACCAAAACGAAACTCATCGACAGAAACGGGTTCAATATCCTGTCCATCGGACTGAACTACGTTCAGTTTTAAGCCTGGAATACGGACATCATAAAAAATGTTACTGGAGCCATTAATAAAGCGTAGGCGTACACGCTGACCCTTTTGGAATAGGCCCGTCCAATTGCCTGCGGGTGTAGTACCATTCATTAAATTAGTCATCACAGCCGTTGACAGATCACTCAAATCGGTGGGACTCATGCGCATCTCGTTCCACATCTGCCGCTTATTTAATGCTGCCTGCAAACCCATCGTCGATACATCGTCGGTGAAATCAAAGAAAGTTGGCTGATTAAAATTAAATATATCGCTTTGCATCTTCAATTTTTTGAAGACGTGCATAGGTTCTTCGTCGGTCCAGTCAGACAGTTGCATGACGTAATCTTGATCTGCTTTAATGCGTTCACCATTACGCGGTTCAATGATAAGTGCGCCATATATCCCCGTCATCTCTTGAAAACCGCTATGTGAGTGATACCAATACGTGCCACTTTGTTGCAGCTTAAAGCGATAGGTAAATGTTTCGCCGGCTGCTATACCCTCAAAACTAATGCCCGGTACGCCGTCCATTTGGTAAGGCAAGATCATGCCATGCCAGTGAAGAGACGTAGCAACCGTTAAATTATTTGTCACACGAATAATAACTTCATCGCCTTCACGTAAACGCAACGTGGGTCCGGGTATCGATCCATTAATGGTGGTCGCCATTCGTGTAACACCCGTAAAATTGACGGGGGTTGAGCCGATAACAAGATCAATTTCTTGTCCGCTGAGCACTGGCGCTGTGCCTAATAATGTTTTGTTGTTGAAAGCCGCTTGTAACCAAGTAGGTGTGGCCGCTAAGACACCACCTGCCGCTAAACCTTGTACAAAGCGACGACGACTAAGGCGCAAGCTTGATGTTTGATTGTGGATTGATTGGGTCACAAGTCTCTTTCTCCATAATGACGTTACTGTATCTTTGCTTACTTTAATCTGCTCAGTCTGACTTAATGATGACCGTAAGATGACAAAGTTGTAATGTTACTGTCATCTTTGTGTCGGTCAGTCATCATTAAACTGTATTGGAAACCGACAACGGTTTAGGTTTGGAGAGGTAGCACTATGCGACTATTAGTAGTAGAAGATGAAATAAAAACGGGCGATTATTTACATCAGGGGCTTACCGAAGCAGGTTTTATGGTGACTCTCGCACGCAATGGGCTGGATGGTCATCATCTTGCGATGACGGAAACATTTGATTTGATTTTGTTGGACGTAATGCTACCTGACGTTGATGGCTGGCGTATTTTGCAATCATTACGCGAAGCAGGCAGACAATCGGCCGTGCTATTTCTGACTGCTCGCGACAGCGTGGATGATCGTGTTAAAGGGCTAGAACTGGGAGCAGATGACTATCTTGTCAAGCCATTTGCTTTTTCTGAGTTGTTAGCTAGAGTACGAACTTTATTACGCCGAAGTGCTGTACCAGTATTCGCTGAACAGATTGTGGTAGCAGATCTTACTCTCGATTTACCGCGCCGTAAGGCTACGCGTGCAGGTCATAAAATCAATCTTAGTCATAAAGAATTTTGTCTATTGGAGTTACTGGTGCGTAGACAAGGCGAGGTGCTACCACGAACCCTAATTGCTTCCCAAGTCTGGGATATGAATTTTGATTCCGACACCAATGTAATTGACGTGGCCATTCGTCGTTTGCGTGCAAAAATAGACGATCAGTTTCCCACTAAACTAATTCATACAGTGCGTGGTATGGGCTACAAGTTGGAAGTCGAAGATGATGACAATGCGACAATTTAGTAGACAACGGCAACATCCATTGTCATTAACAGCCCGAGTGATGGCCTTTGTTGCCATCGCCATTGGTCTCAGCCTGTTGTTGATTAGTCATTTGGTACAAAACGCCGTTGAACATCACTTTGCTGAGCAAGATGCGGATGAACTGAGAGTTATCACCCAATCTGTAGAGCATGCATTACATGATGGGGTTGTTGACAGCTCTCGTCTAACAGAAATGTTGTCTAAAGCTGTATCTGGCCATCATGGTGTTTATTTTCAGGTTTGGGATCAGAAAGGGCAACTTGTATATGGACCTAATGATATCGAGCTATCTCAACCCGTCATGGATTATTCTTCGGTAGCGATCATTGAGACTAGTAATGTGCATAGTTGGCAAGCAGCTGGCAAAACCTACCGAGGTAGCGTCAAAAATGCTCAGATAGGCGATCAACAATTTCGCATTATTGCGGCTATAGATATGGATTTTCATCTTCAGTTTCTCGATAATTTCCGTCACAGCTTATGGCTTATCATGTCGTTGGCTGGCGCTTTTACTCTACTTGCTACTTGGTTTGGCGTACATCAAGGTCATGCACCATTGCGTAGTTTGAGCAATATTATGAGCGATGTTCAGGCTCATAGTTTGCATGTGCGTCTTGATCCACATGAGGTGCCCAATGAGCTGCAAGCACTAGTCAACTCTTTCAATCAAATGATTGAGCGGTTGGAGGATAGTTTTGCCCAGCTTTCCCATTTTTCTGCCGATATTGCTCACGAACTCCGCACGCCTATTACGAATCTGATCACTCAGACTCAGGTGATCTTGAGCAAGCCTAGAAGCTTAGACGAATATCGAGAACTGCTTTACTCGAATTTGGAAGAGCAAGAACGTTTGGCTAAGATGGTCAATGACATGTTGTGGTTAGCTCAGAGTGAGCATGGCTTGCTTAAACCTGTATGGAAGCAGCTAGATCTGGGTAAAGAAGTGCAGGCGTTATTCGATTTTTTTGAAGCCTTAGCAGAAGAGAAACAGATTGAATTATTATTACAAAGTTCTGAGTCTGTTCCCATGATCTTAGGAGACCGTGGCATGCTGCAGCGTGCCATCTCTAACTTATTGTCCAATGCGTTACGATATGCACCTGCTGGGAAAATAATAACGGTTAAGATTGGGCAAATAAATGCAAGCTCTGTGGAGCTTAGTGTTGAGAATATGGGCCCTATGATTCCTGCTGAACATTTATCAAGACTATTCGACAGATTCTATCAAGTTGATCCTTCACGCCAACGCCTCAGCGGTGGAGCTGGCTTAGGTTTGGCAATCACAAAATCTATAGTTGAAGCTCATGATGGTCATATTGCTGCATACTCCAATCATGACGTGACACGCTTTACGATTAGCTTGCCAATACAACTAAACAGTGGTTCAAAGAAGGGATAGTTATAAGTTTCGAAAGAGGTTATGAGGCGCATGACACTATCTGAAAGACTACAATGAACTGACACGTCCACAATAGTAAAGAAGTTTTATTACTTTATTTTGGGGCTGTCCCAGATAACTAGCTTAAGTCATCTTTGACCCATTGTTTGCATTGCTCTAACTGCGATTGTGGCTTTGGATTGTTAAATAGCCACCCACATTCCTTTAAAAACAGATTGAAATAGTCTTTGGGTACGCTATTAAATTTACGCTTATGTTGCTTAGCTTGATGTCAAAAGTTCTCTATTCCATTAATATGATTTTTGTTGTTTGCAAACAACTTTGAATAGATAATTCGATAGTGTTTAAACGCTGCCACCTCAAGTACATCACTGCCTCGCTAACAGGCACAATATACAATGCTATCTGGTTGTACTTTTTCTTGAATAAAAGGCATCAAAGTAAGACTCATCTACTTCGACTTCACCATCTAAATACTCTTCCGTTTCTTGCGCTAAGCATAGAAAAATAATTTCTCTTAACTTATGAAAATAATATCCACCCGTTTTCGGTACTTAATCTACTCTTTATTCATGCTGCACTCGATAATTGATTTTCTACGTTATCTGGGATAGCCCAAAAAATTATTACTCCAAGTATGTTAAGAAGATATTCTATTCTGTTGATTTTTAGTAATACTCTGAATTGCTGTGAAAGAAGCTTATGCTTGACATACTTCTTGATAATATACAATACTCTTAATTCAGCCTAAAAATAAATAAATGGTTGATTTCCACCCAAAACTAAAAGGGTGGACATAAATATAAAGCGAGGTACGTAATGAATATCAGAAATATCGCCTTAACCATCGTAACACCCCTATTCCTTTTGAGTGGAGCATTTGCTTTTGCTGAATCGGTTCATCTTCCACAAGCTATTGAACATACCCAGGTTGCCATTTCTCAAGGTGAATCCGGTCATGCCGATGCTCTAGCTGAACACGCCTCGGTCGCACTAACGCATGCGGAAGCCTCTGAGAAAGCTGAAGCAAATCCGCACACTGAAGAAGGTATCAAGCACTTGAAAGCCGCCATTGATGTCGGAGAAAAAGGGGATGCTAAAGAAGCCACCGATCACGCCAAAGAAGCACTTAAACATCTTGAAATGGTAAGTCAGTCGAAAGAATAAGTTTTAATTCGGATGATTTAGAAACCCGCCACGGCGTAAGCTGAGGCGGGTTTTTTTTTAACCTTTTGGGCGCATTTCAAAATAATCCTCAATAGACCAATCGATTCAGATACTGTCTTGATAATCAAATCTAAATACCATTGATTTGATAATTAACATCAAATGTTCTTCCTGATTTTAAAACACCATTAGTTAACACTAATAGTTTCCGCATCACTGCTAACAGCATCGACTATTAGAGTCAGGTTCAATCGAAAAGATCGAATTGAGGATAGGTTAGGATCAGACTTTATTCATTCGCTGATCGACATGGAGAGCGAAGCTAGGTCGATTAGTCAATGGCAGACAACACCTATTTGCATTTTCGTAATAAAGATCATTAGCGAACAGTGGTGAATAATGTTGGAAAAGGCTTTCTGTTACCGTAGCGTCGTTTTGGGAATATAGACGAAGCGAAAGCTGCCTCAGCAGTATGTACAAGTCGACACGTACGCTGGACGGCCGGTGAAATATTCACCCTCACCTACTCCTCAGCAAAAATGACGACTTGGATGTCCCTTTTTTTATCCTAAGGATCGTAACTCGCTTGACTAGAAGCTGTTACAGCTATCCATATTTCCAGTTTTAAATCCTGTTTTAAACCTCTTCACTCAATGAGCTGGCTGGACGTTATGGCATAAATACTATAGCGTCTGGCTAGTTCACCGAGTAGTTCTTCACCTTTAATAGCAACCAGTGAGACTTTTTCTATAAATTCTAGAGAATGGTTTCTACGTTTTTGGCTCATTTTCTGTTCCTCTTTTTCGAGTAATTATAAAACACAAAACAACGCCTTATTTTTTATTTAAGCTGTCTGAATGATGGGGTATCGTTCATAGCTTCATAATTTTATAGCGTCATTTAAAAAAGAGAATATTTACAGCCGCAAAGATAACAGATGGAATTGCTAGTTGCCTTCTGTCATCTACAGAGGGTAAGTAAACAAATATTAGTTCAAACAGGTTTTGGAGATCGTCAGGTTAGACCTAGCAGCAGATGTGAATGATATTTAGATATTATAACAGCGTGTCACCATCATCTTGTGCTCAAAATTATGGTGATAAAAAAGCAAAACTGAGTCTACGAAAATTAAACACCTCGAACGATACGATGAGCAGTATTATTTTTTATATCGAACAAAAGCTGCATCAAGCTGTACGTAAAGATCTAATGACTTATTAGTTTCATTTTTAATATTCTCATAAAGTTTGTTCGCAATCACCTCTAATAGCATGTTGTTTATTTTCATTTAGGATTGAATAAACTTCGCAGCTAATATTTTTTCTATTTTTAAACCTACGAAGCACAACAAGATAACGATGCGATCAGTGAGTGACGTTGTGCAAGTTTTTTAATATTTAAGGGTTGCAGTTTTCACTTACAGATTCAAAGCGGGCTTATGTACTGCTACGTCTGCTTAGATTATGACCCCATAAACTAACAAGTACCAAGTCCTGGAACTCAATTTTGCTGGGGACATGAGTATTTATTATTTAATGTTTCGACTAAGCAAGAAATTCTAGTCGCCACATTATCTGTAGTTCTTAGCTAAATTTCACTAGTGCTACAGAACATAATGTCAGTATCGACCTACAGTGTTTTAATACTTTACTGATGTTGCATGATATGGATTTGATTACAATTAAAGTACAAGTTCATCAGCATTGGAACAAATTAACGGATGCTGATACTTAGGATATTGACGGTGAGCGAGACGACTTAGTTGAGAAAATTAGTGAGCGTTGTAACATCTTTGGACAAGTTATTGATAAGCAGGTTGCTGATTGGTACAAGAAAATGTATGGCGATAGCTAATAAATATATAGCTTTTCTAAGTTTCAACATTGGTCTAAATATTGGAGTTTGTAATTTAACTATTATTAGGAGAGTGACATGTCAAGCAAAGCACATAAAGAAAAAATATGGAATTATATTAGGGACATCAAAGTTGGAATGCTAACGACCCAAGACGGTGATGATCTCCGTGCCCGCCCCATGCATTTAGTACAAGATGACTATGACGGTAAAATTTGGTTTTTCACCAAACATAGTGCTGAAAAGGTGTTTGAAGTTAAAGATGAACACAATGTGTGCATCAGCTTCTGCAATCACGATGAAGGCATTCATGTATCACTGTCTGGCCATGCACGTCTAACGCAGGATAAAAACCTTATTGACCAGTTCTGGAGCCCTTTCACCGGCGCATGGTTTGAAGGTGGCAAAGAAGATCCCGACGTTGCATTGTTAGAAATAAAAATCTACCTAGGTGAACATTGGGAAGCAGAAGATAGCAAAGCTTTTCAGCTTTATGAAATCGTCAAAAGCAACTTTACCAACGACACGCCAGATTTGGGAGAAAACGAAAAATTTGGACAATCAACCATAAATAAATGAGGGAGTCACTATGACGAATGCATTGAAAAGTAAGAAAATAGCATTTTTAGCAACTGATGGATTTGAGCAAATTGAGCTTACCAGGCCATGGACTGAGATTAAAAATGCCGGAGCTGACGTCGTGTTGGTTTCTTTAAAAAGTGGCGAAATTCAAGGTATGAACCATGACGAGAAAGCCGATACTTTCAAAGTTGATAAAATAGTCGATAACGTCTCAGCATCTGACTATGATGGGCTTGTAATACCGGGTGGCGTTCAAAACCCAGATACGCTTCGCATGAATAAAGGTGCAGTACAATTTGTAAAAGCATTTTTTGAGCAATCAAAACCAGTAGCTTCTATTTGTCACGGTCCTTGGGTGCTGGTAGAAGCAGATGTTGTTAAAGGGCGTAAAATAACCTCATGGCCAAGCTTAAAAACTGACATCATTAACGCTGGCGGTCATTGGGTCGATCAAATAGTCGTGGTAGATGATGGTCTAGTTACTAGCCGTAAACCAGATGATTTAGATGCATTTTGTGTAAAAGCCATCGAGGAGTTTGCAAAAAGTTAGCGTGGCAGATAATGAGCATTGATTTATTTAGGTGAGACAAAAAAGTTTTCAACGACATAGCTCAATCAAGTTAGATAAAGAAGACAGTGAAAAATTGTTCGATATAAGCTCTTTTTTAATATTATAAGTATAAGGCCAGCCGTTGAGTATCTTCAAAAAATTGTCTAAATTAGTCCTCATGGCTTGTTTTCCGATATCAAGCTTATCGGCTTGTATATTAAAGAGCTTATTTCGCCTTTGAATGACAGCCTATGAATATCAATTTGTGCGGAAGAATCGAAAATTACTTCATCGAGCAATTTTCTTGCTGTGACATCAATACAAACGAGCTCATCATAAGTTTGAATCAACACCTGTAAACGTGTTGTGAGATCTGTTTTAATCTGACCCATACGATTTTTATTTGGCTGACTAGTGTAGGGTATTCAAATTACTACAGGTTTCCGTAACAATTGAGGTATCGGAGACTGACTCATAAGTGTTGCCAGTTTTTCTGATTGACCGTTATTCTGTAGATAGAATGCTTCAATCCAATTCCAGAACGACTTAAAAGAAAAAGATGCGATGCAGCCTGAGTGCGACTTTAGGCTGGGGATGGCGGGTGAGTTTAATTAGGGCACAGTGAATCTTTATGTTCCCAATATAAATTTAAGGTCGCTTTTGTTAATTCATAAGCGATTTTTTATGCCTGTATTTAATGGATTTACCTATGCCTTTTTAATGCGTTTGGTGCAAAAAGCGTGCAAAGCAAAAAACAATTAAAATGGAAAGCCTTAAAGAGTGTTGATTTTATTGGTCGGAACAGCAGGATTTGAACCTGCGACCCCTTGTCCCCCAGACATGTGTACTTTCCATATTTATCAATAACATAGCCAATTTACTCATAAAACAATCGTTTCGTAAGCCTGCATTTTCACTACCTTTGAATGTCGGTTTTATGAAATTGTAACGACACTTTCACACTCAGTCTGTGGATTCAACTGGTCGATGCAACAAGCTAAAATTTTACGCAATTAAAGAGTGTTGCATTGACCTGTTGAATCCACAGTCGACAAGCGACCTTTGAACAATTCGTCGTTAACTTGCCACAATAGCCGTCTTCGAGAAATTTCAAAATTAATACTGAACATACTTTGCTTTTAAAGCATACCAGCTAAGAATCTAACCCTTCTAATTCTACATTCCCACATATCGCCGGACTAGGACTACATATCCCGGGGGGCAGTAAGCTTTATTTCAGTACTCTAATCTTCATATTTCATCCGCCGAAGTATAAATCTTTCGCCTGGTATTGTCGGAGATATTACAAGGCTTTGAGAAGCTCAGCCTCAACGAAATATAATACTTCATCGTTCCGGAGTAATATTTGAATAATATGTGCGTTAACGTACAGACGCGACAGTGCCATAGCTATAGCCTGCACTTATTGGGTCCACAACGGCCCAATCCATTCGATCAGTTATTAAAGGAAAAAAATAATGGGAACCATACTGATAATTATCATCGTGCTGATGCTCATCGGCGCAATTCCCGCTTGGCCACATAGCCGTAGCTGGGGGTACGGGCCGACCGGTGGGTTAGGACTGATATTGATCATATTGCTCGTACTGGTATTGATGGGGTTGATATGACGCGCTTGTCTGCCGGTGGGACTTTTGCCGGCAATAGAGAATGGCGGGTAAATTTGTCTTACCCTGTTACGTTCGCTGCCACGAAAAAGCGCAGTTGATGATGGAGGAGTAATTGATGGAACAGTTTGCAGATGCTTCGCTGATAGCGCGTTATGACGGAATATTCCGACTGATTCAGAAAAGGGTAGCAGACAAAATAAAGTTGCCCATCGAGATCCAGTTGGGAGGAGATCGCATTTATCATTTGGGAAAGGGCGAATCCAAAGTCAGAATACTGGTCAAGGACCGTCAGGGTCTGTCGGCCCTCAGCAAATTGGATGAGGTGAAGATCTGTGAAGCTTATATGTCCGGTAGCCTAGATGTCTCAGGTGATATGTTGGGTTTCGCCAGTTTGCGCGGAGTATTGAGCGACCATCATCCATTGCATTCTCTCTGGAGACAGATTGCGCCATTATTCGTTGGGAGGGTGCAGACTGACCGGCGAGCAATTGCGGACCACTATGACTTTAGTAACGAGTTCTATCTTACATTCATGGACCCCACCCGCTGCTATTCACAGGCAGTATTCGAGCATGAAGATGAACTGCTGGAAGTAGCCCAACACCGTAAACTTGATTTTGCTATTGACGCCTGCCATCTTAAATCGGGAGATAGGGTCTTGGATGTTGGTGGTGGCTGGGGAAGTTTTACCGAACATGCCGGACTCCGTGGCATTCATGTCACTTCACTGACTATTTCAGAACAATCCGAGGCTTTCCTAACTGACCTGATAGCACGGAAACAACTTCCCTGCAGCGTGCTAAACCAGGACTTCTGGGAGCACACCAGCTCCGAACCTTACGATGCCATCGTGATTCTTGGGGTGATGGAGCACCTGCCTGATTACCCAGCCGTGCTGCAACATTTACAGAGTCTGTTGAAATCGGGCGGACATGTATATCTCGATGCCAGCGCATCCCGGGAAAAGTATTCTAAGCCCACCTTCGTATCTCGTTACATTTTCCCTGGCGACCATGCCTTCTTTTGTCTACACTCATTCTTGGAGGAGGCATCTAAAAGTCAGATGGAGGTTTTGGAGGTATATAACGACCGGCAAAACTACTACCTGACATGCAAGGCATGGGCCGAGAATCTGGATGCAGCACGGGATGAAATCGTCAGCCGCTGGGGTGAAATGCTTTATCGTCGTTCGACGCACTACATGGAACGATGCGATAGCGAGTAAGTAGTGCAAGCCCGCAGTAGGAGTTGGTAATTACAGCAGCTTTCGTAGCGTAGCGAAGAATAGTGCAGTAATTACATCCTCACTCC
>Ga0123337_10001459_pt1 | contig 30259 bp, 31 predicted proteins | sample frozenSSSSmetaG_FD_89792 | JGI IMG/M metagenome (GOLD analysis project Ga0123337, IMG submission 89792) | Glacier valley bacterial and archeal communities from Borup Fiord, Nunavut, Canada, to study Microbial Dark Matter (Phase II) -... | ecosystem: Environmental > Aquatic > Freshwater > Ice >...
AGCTGAGCCGAGTTCAGGGCTGCAGGCGCTCCAAGCTCGGTATCAAAGTCAACATCAGCTCGATGCGGGCTTTGGCCGGTGACAGTCCCGTGGTCGCAAGCCACTGCTCGCCATCCCCCAGCGCGCCCCTGCCGGGAACGATCGGCCCCTCGGCGCACCGCGTGGCCAGCAGCACCTGCACGCCGCGCTCGCGCGCCCGATGCAGCGCGGACAACAACGATTCGTGCACCGTGCCGTTGCCGGTGGCCGCGACGACGAGCCCGCCGGCACCCGCCGCACACAGTGCGTCGACCACCGCACCCCGCGCGCCTGCGTGGCTGCTGACGATCTCGACGACCGGCCATGCGGCCGCATCCGCGCCGAGCCGTGCCAGCCCCAAGCCGACCGCAACGCCGTCCGGCCATGGCCGCAAGGTTCGCAGCACGCCTTCCTCGATCCAGGCCAGCGGCCCGGCATCGCCGGAACTGAACGCATCCACGCGGTAGGGGTGCGCCTTGCGCACGTCGTGCGCGCCGTGCACGGCACCGGCGAGCACCGCGACCACGCCGCGCGCGCCCGGCTGCTGCGCCACACACACCGCGTCGAGCAGGTTTTGCGGGCCGTCGGCCTGGGCGCTGGTGGCCGGGCGCATGGCAGCGGTCAGCACCACCGGCTTGGCCGGCGCGAGCACGCGCTGCAGGAACCACGCGGACTCTTCCAGCGTGTCCGTTCCATGGGTGATGACGACGCCCGAGACGCTCGCCCGCGCCAAGTGGTGCGCCACGCGCTGCGCCAGCGCCAGCCACACGGCGTGCGTCATGTCCTTGCTGTCGATCTGGGCCAGCTGCTCGGCCTCGAGCGGCACACCGGCAAGCGCCGGCACGGCTTGCACGAGCGATGCGACGCCGATTTGCGCGGCCGTGTAGCCCACGTTGTCAGCCGCGCTCGCCGCCGTGCCCGCGATGGTGCCGCCGGTGCCCAGGATCACGACAGTCGATGAAGTGCGTTGCATTTTTGTCGTCGCTGGATGAAAATACAGGTACTGGATGGATTGGCAGCTGAACCCTTGCACGAGCAACGGCGGCACCACCCGCCTCGCATCATCGGGTAAGCAAACAGAGACGCGCCATGAACGACGAACCCTACGAGAAGCCCAAGCTCACCGAGCGCCAGCAACAGATTCTCGACCTCGTGCAAAGCGCGATCGAACGCACCGGCGCACCACCCACGCGGGCCGAGATCGCCACCGAGCTCGGGTTCAAGTCGGCCAACGCCGCCGAAGACCACCTGCAGGCGCTGGCCCGCAAAGGCGTGATCGAGCTGATCGGCGGCACGTCGCGCGGCATTCGGCTGCGCAGCGAGACCCTTCGCGCCCTGAACGAGGCGCGCGGCAAGCAGTTCAGCCTGCCGTTGCCCGGCTTCGCACAGCTCACGCTGCCGCTCGTCGGCCGCGTGGCGGCGGGCAGCCCCATCCTGGCACAAGAGCACATCGACCAGACCTATGTGGTCGAAGCCAGCATGTTCCCGCGCCGGCCCGACTACCTGCTCAAGGTGCGCGGCATGAGCATGCGCGACGCCGGCATCATGGATGGCGACCTGCTCGCAGTGCAGAAAGCCAAAGAGGCAAAGAACGGCCAGATCGTCGTGGCCCGCCTGGGTGACGACGTGACTGTCAAACGCTACCGCCGCACGCGCCACATGATCGAGTTGATCCCCGAGAACCCCGACTTCGAGACCATCGTCGTGCCCACCGGCGGTGACGCGGGCGATGTGAACTTCGAGATCGAAGGCCTCGCCGTCGGCCTGATCCGCAACAACATGATGATGTGACGGCGAAGGCTGCGGTGCGGGACCCTGCGAAGCCGGGCGTGATCAAGGCCCCGAAGGCCGCCAGCGCCGCGCTTTGCGAGGTGCTGGAACAGTTGCCCAACATCGGACCCGCTATCGCTGCCGACCTGCGGCTCATCGGCATCCGTCACCCGCAGCAGTTGTGCGACAAGGACGCCCATGCCTTGTACCAGCAACTCTGCGCCGCCACCGGCCAGCGCCATGACCCTTGCGTGCTCGACACCTTCATGGCGGCCACCGACTTCATGCGCGGCGCGCCGCCGGCACCGTGGTGGCACTACACCGCGCAACGCAAGGCGCAGTTCGGCCAGGTCTGATGCAGCCGCCGCTCTGCGGCGAAGTTTCAATTGCACTTGTTCACCGGCGCAATTCAACTGATCGATCCGTTTGCGTCAAGAAACAATGTTTCGATGGCGGCGCCTCCCGCTGGCCCGGGAGCCTGTTGATGCTGTCCCCTGAATCGACTGCTGAATCGACCGCTGATTCGTCCATTGTGCGAGGCATTCCGTGAGCGCTGTCTGGCAGAACGCGGAGCAGCTGTTCGGCGTGATCCACGCACCGCTGGCCACCGCCCAGCGCATTGGCGAGCGCCGCGCGTTCGTCGAGCTGAAAACCTGCTTCATGCTGGCGGCCGCCGACGTTGCAGGCGCCATCGGCGAGCGCCTGCGCCTGCGCGTTCGCCAGACCAACGACACCACCGAACTGTGGCGTTTGCGCGCAGCCATCCTGTGCTCGCTCGAGCCCGGCCACCCGCGCACTGCGCGGCACCAGCGCGATCTGCAGCGCGACCTCGACAGCCTGTTCGGCCCGACGACGCTGGCCTGACGCGCTACGACTTGGGTGCGCCCAGGAAGTCGCCCTTGCCGAGTTCCACGCCGTTATGGCGCAGCAGCGCATAGGCCGTCGTGACGTGGAAGTAGAAGTTCGGCGTCGCGAAGTGCTTGAGGTAGGCCTCGGCCTTCAGCGTCATCGAGCCGTCGCGGCGCGGCACGACCACGTCCTTGTCTTCGCAGCCGTCGATCTGCGCCGCCGGCACCGACTCGATGAACGCCGCGGTCTTGCGGATGCGCTCTTGCAGGTCGGCGATGCTGGCTTCGGTGTCGTCGAACTTCGGCGCGTCGACACCGGCCACCCGCGACACGGCGAACTTGGCCGCGTCGCAGGCGATCTGTACCTGCTTGATGAAGGGCAGCATGTCGGGCGCCAGGCGAAGGCCCAGGTAGACCGCGCTGTCGAACTTCCGGGCCACGGCATGGGCCTCGGCCTTGTCGAGCCAGCCCGCCAGGTTGCCGAGCATGCGGGTGAACACCGGCACGGTGGCCGAATGCAAAGTGATGGTCATGGTGAACTCTCCGTGGGCAGTGTCGAACATGCTACTCGCACGACCCTGCGCGTGCACAATCGTCGCCTGCCTTCAACACCGTACCGACCCTTGCCGCCTGCTGCCGTGAACATCATCATCCTCGACGACTACCAGGACGCAGTGCGCAAGCTCAAATGCGCAAGCGTGCTCGAGTCGCTCAATGCCAAGGTGTTCACCAACACGGTGAAGGGCATCGGCCAGTTGTCGGTGCGGCTGCGCGACGCCGAGGTGCTGGTGCTGATCCGCGAGCGCACCCAGTTCCCGAAGGCGCTGCTGGAGAAGCTGCCCAAGCTCAAGCTGATCTCGCAGACCGGCAAGGTCGGCTCGCACATCGACCTGGACACCTGCACGCGCATGGGCATTGCCGTCGCCGAAGGTGCAGGCTCGCCGGTGGCGCCGGCCGAGTTGACCTGGGCGCTGATCATGGCGGCCATGCGCCGGCTGCCGCAGTACATCGGCAACCTCAAGCACGGCGCGTGGCAACAGTCGGGCCTCAAGGCGGCGTCGATGCCGCCGAACTTCGGCCTCGGCAATGTGCTGAAAGGCAAGACGTTGGGCATCTGGGGTTACGGCAAGATCGGCCAGATGGTCGCCGGTTACGGCCGCGCGTTCGGCATGCACGTCACCGTGTGGGGCAGCGAGTCGGCGCGTACCAAGGCGGTTCATGACGGCCTTGTTGCAGCCCCGAGTTGCGAAGCCTTCTTCGAGGCCTGTGACGTGCTCTCGCTGCACCTGCGCCTGCACGACAGCACACGCGGCGTCGTCAAACTCGATGCCCTGTCGCGCATGAAGCCGACGGCGCTGCTCGTGAACACGTCGCGCGCCGAGCTGATCGAAGAGAACGCACTGGTCTCGGCATTGAACCGCGGCCGCCCCGGCATGGCGGCAGTCGACGTGTTCGAGAGCGAGCCCATCCTGCAAGGGCACCCGCTGCTTCGGCTCGAGAACGCGGTGTGCACGCCGCACATCGGCTACGTCGAACAAGACAGCTACGAGCTGTACTTCCAGCATGCCTTCGAGAACGTGGTGAACTTCATCAACGGCCAGCCGACGAACATCGTCAACCCCGACGCATTGCGGGTCTTGCGATGAGCGCGGGCTTCGCCCGCCGTTGACCGTGGGCGCCGTGGCGCTGCCCGCGCCCCGGCACGAACCTCTTCGCGCGTCGGTGCGCTGGGCGCTGCTGTTCGGCAACTTCGTCACCGGCTGGGGGCTGATGGTGGTCGTGGGCACGCTCAACGACATCACGCGCTCGCTCCAGGTCTCGGTGTCGACCGCCGGGCAGTTGATCACGATTGCGGCGGCGGTGGTGTGCGTGGGCGCGCCCTTGCTGGCAGGCTGGGTGGCCGGCTTCGACCGGCGCCGCCTGCTCACGCTGGCGATGCTCTGGTATGCCGCCGGCCACGCTCTGTGCGCGCTGATGCCGAGCTATGCCACGTTGTGGCCGCTGCGCGCCGCCACACTGCTGGCAGCCGCCGTGTTCACGCCGCAGGCCGCAGCGGCCATCAGCTTCATGGCACCCCCGGCCCAGCGCGGCCGGCACATCACCTTCGTGTTCCTCGGCTGGTCGGTGGCGTCGGTTCTCGGCCTGCCCATCTCCAGCTGGCTCGGTGAATCGTTCGGTTGGCGCACCGCGTTCGTGGCGATTGCCGCGATGGCGCTGATCGCTGCCGGCTGGGTCTTCGCGGTGATCCCGAACGGCGTGAAGCCTGCCGGCCTGTCGGCGCGCGACTGGCGCCATGTGTTCACGAACCGGGTGCTGATGGCGATGGTGCTCGTCACCGCACTCTCGGGCGCCGGGCAGTTCACGGTGTTCTCGTACTTCACGCCGTACTACCGCACGGCGCTCGGCGCCAACACCGAGCAGATCAGCCTGCTCCTGATGTGGTTCGGCGCGTTCGGGCTGGTGGGCAACATGGTGCTCACGCGGGTGATCGACCGCGTCGGCGCGAACGCCGCAGTCGCGGCCACGCTCGCGTTGATCGCGCTGTCGATGCTGTTGTGGCCACTCGCGACCACCATCTTGGGCATGGCCGTCGTCAGCATCCCGTGGGCACTCGGCTGCTTCGCGTCCAACTCCACCCAGCAGGCGCGGCTGAGCATCGCGGCCCCGGCGCTTGCGCCCGCGCTGCTGGCGCTCAACACCTCGGCCATCTACCTCGGGCAGGCGGCGGGCGCTGCCAGCGGTGGCTGGCTCATCGCGCATGCGGGCTATGGGCCGCTGAGCTGGCTGGGCCTGGGCTGGCTCGCATTGGCCATTGCGCTCAGCCTGTGGGTCGGGCGCCGCCAGCGCGCGCTTGCATGACGAGCCCGGAGCACATCGATCACCCGGAGGCGCCGCTGGTGAAGCCGGCGTCGCCGCGCGAACTGTTCATCGCCTTCAACTCGCTCGCGTTGCAAGGCTTCGGCGGCGTGTTGCCGGTGGCGCAGACGGAACTCGTCGAGCGCCGGCGCTGGCTCAGCCGCGAACAGTTCGTCGAGATGCTGGCGCTGAGCCAGGTGTTGCCCGGCCCGAACATCGTGAACCTGGCGCTGATGTTCAGCGACGGCCACTTCGGCCTGCGCGGCGCGTTCGCGGCGATGGCCGGGTTGCTGGTGTTGCCGATGATCATCGTGCTCGCGCTCACCGCGCTGTACGGCCAGTTCGCCACGGTGCCGCTCGTCAGCGGCGCGCTGCGCGGCATGGCGGCCGTGGCAGCGGGGCTGGTGATCTCGACCGCCTTGAAGCTGCTGACCACGCTGCGCAACAACCCGATGGGGCGCCCACTCGGGCTGGCATTTGCGGCCCTCACAGTGGTCGCCATTGCATGGCTGCGTTGGCCGCTGGTGTGGGTGGTGGCGGGCGGTGGTGCCGTGTGCGTGGCCATTGCGCTGAGGCGGCTGCGGTGATGACACCCGATATCGGCACCGCCGGGCTGCTGGGCCTGTTCACGCACTTCTTCATGCTCAGCTTGCTGGCCGTGGGTGGCGCCATCAGCACGGCACCCGACATGCAGCGCTACCTGGTGGTCGAGCAGCATTGGCTCACCGATGCGCAGTTCAGTTCGTCCATTGCCATCGCGCAGGCCGCGCCCGGGCCGAACGTGCTTTTCGTTGCCGTGCTGGGCTGGAACGTGGCCGGCCCGCTCAGCGTGCTCGCTACGATGGCGGGCTGCCTGCTGCCTTCCACCCTGTTCTCGCTGTGGGCCACGCGCTGGGGCGAACAACGGCAAGGCTCGGTCGGCGTGCGCGCTTTGAAAGCCGGCATGGTGCCGATCACGCTCGGCCTGCTGCTATCGACCGGCTGGGTGCTGGCCTTGCCCTGCATCGGCAAAGCGAGCCACCGCACCGGTGCATTGGCATTGATCGCCGTCACCCTGCTGGTGATGATGCGCACCCGGCTCAGCCCCATGTGGCTGGTCGGCCTGGGCGCGGCGGTCGGGGCGCTGGGGTGGGCCTAAAGCAGCGCCCGCTCCACCAGACCGGGCAGCGCAGCAAGGTCGTCGGCCGCTGCCGAGGGGAAGCCCGACCAGCGTTGAACGTCGGTCGCAATGAGCACATCGGCACCGCCTTCGCTGGCGGCGCGCACCAGCACGCTCAACGGCACGTAGGGCTGCGAATCGGCGTCTTGCATCACGACGGGCGTGCCGCCCATCTTTGATGCGAGCACGATCACCGGCCGCTCACCGCCAACCCGCACCAGCACGCTCAGGCCCTGGCCGCGTGCGGCGTACTCGATGCGCTGCAGCGTCTCCACCACGTTGAAGCGGCTGTGCCGCAGCACGCGCATCGTGCTCGAACGCTCTTCGGCGCCGACCTCGCGCAACGGGACCAGGGCTGCCATCACGACCGCGAAACTGCCGGTCATCCACAGGCGGAAAGGGCGTCGGGTGATCAAGGTCGGTTTCATGCGACGAAGGGTAGGACGTGGCCGTGTCAGGCACAAGTCCGTCGCGTGAAGATCGGTAAACGGATGTGACCTGCGCGAATGTGACCCGCGCGATCAACCTGTATCGGGCCGTTCCAGCGTGTGCCGAACGCGTGTGCCGATCTACCGCGTGCCGAAGATCTTGTCGCCCGCGTCTCCCAAGCCGGGGATGATGTAGCCGACCTCGTTCAGGTGGCTGTCGATGGCCGCCGTCCAGCAACGCACATCGGGGTGCGCCGCGTCGAGCGCCGCCACGCCCTCGGGTGCGGCCACCAGCACGAGCGCGCGAATGTCCTTGCAACCGCGCGCCTTCAGCAGGCTCACGGTCGCGATCATCGAGCCGGCCGTGGCGAGCATCGGGTCGATGATCAGCGCGGTGCGCTCGTCGAGCTGGCCGACGAAGCGTTCGAAGTAGTTCTCGGGCTGCAGCGTCTCGTGGTTGCGGGACAGGCCCACCACGCTGACCTTGGCGCTCGGGATCATGTCGAGCACGCCGTCGAGCATGCCCAGGCCGGCCCGCAGAATCGGCACGACCGTAACCTTCTTGCCGCTGATCTGGTCGATTTCGGTCGGCCCGCTCCAGCAGGCGATGGTGGTCTTCTCGAGCGGGAAATCGGCGGTGGCTTCATAGGCCAGCAGCCGCGCCAACTCGTTCGTCAGCTCACGGAATTTCTTCGTCGAGATGGTGTCCTCGCGCAGCAGGCCGACCTTGTGCTTGACGAGCGGGTGAGTCACATCGATCACGGGCATGGAGCCTCCTTCTGTAGCGTCAGGCCGCGCCCGACTTGATGCGCTGGCGCACCGCTTCGTACAAGCACACGCCACAGGCCACCGAAACGTTCAGGCTCTCGACCGCACCATGCATCGGCAGGCGCACGAGCTCGTCACAGGTCCGAGAAGTGAGCTGGCGCATGCCGGTGCCCTCGGCGCCGAGCACCAGCGCCACCGGGCCGGTCAGGTCCAGGTCGTAGAGCGATTGCTGCGCTTCGTCGGACGTGCCGATGATGCGGATGTCGCGCTCCTTCATCTCCTTCAAGGTGCGCGCCAGGTTGGTGACCATGAAGTACGGCACGGTGTCGGCCGCGCCGCTGGCCACCTTCGCGACGGTGGCGTTGATGCCCACCGCATGGTCCTTCGGGGCGATCACTGCATGGGCGCCAGCGCCGTCGGCCACACGCAGGCAGGCGCCCAGGTTGTGCGGGTCGGTGATGCCGTCGAGCACAAGCACCAGCGCCGGGCCTTCGACGGCATCGAGCGTGTCGTCGAGCGAGTGGCTGATCGCGATGGCCTCGACCCGCGCCACCACGCCTTGATGCCGATGGCTGCCGCAGAGCTTTTGCAGGCGCTCATCGTCGCTGTCGATGAGCTTGGCGCCGGCGTCGCGCGCGCGGTCCACGAACTGGCGCATGCGCTGGTCGCGGCGGGTCGCGTCCACATGGATCTCGATCACCGACTTCGGCGTCGACTTGAGGCGCACCGTGACGGCATGAAAGCCAAAAAGAATCTGTTTGCTCATTCGCCGATGTTATTCGCAAGCCCGCGCCAAAACGTGTGCGAGCCGCCCGGCGTGAGGTGGGGCTCGGGTACGATGCGCGCCGGTTTCCACCGACCTTCCCTGCCCCGAAAGAACGCCATGCAAATGATCTGCCTCGACCTCGAAGGTGTGCTCGTTCCCGAGATCTGGATCGAATTCTCGAAACGAACCGGCATTGCCGAGCTGGCCCGCACCACACGCGACGAGCCCGACTACGACAAGCTGATGAACTTTCGAATCGGCCTGCTGGCGCAGCACCAACTGCGCCTCGCGGACATCCAGAGCGTGATCGCCGGCATGGGCCCGATGGCTGGCGCGAAGGACTTTCTCGACGACCTGCGCAGCCACTACCAGGTGCTGATCCTGTCCGACACGTTCTACGAATTCGCCAAGCCCTTGATGGCGCAATTGGCCTGGCCGACGCTGCTGTGCCACAAGCTGGAGGTGGATGCGAAAGGCTTCGTCACCCGCCACGTGCTGCGCCAACCGGACCAGAAGCGGCACGCGGTGAACGCGCTGCGCGGTCTGAACTACCAGGTGATCGCGGCGGGCGACTCGTACAACGACACCGGCATGCTGGGCGCAGCGCACGCGGGCTTCTTCATCCACCCGCCCGAGGCCATCACGAAGCAGTTCCCGCAGTACCCGGTGACGCGCAGCTACGCCGAGTTGAAGGCTGCGATCGATGCTGCGGCCACGCGGCTCGCGGCCACTGCATAGCCACGAGCACTGCGCGAGTACGTTCAGCGGCCAGTCTCTTTCAGGTAAGCCGCACGCGCTGCGATGGCGGTGTCCGCGAAGTCCGAGAACACGCCGTCGATGCCGAGGCGGAACACCTGCAGGTACTCGGCTTGCGGGTCGCCCATGTAGTCGTACGCGAGGCGGCGCTTCTCGTTGCGGAAGGTGTAGGCATGCACCGTCAGGCCGGCCTTGTGCGCGTCCGCGATCAGCGTGGTCGGCGTTTGCGTGCTGGCGTCGTTCAGGTTCTTCTTGCCGTCGCCGTTGACATCGATCATGTTGCCGTTTGCGTCATAGCTGCCCTTGACCGGCACGATGTACGGCTTCCACGGGCCGATGCCGTCGGCGTAGGTCTTGACCTCGGCCAGGCCGGCGGGCGTGAGCATGGCGGTGAACTTGCGTGTGTCGCCAGCCTTGGCCCAATCGAAGGGGCGCGAGTAGATGGATGCGTCGGGGTTGTCGACGGTGCCGTTCTTGAAGTCGTAGTCGTCGCCGTCCACGAGCTGCACGAGCCGCGTGTTCAGGCCCTGGCCGCGCATGTACTTCAGGCTGCTCGGCTCGAAGCTCTGCACGAAGATCGGCGCTGTCTTGCTGTTCCAGCCGGCCGCATTGATGATGGCGATAAGCTTGTCTTCGAGCGGCAGGCCCAGGTCGCGGTGATAGGTCGGGTTCTTGGTTTCGGGGTACACGCCGATGCTGCGGCCGGTACTCGCCGATTTCGTCTTGACCAGGTCCACCAGTTCCTGGAACGTGACGATCTTGTACAGGCCGTTGTATTGCTGCGGCCGCTCGGCGTCTGTCGAGATGCCGCCCAGCGTCTTGATCTCGGCGAGCGTGAAATCGCTGGCGAACCAGCCGGTCTGAACCTCGCCGTCAACGCTGGTCGTCTTCTGGCGCGCCGCGAATTCGGGGTGGCTGGCCACGTCGGTGCTGTAGGCCAGGTTCGGGTCATGGCGGGCTATCAGCACGCCGTCTTTCGTCGACACCAGGTCGGGCTCGACGAAGTCGGCGCCCAGTTCGATCGCCTTGACATAGGCCTCGTAGGTTTCCTCGGGCAGGTAGCCCGACGCACCCCGGTGCGCCACCACCAGCGGCACGGCGCCATTGAGCGTGTTGAGCGGGCTCGGGTCGTCGTTGCCGCCGCAGGCGCTCAGCAAAACACTGCCGCAAGCCAGCGCGGCGGCCAGGCGCAGGTGACGCGCGTTAGTCGAGATGGTGAACATCGTTAGTGCTCCTTGTGGTGGTGGCGACGAGTGTGCAGGGTTCATGTGACATGTCCATGTCGCATACCCTCGGTGCCCGGCGTGCCATCGCGCGTGGCGCGGGCTGCCGCCACATTCAGCGCGCATTCAGCGCAGCGCGAGCCAGGCCGTCAAGAGACCGATCAGGACCGGCTGATGCACCATGTAGAAGGTCAGGCTCCAGCGGCCGAGCACGGCCAAGGGCGAGGCGATGCGCGGCACGGCGCCCGCGAGCCAATGCCTGCGCCGCGCCAGCGTCCACTGGCCGGCCGCAACGCCCCACCACATCACGCCAAGCCAAGGCAGCAGCGGCACATAGTCTTCGGTCACGGGCTTATGCGTGACGAGCCCCACCCAATTGGTCCAGCGCGTGTCGAACCACGGGTGCGCAACGAACTGCGGCAACAGCAGCGCGGCCGCGCCCAGCAGCCAGAGCCAGCCGCCGGCGACCGCGCTGAGCCGCACCACGATCAGCATGAACGCGATGCCATGCAACACGCCGAAGCTGATGAAGCTGTTCGGGAACATCCACCACGACCCTGCGCTCACCAGCAGCGCACACAGCGCCACCTGCGCCCAGCGCCGCCAGAATCGCGGCCAGCCTTGGCCTTGCGATAGGGCCAGCGCCTGGCCCAGCCCGGCGCAGAACAGGAACAGCGAGACGATGCAGGTGCGCTGCATCGTCCACGCCGGGTCGGTGTAGAAGTTCTGGTGAATGAGCTTCGCGTGGTTCAGGTCGAACGCGAAATGGAATGCCGCCATCCACACCACGGCCAGGCCACGCAGCGCATCGAGGCGGTCGAATCGTTCCCGGTTCGCGGGCTGGTGTACGGGCATGCGCAAACGATAGCGTACGCCCTCGCCGGCCCGACCGGACGCGCGATCAAGTCGTCACAGCGGTCGCGCAGCGCCGCCGGCACACCGAGCAACGAACTCACCCTGACCATCGGCGAGCTGCTGCGCGAATGGCGGCGGCGCCGGCTGAGCCAGCTCGACCTGGCCTGCGCGACCGATGTGTCCACGTGCCACCTGAATTGCGTGGAACGCGGCCGCGCGATGCCGAGCCGCGAGATGGTGTGTTGCTGTCGTTCATCACCACGACCACGGTGTTCGGAACGCCGGTCGACATCACGCTCTTCGAGCTGGCGCTGGAAACCTTCTTCCCCGCCGACGAGCACACCGCGGCAGCCCTGAGAGCCTGAGCCATCAGGGCTGCGCGCTACAGTCGGCCGCATGGCTTATGAACTGCACTACTGGCCCACGATTCAAGGGCGCGGCGAATTCGTTCGGCTGGCGCTCGAAGCCGCCGGCGCGCCCTACATCGACGTGGCCCGCGGTCAGCCCGAAGCCGGCCAGGGCATGCCGTCGATGCTGCACGCACTGAACGACAGCGCCACACCTTACCCACCGTTCGCGCCGCCCTTTCTGAAGGACGGCGCGCTCGTCGTCGGCCAGACGGCGGCGATCCTGCACTACCTCGCGCCCACGCTGAAACTGGTGGCGCGCAGCGAGCAGGCACGCGCGTGGACGCAGCAGATTCAACTGACTGTCGCAGACATGGTGGACGAGGCCCACGACACCCACCACCCGGTGGGCACCACGCTCTACTACGAAGACCAGAAGCCCGAAGCGTTGCGCCGCGCGCGCGAGTTCTGCGTCATGCGGCTGCCGAAGTACCTGCATTGGTTCGAACGCATCATTGCGGGCAACCCGGCCGGGCAGCGCCACCTGGTGGGCGGGCGCTTGAGCTACGCCGACCTGTCGCTGTTCCAACTGGTCGAAGGGCTGCGCTACGCCTTTCCGACCGCCACCGAGACGGTGTTGTCGGCCACCCCCCAGGTGGCCGGCTTGCACGACCGCGTCGCCGCGCTGCCCAAGGTGGCGGCCTATCTGCGCAGCCCGCGGCGGCTGCCGTTCAATGAGCAAGGCATCTTCCGGCGATACCCGGAGCTCGACTTTCCGGCTGCACCCGGCGTCAACGCGCTGCGTTGACGCGCCGCGCCACGAACGACACCGGCCCGTGCGGCGTGGCCCCGCCTTCGGTCTGCATCACGAACCGCAACTCTCCGCCGACGCTCTGGGCGCGGTAGCGATGCGCGAGTTCGCGCGTGGCGTCGCCATTGCCCGTGGACTCGGCCGTGCGCGTGACGAAGTGCAGCCCGGTGGCGTCGGCCCGGCCTTCGAGCACGCCGCGCCGCACACCGAGGAACGATGCGCTGCCGTTCACTTCGGCTGCACTGCTTGCGAACTCGAATCGTTCTTTGAGTTTCGCGTCGGTCCAGTCGTACGGCACGTTGGCCTCCCAGGAGCCGTTGATGTCCGGCCGCAGTGCGCCGGGCTCTGCGACCGCGACTGCGGCTGCGGCGGTGCGGGTCGGCGGCGGCTGGTCGCTTGGCGCACCCCACCGACGCCACGCTGTGGCCAACCCGGCGACCACCGCGGCAGCGCAACCCTCAACACCCCGCGGCGCGTGCGCGAAGGTGCCGCTGTTGGCGCGGCCGCCACCCTGGCGCCGGGCCGCGCTGCACCATGCACCGCGGGTTGAAGCGCGGGTTCAAGTTCAGCCATCAGCCGCGCCATGTCGGCACCGAACGCGGTGGCGCGCAGTTCGAACGCGTTGCGGCTCGCCAGAGAGCGAAGCGATGGAGGCAACTGCTGCTCGCTAGGCATCTGAACACCGTCGAGCGGCACCGGAATGACCGGCGCGCCGCTCGCCAGCGCCGCAGCCACCTCGGTGCGAACGAAGTCGTCCGGGTCATCGAGCCTGCGTGCCGCCCCATCGCGCTCGCCACGCCAGCGCTTGCCGATCAGCACGAGCACCACGCTCGAACTGCTTACCGCTCCGCGAATCACGGCCGCGAACGACTGGCCAGCCGCGATGTCGTCCACATCGATGAACACCCGCTCGGCGCCGTACCGGCGCGCCAGTTCGTCGTAAACGGCTCGCGCGTAGCCGGCGGTGTCGTCGCGGCGGTAGCTGATGAAGATCTGCACCATGGGTGCCGAAGCTTATCGCTCCGGGGCAACGCCTTGGCCGCCCGCGCCGCACTTCAGCCGGCGCGTCAGCCTCGCTGGCCTGCGCGCTCCCATGCGTCGCGAGTGGCGTCCTTGGCACGGCCCCACTCCAGGCGCGAGCTGCCGCGTGCGTCGGCCCACCCTTTGGACAACTCCGCCTCCGCCTCTTCGAACGTGCGGCCCAGGTGGTCGTGATGGGCGGCCATGCCGTAGCCGTAGGCCGGTGCGTAGTCGTCGAAGGTGTCGTCGGCCGCCACGTAGGTGCGGGTCGAGAAGTTGCTGCGCCAATAGGTTTCTTCGACGGTCGGGTCGACGAGTTCGGCCACGCCCTTGCCGGCCAAGCCGCCGATGACCGCGCCCAGCGCTGCACCGATGGCGGTGCCCAGCGGGCCGGCCACCGTCCCCACGGCCGCACCCGCCACGGCACCCCCCATCGCGGCGCCGAGGCCGGTGCCGACGGGGTGTGCGCCGGGCGTGCCGGTGATCGGGTCGAGGTTCAAGCTGCCGGCCGCGGTCACGCCAGGCACGCCCGGCACACCGTTCGCCACAGGCTCGCCGATGCGGGCCGGTGACTGGCGCGGGTCGCGGACGATCGTGTCGGCGTAGGCGTCTTTGGCGCGTTCGAGTTGCCGGTCAGTGATGCGGCCCGTCATGTGCAGGCGCTCCACGTCGCGCAGGTAGCCGACCAGGACGGCGGGCTCGACGACGGTCGGGCTGCCGAGTTGGCGCAGCAGGTCGGTGTAGGTTTGCTCTGAAGTCTTTTCCATGGCGCTGCCTTTCATGCCGAAGTTGAGGGCATCAAGGTATGCGCAACGCGGCGGCGCGCGTGTCAGCCGGCAGCTTGTGCAGCGGACAGACGCCGCCGCTTCCACGCGGGACTCTCAGCCTCTCAGCCCTTCAGCCGACCCAGCGGCGCGCGTTGGCGAACATGCGCATCCAGGGGCTGGCGCTGCTGCGCTCACCGCAGGTCCAGCTCATCTGGACGTTCCGGAACACGCGCTCGGGGTGCGGCATCAGCGCGGTGAAACGGCCGTCGGCGGTGGTCACCGCGGTCAGGCCGCCGGGGCTGCCGTTGGGGTTGAACGGGTAGGCCTCGGTGGCCGCGCCGGTGTTGTCGACGAAGCGCATCGCGCGCAGCACCTGCTGCCTGTCGCCGTGCTGCGAGAAGTCGGCGAAGCCTTCGCCGTGCGCCACGGCAATCGGCAGGCGGCTGCCGGCCATGCCTTTGAAGAAGATCGACGGGCTTTCGAGCACTTCAACCAGCGACAGGCGCGCTTCGAACTGCTCGCTCTTGTTGCGCGTGAACTTCGGCCACGCCTGCGCGCCGGGGATGATGGGCGCGAGTGCGGCCATCATCTGGCAGCCGTTGCACACGCCCAGCGCAAAAATGTCTCGGCGGCTAAAGAACGCCGCGAATTGCTCGGCGAGCAACGGGTTGAACATGACCGAGCGGGCCCAGCCTTCGCCGGCGCCCAACGTGTCGCCGTAGCTGAAGCCCCCGCAGGCCACGAAGCCCTGGAACATGTCGAGCCGTGCCCTCCCGCTTTGCAGGTCGGTCATGTGGACGTCGAAGGTATCGAAGCCCGCCAGGTTCATGGCGTAGCTCATCTCGACGTGCGAGTTGACACCCTGTTCGCGCAGGATCGCGAGCTTCGGTCGGGTGACCGCAAGCGCCGCGCCATTGAGCGGCACGGCCACGTCTTGCGTGGCACCGAAGCTCAGGTGCACATGCATGCCGGGGTCATCGACGCGGCCCACTGCCGCGTGCTCGGCATCGGCACACACCGGGTTGTCGCGCAGTTGCGAGATGCGCCAGCTCACGTCGTCCCAGGCCTGGTGCAGGTCACGCAACGGCGCGCTGAACTGGGCCTTGGCGTCGCGCCACACTTCGACCACACCTCGGTCGTTCGGCTTGCCGATGAAGTGGCTGTGCTTGCTCAGGCCGAACTCGCGCAGCAGTTGCATCACCTCGTTGCGCACTTGGGTGGTCACCTGGATCACGACGCCCAGCTCTTCGTTGAACAGCGCGCGCAAGGTCAACTCGTTGCGCCGCGTGCCGACCTGCGTGGCCCAGTTCTTCGAGTCACCGTACTCGGCGCGGCTGTCGCTGATGCCGTCGCCTTCGGTCACGAGCAGGTCCACGTTCAGGCTCACGCCCAGGTGTCCGGCGAAGGCCATTTCACAGACCGTGGCCCAGAGGCCGCCGTCGCTGCGGTCGTGGTACGCCAGCAGCTTGCCGTCACCGCGCAGCCGGTTGATGGCCGCCACCAGCGCCTTGAGTTGGACGGGGTCGTCGAGCTCGGGCACGCCGTCTTGCGCGGCCGAGCCGTACTGGCCCGTCACCTGCGCGAGCATCGAGCCGGCCATGCGCTTCTTGCCATTCCCCAGGTCGATCAGGATCAGCGTCGTGTCGCCCGGCTGAAGCTGCGGCGTGAGCGTGGCACGCACGTCGGCGAGCGTCGCGAAGGCGGTCACGATCAGGCTGACCGGGGCGGTGACCTGCTTCGTCTCACCGTCAACGGACCAACGGGTTCGCATCGACAGGCTGTCCTTGCCCACCGGCACGCTGATGCCGAGCGCCGGGCACAACTCCATGCCGACGGCCTTCACCGTGTCGTACAGGTCGGCGTCTTCGCCGGGCTCGCCGCAGGCCGCCATCCAGTTGCAGCTGAGCTTGACGCGGCTCAGCTCGAACGGCGCGGCCAGCAGGTTGGTGATGGCCTCGGCGACGGCCATGCGGCCCGACGCAGGCGCGTCGAGCGCGGCCAGAGGCGTACGTTCGCCCATCGCCATGGCCTCGCCCTGGAAGCCGCTGTAGTCGGCCAGCGTCACGGCGCAATCGGCCACGGGCACCTGCCACGGGCCGACCATCTGGTCGCGGCTGTTCAGCCCCCCGACGGTGCGGTCGCCGATGGTGATGAGGAAGCGCTTGCTGGCCACGGTGGGGTGGCGGAGCACGTCGAACGCAACCGTGTCGAGCGCCACATCGGTCAGGTCGAGCGCAGCGGACGTGCGCGCCACGCGCTGAACGTTGCGGTGCGTCTTGGGTGGCTTGCCGAGCAGCACGTCCATCGGCATGTCGATCGTGCGTTCACCGCCGGCACCGTCTTCGAGGATCAAGGACTTCTCGTCGGTCGCGATGCCCACCACGGCGAACGGGCAGCGCTCGCGCTCGCACATCGCGCGAAACATCGGCAGCGCCTCGGGCGACACGGCCATCACGTAGCGCTCCTGGCTCTCGTTGCACCAGATCTCTTTCGGCGCGAGGCCGCTTTCCTCGAGTGGCACGGCGCGCAGATCGAAGCGCGCGCCCCGGCCCGCGCCGTCCACGAGTTCAGGGAAAGCGTTGCTGATGCCGCCGGCGCCCACATCATGGATCGCGAGGATCGGGTTGCTCGCCCCGAGCGCCCAGCAGTGGTTGATGACCTCCTGTGCGCGCCGTTCGATCTCGGGGTTGCCGCGCTGCACCGAATCGAAGTCGAGAGACGCCTCGTTGGTGCCCGCTGCCAGCGAACTGGCTGCACCCCCGCCCATGCCGATGCGCATGCCGGGGCCGCCGAGCTGGATCAGCAAGGTGCCGGCCGGAAACGCGATCTTCTGCGTTTGCGAGGCCGAGATGTTGCCCAGACCGCCGGCAATCATGATGGGCTTGTGGTAGCCGCGCCGCACCGCGCCAACGCCCTCGCCCACGGTTTGTTCGTAGACGCGGAAGTAGCCGCCCAGGTTGGCGCGGCCGAACTCGTTGTTGAACGCGGCACCACCGAGCGGGCCGTCGATCATGATTTGCAGCGCGCTCGCGATGTGATCGGGCTTGCCGTAGGGCTGCTGCTCCCACGGCTCGGGGTTCGCAGGCCCGGACAAGCCGGGCCGGCCGGGCAGGTGCAGGTTCGACACGCTGAAGCCCGTGATGCCGGCTTTGGGGCTCGAACCGCGCCCGGTGGCGCCTTCGTCGCGGATCTCGCCGCCCGCGCCGGTGGATGCGCCGGGGAACGGCGATATGGCGGTCGGGTGGTTGTGCGTTTCCACCTTCATCAGCACGTGCACTTCTTCGCTGCGTGCGCTGTAGATCGGCGCGTTGGTGTAACCCTGCGGCAGCCAGCGCTCGATGGTGCCGCCTTCCATGACCGAGGCGTTGTCGCTGTAGGCGATCACGGTGTGTTGCGGCGCCAGTGCATGGGTGTTGCTGATCATCTGGAACATTGAGCGTTCCTGCGCCACACCGTCGACCGTGAACTGCGCGTTGAAGATCTTGTGGCGGCAGTGCTCGCTGTTCGCCTGCGCGAACATCATCAGCTCCACATCGGTCGGGTTGCGTTGCAGCGCCGTGAACGCGTCGACGAGGTAGTCGATCTCGTCACCCGACAAGGCCAGGCCGAACTCGGTGTTCGCGCTGACCAGCGCGGCGTGGCCGGCACCCAGCACATCGACATGCGCCATGGGCTCGGCGGGTTGCACGTCGAACAGGTGATGCGCGTTTTCGCGGGCCGCCAGCACGCTCTCGGTCATGCGGTCGTGCAGCAGCGCGGCGCAAGCCCTCAGTTCATCGGCGCTGAGCGGCTTGCTTGCGCCGAGCAGGCCGGTCTTAAGGGCAAGGCGGAACTCGGTGACGCGCTCGATGCGCTTCAGCGCCAGGCCGCAGTTGTGCGCAATGTCGGTGGCCTTCGAGGCCCAGGGCGACACCGTGCCGAGCCGTGGTGCAACGACGAACAGCGTGCCTTCCGTCGGGCCGGCGTACGCATCGCCGTAGCGCAGCAGCGCCGTCAACGTGTCGTGTTCTTCGCGGCTGAGGTCAGTCGCACTCGCCACCCAGTGAACATGCCGCGCCGCCACCGTCGTGATGCGGGGGACCACCGCCCGCAGCCGCGCCAGCAGTGCCTGCGCGCGGAAATCGGGCAGCGCGTTGCCGCCCTCGAAGTGGGTCAGGTGCTGGGAGGTGGAGGTCACGCGGGGCGGGCTCGGGCAGATTGCGGCTCGGCCGGAGCGTAGGCGCTCCGGGGCAAGCCCTTGAGTTTACGGGGCCTGAGATAATGCCCGCCATGACGATCACCATCAAAACAGCCGCCGACGTCGAGCACATGCGCATCGCCGGCCGCCTGGCTTCCGAAGTGCTGGACATGCTCACGCCCCACGTCAAGCCCGGCATCACGACCGACGAACTCGACCGCCTGGCGCACGACCACATCGTGAACGTGCAGAAGGCCATTCCCGCGCCGCTGAACTACGCGCCGGCCGGCTACACACCGTACCCGAAGTCGATCTGCACCTCGATCAACCATCAGGTTTGCCACGGTATTCCGAACGACCGGCCGCTGAAGAACGGCGACATCGTGAACATCGACGTGACGGTCATCAAGAACGGCTGGCACGGCGACACCAGCCGCATGTTCGTCGTCGGTGAGGGTTCCATTGCCGCGAAGCGCCTGTGCCAGTTCACCTACGAAGCCATGTGGAAAGGCATTGTCAAGGTCAAGCCCGGCGTGCGCCTGGGCGACATCGGCCACGCCATCCAGACCTTCGCCGAGAACGCCAGCTTCTCGGTCGTGCGCGAGTTCTGCGGCCATGGCATCGGGCAGAAGTTCCACGAAGAACCGCAGGTGCTGCACTACGGCCGCCCGGGCACGCTCGACACACTCGTGCCGGGCATGATGTTCACGATCGAGCCGATGATCAACGCCGGCAAGCGCGACATCCGCGAGTTCGGCGACGGCTGGACCATCGTCACCAAAGACCGGTCGCTTTCAGCCCAGTGGGAGCACACCGTGCTCGTCACCGACACCGGCTACGAGGTCATGACGCTCTCGGCCGGCAGCCCGCCGGTGCCGGCCTTCGTGACGACGGCCACAGCCGCGCACGCCTAGGGCCGCAGTGTCCGCCGTTCCGAGCGCTCCGCCCGCGGCGCTGCAGGCACCGACGCTGCCCGAACTGCGCGAGCAGTTCCGCGCCGGCAAGGCCGCGCTGCTCGACCACTTCAGCGCCTCGCGCCCGACGGCACCGGCCGCCCTGCGGCTGACCCGCGCACTGTGCAAGCACGTCGACCAGACGCTGCTGGCGCTGTGGACGCTGTCGGCCATGCCGCCAGCCACCGCCTTGCTGGCGGTGGGCGGCTACGGCCGGGGCGAGTTGTTTCCGCACTCCGATGTGGACGTGCTGGTGCTGCTGCCGCCACCCCACGCGAACGAGAGCGAGGCCCTGAAGACGGCGATCGAAGCGTTCATCACCGCCTGCTGGGACATCGGCCTGGAGATCGGCTCCAGCGTGCGGACCGTCGGTGAATGCATCGCCATGGCGAAGAGCGACGTGACCGTGCAGACGGCGTTGCTCGAATCACGCTACCTGTGCGGCTCGCGGCGCGTGTTCAACACCTTCCGCCATGCCAACACGCAGGCCATGGACGCGAAAGCCTTCTTGCGGGCCAAGACGCTGGAGATGGTGCAGCGCCATCGCAAGTTCGAAGACACGCCCTACTCGCTGGAGCCCAACTGCAAGGAGAGCCCCGGCGGCCTGCGCGACCTGCAGGTCGTGATCTGGGTCGCGCGTGCGGCCGGCCTCGGGAAGAACTGGAACGAACTCGCCGCCAAGGGGCTGATCACGCCGTTCGAGGTGAAGCAGCTGAACCGCAACGAAGGGCTGCTCAAGCTCATTCGTGCGCGCCTGCATGTGATTGCCGGCCGGCGCGAAGACCGCCTGGTGTTCGACCTGCAAACCGCTGTGGCCGAAAGCTTCGGCTACACCGGCAGCCGGGTGCAGCGCGCCTCCGAAGTGCTGATGCGCCGCTACTACTGGGCCGCCAAGGCGGTGACGCAGCTCAACCAGATCCTGATGCTCAACATCGAAGAGCGCATCGAAGGCTCGCAGGACGCGCCGATGCGGCGCATCAACGACAAGTTCCTGGAGCGCGGCGGGATGCTCGAGGTGGCGAGCGACGACCTCTACCAGCGCGACCCGCACGCCATCCTCGAAACCTTCCTGGTCTACCAGCAGACAGTCGGGCCGAAGGGCTTGTCGGCGCGCACGCTGCGCGCGCTCTACAACGCCCGTGACCTGATGGGCTCGGTGTTTCGCCACGACCCGGTGAACCGCGCCACGTTCATGAAGATCCTGCGCGAACCCGAAGGGCAGACGCACGCCTTCCGGCTGATGAACCAGACCAGCGTGCTCGGCCGCTACCTGTGGGTGTTCCGCCGCATCGTCGGGCAGATGCAGCACGACCTCTTCCATGTGTACACGGTCGACCAGCACATCATCATGGTGCTGCGCAACGTGCGGCGCTTCTTCATTCCTGAACACGCCCACGAGTACGCGTTCTGCTCGCAACTTGCGTCCACCTTCGACCGGCCCTGGGTGCTGTACATCGCCGCCTTGTTTCACGACGTGGCCAAGGGCCGGGGCGGCGACCACTCGGTGCTGGGCGGCCAGGAAGCGCGCCGCTTCTGCCGCGACCATGCCGTGCCGACCGAAGACACGGCGCTGATCGAGTTCCTGGTCGAGGCGCACCTGACCATGTCGCGCATCGCGCAGAAGGAAGACCTCTCCGATCCGGACGTCATCGAGGCCTTCGTGAAACTCGTGGGCAACGAGCGGTGCCTGACCGCGCTGTACCTGCTGACCGTGGCCGACATTCGCGGCACCAGCCCGAAGGTGTGGAATGCCTGGAAGGGCAAGCTGCTCGAAGACCTGTACCGGCTCACGCTGCGCGCGCTGGGCGGCGCGCGGCCGAACGTGGACGCCGAGGTCGAAGCCCGCAAGCTCGAAGCGCGCCATTCACTGAACCTGCATCAGTTGCCGACAGGCAGCGAACTGCCGCTGTGGCAGACGCTGGAGCTGAGTTACTTCATCCGCCACGACGCGGCCGACATTGCCTGGCACACGCGGGTGCTGCACGAGCAGGTGCAAAGCCTGCTGCCGGTGGTGCATGCGCGCGTGTCGCCGCTGGGCGAGGGCTTGCAGGTGCTGGTCTATGCGCCCGATTGCCCCGACCTGTTCGCACGCATCTGCGGCTACTTCGACGGCGCCGGGTTCAACATCCTCGATGCCAAGGTGCACACCACGCGCACCGGCTATGCGCTCGACACCTTCCAGGTCAACAGCCCCGACCTGGAGCAGCACGCCCTGGGCACCCAGTACCGCGACCTGATCTCGTTTGTTGAAACCCAGCTGCTGCGCGCCCTCATTGCTGCCGAGCCACTGCCCGAGCCGAGCCGGGGCCGCATCTCGCGGCGCGTGAAGTCGTTCCCGATCACGCCGCGCATCAACCTGCGGCCCGACGAACGTGCGCAGCGCTGGCTGCTGGCGGTGTCGGCGAGCGACCGTTCGGGCCTGCTTTACTCCATCGCTCGCGTGCTCGCGCGCCACCACATCAACCTTCAGCTGGCGAAGATCACCACGCTCGGCGAGCGCGTCGAAGACACCTTCCTGATCGACGGCTCCGCCTTGCAGCAGAACAAGCTGCAACTGCAGATCGAGACCGAGTTGCTCGATGCGATGAGCGCCTGATGCTGTCCCGAACCACCGCTGCACAAACGCTGGCGAACCTGGGCGCCTTCGACACGCTGATCGACGCACGCTCGCCCGCCGAGTTCGCGCTCGACCACCTGCCCGGCGCGGTCAACTGGCCGACGCTTTCCGACGACGAACGCCGCATCGTCGGCACCGAGTACAAGCAGGTCTCGGCGTTCGAGGCCCAGAAACGCGGCGCGGCCATGGTGGCGCGCAACATCGCTGGTCACATCGAACGCGAAGTGATGGCCAAGCCGAAGGGCTGGGCGCCACTCGTGTACTGCTGGCGCGGTGGCAAACGCAGCGGCTCGCTCGCAACCGTGCTGGCCCAGATCGGCTTCAACGTGCAGGTGCTCGACGGCGGCTACCAGGCCTGGCGCCGCGCCCTGGTGGCTGAACTGGACGTGCTGCCCGCAACGCTGCATTACCGCGTGGTCTGCGGCAGCACCGGCTCGGGCAAGAGCCGGTTGCTGCAGGTGTTGCGCGAGCAAGGCGCACAGGTGCTCGACCTGGAAGCCTTGGCGAACCACCGCGGCTCAGTGTTGGGCCTCGTGCCGGGCAGCCCGCAGCCGGCGCAAAAGCAGTTCGACTCGCGCGTGTGGGCCGCGCTGCGCGGCTTCGATGCGGCGCGGCCGGTGTTCGTTGAAAGCGAGAGCAAGAAGATCGGCGACCTGCGCGTGCCGCAGGCGCTGATCGAAGCGATGCGCGCATCGCCCTGCATCATGTTCGACCTGGCGCTCGATGCACGCGTGGCGCTGTTGCTTGAGGACTACGCCTTCTTCGTCACCGACACCGAAGCGTTCTGCCAGCGGCTCGACGCATTGCGCGCGCTGCGCGGCAACGACGTGGTGAACGCGTGGCAGTTGGCGGCGCGCAGCGGGCAGACCGCAGGCGTCGTGCGCGACCTGCTGGTCGCGCACTACGACCCGATCTACGCGCAGTCGATGAAGCGCAACTTCGCCGATCTGGCGGCGCCGCACTTGCAGCTGTTGTGGGATGGCGGTTCGGCCGGCCTCGCAGCAGCGGCAAACCGGGCCATCGCGGCAGGCTGAGCGCAAGCCGCCCGATGGAAGCCTTCCTGATCTCGCTGGGCGTGGTGGCGCTCGGCGAAATGGGCGACAAGACCCAGCTGCTCGCGATGCTGCTCGCGGTGCGGTTCCGAAGGCCCGTGCCCATCATCCTGGGCATTCTTGCCGCGACCCTGCTGAACCATGCGGCTGCCGGCTGGGTGGGTGCCTGGGTGGCCGCCGCACTGCTCCCGCAAGTCCTGCGCTGGGTGATCGGCGTCTCGTTCATCGCGATGGCGGCATGGATGCTGGTGCCGGACAAGATCTACGACGAGGTGCCTGGCCCGCAGCGCTTCGGCGTGTTCGGCACCACGCTCATCGCATTCTTTATCGCCGAGACGGGCGACAAGACGCAGATCGCGACAGTGGCACTGGCAGCGCGCTTTCAGGACCTGCCCGCCGTGGTCGCCGGCACGACGGTGGGCATGCTGCTGGCCGATGTGCCGGCCGTGTTCATCGGCGACCGGCTCGCGAAACGGATCCCGATGAAGCTGGTGCACGGGGTCTCCGCAGCGATCTTCGCGGCGCTGGGTGTGCTGACGTTATCGAACGTTAGCAGCCTCTTCTGACCGAGCGTCCCTGCAGCACCCCAGCCGAACGCCGGCAGGCGTTCGTCGTTCGCCAGGCGAAGAAGAGTCCGCAGGGACTCTTCTTCGTCCGGGCTCACCCCATGTGCAACCCACCGTTCACCGAGAAGTCGGCGCCGGTAGCGAAGCCTGATTCATCCGACGCGACCCACGCCACCATCGAGGCGATGTCGTTCGGCGTGCCCAGGCGCTTGACCGGGATGCCGGCGATGATCTTGTCGAGCACATCCTGGCGGATCTGCTTGACCATGTCGGTTGCGATGTAGCCCGGGCTCACGGTGTTCACCGTCACGCCCTTGGCCGCGACCTCTTGTGCCAGCGCCATCGTGAAGCCGTGCATGCCGGCCTTCGCGGCCGAGTAGTTGGTCTGGCCGAACTGACCCTTCTCGCCGTTCACGGAACTGATGTTCACGATGCGGCCCCAACCGCGCTCGACCATGTCGTCGATGACCTGCTTGGTCACGTTGAACAGGCTGGTGAGGTTGGTTTCGATGACCGCGTCCCAGTCGGCGCGGCTCATCTTGCGGAACATGCCGTCGCGCGTGATGCCGGCGTTGTTCACGAGCACGTCGACCGGCCCATGCTCGGCCTTGACCTTCTGGAACGCAGCCACGGTCGAGTCCCAGTCGCCGACGTTGCCCACCGAGGCATGGAACGTGAAGCCGAGCGCAGTTTGCTCGCCCAGCCACTTCGCGTGGTCACGGCTCGGGCCGCAGCCAGCGATCACCTTGAAGCCGTCTTGGTAAAGGCGTTGGCACATGGTCGTGCCGATGCCGCCCATCCCGCCGGTCACGTATGCAAGCTTTTGAGTCATGGTCACTGCCCCGTTCGATGCCACTAGCGTTCCACGCAGAGTGCAACGCCCATGCCACCCCCGATGCACAGCGACGCGATGCCTTTCCTGGCGTCGCGGCGCTGCATTTCGTGCAGCAAGGTCACCAGAATGCGGCAGCCAGACGCACCAATGGGGTGACCGATGGCAATGGCGCCGCCGTTGACGTTCACCTTGCTCGTGTCCCAGCCCATCTCGTTGTTCACGGCGCATGCCTGAGCGGCGAAGGCCTCGTTGATTTCGAGCAGGTCGAGGTCCTGCGCCTTCCAGCCGGCGCGCTGCAAGGCCTTCTGCGACGCCGGCACCGGGCCCATGCCCATGATCGACGGGTCGAGCGCCACGGTGGCGTAGCTGGCGATGCGCGCAAGCGGCTTCAAGCCCAGTTGCGCGGCGCGCGCGGCGGTCATCACGACCACGCCGGCCGCACCGTCGTTCAGGCCGGAGGCGTTGCCCGCCGTCACCGAACCTGCCTTGTCGAACGCCGGCCGCAGGCCGGCCAGCACTTCCGCGTTGGTCTTCTTGTTGATGAACTCGTCGGCCGAGAAAACGATGGGGTCGCCCTTCTTCTGCGCGATGCTGAACGGCACGATCTCGTCCTTGAACTTGCCGGCTTCCTGGGCCGCCGCCGCCTTCTGCTGCGAGCCGAGTGCCAGCGCATCCTGCTTCTCGCGCGTGATGTCGTACTTCTTCGCCACGTTCTCGGCGGTGATGCCCATGTGGTACTTGTTGTACACGTCGAACAGGCCGTCGACGATCATCGAGTCGACCAGCTTCCAGTCGCCCATGCGCATGCCGTCGCGCGAGCCGGGCAACACGTGGGGCGAGAGGCTCATGCTCTCCTGCCCGCCGGCGATGACGATCTCGGAGTCGCCGTCTCGAATGGCCTGCGCAGCCAGCATCACGGCCTTCAGGCCCGAGCCGCAAACGGCATTGATGGTCAGTGCGGGCACGCCTTGCGGCAGGCCGCTCGCGATAACGGTTTGGCGCGCCGGGTTCTGGCCCGAACCGGCGGTCAGCACCTGGCCGAGGATCACTTCGTTGATCTGGTCGCCGCTGAGGTTGGCACGGCGCAACAGGTCTCTGATGACGGCCGCGCCCAGTTCGGGCGCAGAAGTCTTGGCGAGCGTGCCGCCGAACTTGCCGACGGCGGTGCGGGCGGCGGCGACGATGACGATGTCGGTGGTCATGGGGTTCTCCGGTGGGGTTGACTAAGCTGGGGACGAGTGATGAAGCGCTTGGCTGTCAGGTGGCTTTGGCCTTGACGTAGCGGCCCGGCGCGGGCTCGATGGCCTTGTATTGGTCGTTGCCCGGCGCCTTCGGTGCGGCGACTTGTTTGCCGGCGTGGCCTTTGAGCCAAGCGGCCCAGTCGGTCCACCAGCTGCCGGGGTGCTCGGTGGCCTTGTCGAACCAGTCTTGCGCTTGTGCCGGTTGCACGGCACCGCCGATCCAGTGACTCCGCTTGCCCTTGGCGGGCGGGTTGATCACGCCGGCGATGTGGCCGGACGCGCCCAGTACGAACCGCGTCTTCCCGCCCAGCACTTGCGTGTTGCGGTAGGCACCGTCCCACGGAACGATGTGATCCTCGCGCGAGGCATAAAGGTAGGCCGGCATGTCGAGCTTCTTGAGATCGATTTTCTCGCCGCAGACGGTCACCTTGTTCGCCTTGCACAAGTTGTTTTCGAGGTAGGTGTTGCGCAGGTACCAGCAGTACATGGGGCCCGGCAGGTTGGTGCTGTCGCTGTTCCAGTAAAGCAGGTCAAACGGCGGCGGCGTCTCGCCTTTCAGGTAGTTGCCGACCACGTAGTTCCACACCAGGTCATTCGGCCGCAGGAAGCTGAAGGTCGTGGCCAGCTCTTGCCCTTTGAGAAGGCTGCCGCCGCCCGGGCTGTCGGGCCCGAGCGTCATCTCGCGCATCGCCACCATCGTCTCGTCGATGAACAGGTCGAGCACGCCGGTGGCCGTGAAGTCGAGGAATGCGGTGAGCAGCGTCATGCTCGCGGCGGGCTTCTCGCCGCGCGCAGCCAGCACCGCAAGTGCGGTCGACAGGATCGTGCCGCCCACGCAGAAGCCGAGCGTGTTGATGGTCTTGGCGCCGGTGATGTCTTGCACCACGCGGATCGCGCGGATCGCGGCGTCGTCGATGTACTGGTCCCAGGTGGCGGTCTTGATGCTCTCGTCCGCATTGCGCCAGCTGATCACGAACAGGCGGTGGCCCTGCTCCACCGTGTAGCGGATCAGCGAGTTCTCGGGTTGCAGGTCGAGGATGTAGTACTTGTTGATGCACGGCGGCACGAACAGCATCGGCCGCTCGAACACCTTGGGTGTGAGCGGCTTGTATTCAATCAACTGGAACAGCGCGTTCTCGAACACGACGCTGCCTTCGGTCGTGGCAACGTTCCGGCCGACCTCGAACACCGTCTCGTCGGTCTGCGACACATGTCCCTGGCGCGTGTCATGCCACAGGTGCTCCAGCCCCTTGGTGATGCTCTCGCCCTTTGACTCGAGCGCCTTGCGCTGCGCCTCGGGGTTGAGTGCAAGGTAGTTGCTGGGCGACGCCGCATCGACCCATTGCTGCACCGCGAAACGGATGCGCGCCTTGGTCTTTTCGTCGCCTTGCAGGTGGTCCGCCATCTGCATGAGCGTGCGCGAGTTCAGCAGGTACATCTGCGCGGTGTAGGCGCTGCCCGGGTTCGCGGCCCACTCGGGGGCGGCGAAGCGGCGGTCTGCCGCTTGCGGCTTGGCGCTGCCCCCGCCAAGCATCTGGTTCCACAGGTCCGTGGATTGCTTGAGGTAGGCCGCTTGCAGGTCGGCCAGCGCCGTGGGCGCGACGTTCAGGCTCGCCATGGCCTTCAAGGCGTCGCCCATCTGGGCACCGAGGGCCTGGGTTTGGGCGGCCATGTTGGCGGCCATTTCGGCGGGGAATGCGGGCATGCCGGCGGTCAACGCAGAATCAAGTGCGAAAGGGGTGCTCATGGGTCTCCTCGGTGGCGGTTTTGGCGGGCTGCGCTCGACGGTACCCATTTTGTTCTACGTGACCCGGGCTGGTTTGTACATCGGCAGTCAAAGCGTGATTCAGCGCTCAAAAACCACATTATGACATTACATTTCATATTAAGTACGAACGATCAGTATCACGGTCGATCCCAACCGAGCTCTCGCCAATGCTACTGATCTCGGTAGCGTGGCTGTACGTCGTGTTGATGGTTGCGGTGGTCGAGGCCACCAGCAGCACGGGAACGCTGCTGGGCGCGTTCTTCACCTTCGTGCTGTACGGCGTTCTGCCGTTGGGCATCGTTGGCTACCTGTTCCTGAGCCCGGCGCGCCGCCGAACGCGACGAGTCGACGAGGCGGAGGCATCGAGCGATGCAGGTGAAAGTTCAGCGGTCGATCCAGACCAGGGCAGCCATCCGCCCGGTGACCCGGTCGCGACGGTACGAAAAGAAACGTGACGCGTCCGACACGGTGCACCAACCGCCGCCGCTGACCGCACGCACACCGGCCGCATGCAGACTGTCCCGTGCCAGGCTTGGCAGGTCGGCCAACCACTTCCCGGCGGTTTGCGGAACGAACCGCACCGAACTCCCCGCACCGAACGCATCGACCACATCGGGGCCGACCTCGAACCGCTGCGGGCCGATGCAGGGACCGAGCCAGGCCTGCAGCTCATGCGGCTCGCAGGCAGCTGCTTCGCACAGTGCCTGCACCGTGGCCCCCAATACCCCGGCGGCCAAACCGCGCCAGCCCGCATGCGCCGCGCCGACCCCGCGCCCGGCCGGCGCGGCGAACAGCACCGGCAGGCAGTCGGCCACCTGCACGGCACACGCCAGACCCGGCGCGGTGGTGATGCTCGCATCGGCCTGATGAACCGGGGCGCCGGGCAGCGCATCGGCGCGCGCCAACCGAACGACGCGCGTGCCGTGAACCTGGTCGAGGAACACCGGTGTGCACCCGACGCCGAGCGCCAGTGCCGCGTGGTTCGCGGCGACCGCTGCAGCCGTGTCGCCGAGGCCGGCGCGCAGGTTGAAGGTGTCGAAGGGGGCTGCGCTGACACCGCCGGCGCGGGTGGTCATCACCCCAGCAGCACCCGGTGAGCCGCCTGCCGCCCAATCCGGCTGCAGCCACTCGGCAGGCAACACCATCAGCTGGCGTCCGGGCAGGCGGACGGCTGCGCCTTGATGAACGCGTCGAGCGCCATGCATTCGCCGAAGACGCGCATCACGGTGGGCACGTGGTCGAGCCGGCAGTCCATGCGCTGGGCATTGAAGATCTGCGGCACCAGCAAGCAGTCGGCCAGCGTGGGGGTGTCACCAACACAGAAGCGCCCCGTCATCGGGCTGGCTGCGAGTTGGCGCTCGACCACGTCGAGGCCGGTCTCCACCCAATGCCTGTACCAGCGGTTCTTGTCGTCTTCGCTGACCTTCAGTTCGTTCACCAGGTAGCGCAGCACGCGCAGGTTGTCGAGCGGGTGGATCTCGCAGGCGATGTCTTGAGCCAGCGCGCGAATTCGGGCGCGGGTGAGTGCGTCGCCCGGCAACAGCGCGGGTTCGGGGTGGGTCTCGTCGAGGTACTCGATGATCGCCATCGACTGGGTAAGTTGCTGGTCGCCATCGACCAGCATCGGCACCAGCGCTGCGGGCGTCATGTGGCTGAACGGCGGCTTCAACTGTTCGCCGCGCACCAGGTGAACCGGCAGGTACTCGTAGCTCAAGCCCTTGAGAGCCAGCGCGATGCGCACCCGGAACGAAGCCGATGAACGGAAGTAGTTGTAGAGCTGCATGGTTCGCGCGCCTTTGACTGTGCTGTGTTGTCCGTGCCCTACGCGGCCACGATCTGAACTTGCAGCGAACCGATGCCGTCGACGCTGGCCACCAGCGTGTCGCCGACCACCACCGCCGCCACGCCCTCGGGCGTGCCGGTGAAGATCAGGTCGCCGGGGGCGAGCGTCCACGCCCGAGACAGGTGTTCGATGATCTCGGGCACGCTCCAGATCAACTTGCCCAACGTGCTGGCCTGGCGCTTGGCGCCGTTCACGTCGAGGCGGATGGCGGTGTCGGCGCTGAGTTGGCAATCGGCCGCACGGCGGATCGGCCCGATCGGCGCCGACTCTTCGAAGCCCTTGCCCACGCACCACGGCCGGCCTAGCTTCTTGGCGTCGTTTTGCTGGTCGCGGCGCGTCATGTCGAGCCCCACCGCATACCCGAACACGTGATCGAGTGCGGCGGCGGCCGGGATGCTGCGTCCGCCGGTGCCGATGGCCACGACGAGTTCCAGTTCGTGATGCAGATTGCTCGTGAGCGGCGGGTAGTGCATGCGGCCGACCGAGCCTTCCGCGACTGGCAGCACGGCATCGCCGGGCTTCAGGAAGAAGAACGGTGCCTCGCGGCCGCTGTGGCCCATCTCGATGGCGTGCTCGACGTAGTTGCGGCCGACGCAGTAGATGCGACGCACCGGGAACAGCGCGGCCGCGTCGATGCCTTGAACGGGAACGGATGGCGTGTGGGGGGGCGGAATCACGTAGGTCATGGGGGCTTCCGGAGCGTGCGGTGTCCAACGCGCGCACGCAGTTGCACACGACGGTTGAAAGGTGCCGGAATGATGCCACGCACGACCGTTGACACAAGCGCCGCCACCAGCGCCGACACCAGCGCCGAC
>Ga0123337_10001461_pt1 | contig 30240 bp, 32 predicted proteins | sample frozenSSSSmetaG_FD_89792 | JGI IMG/M metagenome (GOLD analysis project Ga0123337, IMG submission 89792) | Glacier valley bacterial and archeal communities from Borup Fiord, Nunavut, Canada, to study Microbial Dark Matter (Phase II) -... | ecosystem: Environmental > Aquatic > Freshwater > Ice >...
ACGCCGATGATGCAGCAGTACCTGCGCATCAAGGCCGGGCACCCGAACACGCTGCTGCTCTACCGCATGGGCGACTTCTACGAGGTCTTCCACGACGACGCGAAGCGCGCGGCGAGCCTTCTGGACATCACGCTGACCGCGCGCGGCCAGTCGAACGGCCAGCCGATCCCGATGGCGGGCATCCCCTTCCATGCGCTTGATGGCTATCTCGCGAAGCTGATCGCGCAGGGCGAGTCGGTCGCGATCTGCGAACAGATCGGCGACCCCGCGACGTCGAAGGGGCCCGTCGAGCGCCAGGTCGTGCGCATCGTCACGCCCGGCACGCTGGCCGACGCGGGCCTGCTGCCCGACAAGGCCGACCGCCTGCTGGCCGCGGTCAGCATCCAGCGCTCGGCGCGCACCCACTCCAAGCTCGCGGGCCTCGCATGGCTCAACTTCGCGACCGGCGACCTGCGGCTCCTCGAATGCCCGCTCGACGCGGTCGAGCGCGTGCTCGATCGCCTGCGACCCGCCGAGACGCTGGTCCCCGACGCGGACGAGCGCGAGGACCTGGCCGTCGCGCATGCCGTGACCTGCGCATCGCCGGACTTCGACGCGGAAGCGGGGCGCCGCGCGCTGTGCAACCACTTCGAGGTCGGCGACCTGGCGGCCTTCGGCGTCGGCGACGAGACGCTGGCGCTGGGCGCGGCCGGCGCATTGCTCAAGTACCTGCGACGCACGCAGGCCCTGGACGAAGGCGACGCGAGCCGCGCTTCGGGTCCCGCGCGCGCGCTCGCGCACATCCGCAGCCTCGTGGTCGAGCGGGCCGACCGCACCATCGCGCTCGACGGCGCGACCCGGCGCAACCTCGAGATCAGCGAAAGCCTGGCGCCGATCGAGTCGCGCGCCAAGTCTTCGGCGCCGACGACGCTGTTCGGCCTGCTCGACGTCTGCGCGACCCACATGGGCAGTCGCTGCCTGCGCACCTGGCTGCACGAGCCGCTACGCGATCGCGACGTCCCCACGCGGCGCGCGCAGGCGGTCGAGTCGCTGATGTCGCGCGACGGCGCGACGACCCATGCCGAGTCGCTGCACGCGCGCCTGGCCGGCACCGCCGACGTGGATCGCATCGCCGCCCGCATCGCGCTGCGCAGCGCGCGGCCGCGCGACCTCGCGGGCCTGCGCGAAGCGCTCGTGCGGCTCGACGGCCTGCGCGAGCGCCTCGCCGCGATCGCCGCGCCCGACATCGACCGCGGAGCGGCGCCGACGCTGATCGACGAGCTGGTCGTCGCGCTGGCGACCCCGCGCGACGCGGTCGACCTGCTGGTGCACGCGATCGCCGAGACGCCCGCCGCGATGGTCCGCGAGGGTGGCGTGATCGCGGCCGGCCACGACGCCGAGCTCGACGAGCTGCGCGCGCTGTCGAACGATGCCGGCGCCTTCCTCGTCGACCTCGAGACCCGCGAGCGCGCACGCACCGGCATCGCGACGCTGCGCGTCGAGTACAACAAGGTCCACGGCTTCTACATCGAGGTCACGCACGGCAAGGCGGCGCAGGTGCCCGACGACTACCGGCGCCGCCAGACCACCAAGAACGCGGAGCGCTACATCACGCCCGAGCTCAAGGCCTTCGAGGACAAGGCCCTGTCGGCCCGCGAACGGTCGCTTTCGCGCGAGAAGCATCTCTACGAACGGGTGCTCGACCGCCTTGCACCGGAGATCGGCGACCTGCAGCGCATCGCGCGGGCGATCGCCAGCGTCGACGTGCTGTGCGCGTTCGCCGACCGCGCCGGTCGACTCGCGTGGGTCCGTCCGGACCTGGTCGCCGCGCCCGGGCTGCGGATCGACGGCGGTCGTCATCCGGTGGTGGAGGCGCAGTGCGCGGAGCGCGGCGGCGATCGCTTCATCGCCAACGACAGCCGCCTCGACCCCGACCGTCGGCTGCTGGTCGTCACAGGCCCGAACATGGGCGGCAAGTCGACCTTCATGCGCCAGACCGCGCTGATCGTGCTGCTCGCGTACTGCGGCAGCTTTGTGCCCGCGTCGCGCGCCGTGCTCGGGCCGGTCGACGCGATCTTCACGCGCATCGGCGCTTCGGACGATCTGGCGGGCGGCCGCTCGACCTTCATGGTGGAGATGACCGAGGCCGCGGCGATCCTCAACCAGGCGACGGATTCGAGCCTGGTGCTGATGGACGAGGTCGGACGCGGCACCTCGACCTTCGACGGCCTGGCGCTGGCCTGGGCCATCGCGCGGCGACTGATCGAGCACAACCGCGCGATGACCTTCTTCGCGACCCACTACTTCGAGCTCACGCGGCTGGCCGACGAACATCCGTCGGTCGCCAACGTGCACCTGTCGGCGATCGAACACGGCCGCGACATCGTCTTCCTGCACGCGGTAGAGGAGGGGCCCGCGAGCCGCAGCTACGGGCTGCAGGTTGCGCGCCTCGCCGGCGTGCCGCACAGCGTGATCCGTGCCGCCGAGAAGCAGCTCGCCACGCTCGAGGAGTCCGCGCGCAACGCCCGGCCGCAGCGCGACCTGTTCGACGCGGCACCGCTCGCGGACGCGACGGATGCGACGGACGATGCCGCAGTCGCGACCCAGGTGGTCGATGCACTGGCCGCGATCGACCCCGATCGGCTCGCGCCGCGCGACGCGCTCGACCTGCTGTACCGGCTCAAGCGGATCGCCGGTGGAGATGCCGCATGACGGTGGCGTGGTCGCGTGCGCTGACGGTCTTCGCTGCGCTGGCCTGCGCGACCGTCGCGGGCGCACAGGGCGATCTTCCCGGCGACCCGGCGACGACCTCGTTCGCGTTCGCGGTCGTCGGCAGCGCTGTCGCTGGCGGCACGGGCGGGGAGGCGGACCGTGGCACCGTGCCGTTGCTGCGCGCGATCGACGGCAGCGACGCGCGCTTCGCCGTCCACTTCGACCTGTCCGCGGCCAGTGCGGCATCGTGCAGCGACGCGTCGCTCGCGCGCCGTCGCGCGCTGCTCGACGCCAGCGCGAAGCCGGTCGTGCCGGTGGCGGCCGCCGCGGAGTGGGCCCACTGCGGCCAGGCGGCCGGCGATCCGCTCGAACGCCTCGAGCATCTCGGCGACGTGCTGTTCGCCGGCGACGAGTCACCCGGCCAGGCGCGGCTGTCCTGGGTGCGCCAGAGTTCGGTCCCGCGTTTCCGGCGTTATCGCGAGAACCTGCGCTGGCAGGTCGGGCCTGTGCTCTTCGCGACGATCAACCTGCCCGACAACAACAACAACTTCCGTCTCGGCGCCGGTCGCAACGGGGAGTTCGAGGAACGCCTCGTGGCGAATCGTGCGTGGCTCGACCGGACCTTCCGGCTCGCGAGCGAGCGGCGGCTCGCCGGCATCGTGGTGTTCGTCGACGCGGCGCCGCGCTTCAGCGCCCCGCTGCGCGCGCCCGACCTGCGCGCCCACGAACGCGACGGCTTCTACGAATGGAAGGTCGCGTTGCGCGACTTCGTCCCGGCGTTCAAGGGACAGGTGCTGTTGGTCCAGGCGCGCTACGCGGCCGGGCTGTCCCGTCCGCCCGGCGTCGACCAGCCGCTCGAGGACGCGCAAGGTCGCACGATCGCCAACTTCTCGCGTATCGCGCTCGCCGAGGGGGCCGACCTGCGCTGGATGCGCATCGACGTCGACCCGCAATCACGCAAGGTCTTTCGCGTCAGCGCGGAGCGGATCTTCGACGACCCGAGCGGCGAGCTCTACGGGCGCTGACCCCGGGGTCAGGTCGCGTTCCAGAGGTCGGCGAAGTTCTGGATGCCGGACAGCACCAGCAGCGCGACCGCGAGGAACGCGATGCCGACACCCGTCATCTCGAGAGCCGTCAGGCCCATCCAGGCGTCGTCGACGATGAAATGGCGGATGAATTGGTTCATGGGAACTCTCCGAGTCTCGTGTCCGGCTCATAGTGATCGCAAGGGTCCCACGCATCACCCACGGATGGGTCGGTCGGGCTTGTTCAGCGTTGCAGTCGCCGGAACGCACTGAAGTGCTTCAGCGCCTGCTGCTCGGCGCCCCGCTGTTCGTAGAGGCGCGCCGCGTTCCAGTGGGCGTCGGCGAAGTCCGGCGCGAGGCGGATGCAGTCCGCGTAGGCCTGCAGCGCATCGGCAGGACGGTCGAGGTCCTCGAGCACGATCGCCCGGTTGTAGTGGAGCTCGGCGTGTTCCGGCAGGCGGACGAGCGCCGCGTCGTACAGCGCGAGGGCCTCGACGTAGGCGCGCGTGTCGTGCAGCAGGGCGCCGAGCCCGAGCCAGGCGTCCGCCCGGGTCGGATCGAGGGTGAGGGCCTCGCGCCAGGCGACGGCGGCACCTGCGCCATCGGTCGCAGCCAGCGATTCCGCCTTCGTGATCCAGGCGGCGGCGTCGGGCGTGCGCGGCGCGTGCTCCGGAAAGCGCAGCACCGCACCCGGACCGCTGGCCACGTCGAAGTCGAGCAGGAACTGGCCGGACTCCAGCGCGACCTCCCGGCCGGCTTCGCGCACGGCGATGTCGTCGCCGACGGCGGTGATGCGCAGGCCGGTCAGCGGGACGGTCGGCGGCAGCTGCGCCCGCAGGCGCTTGAGCGACCGGTGGATGCGCCGCGCGGGGATGTCGGCCGCGCGCAGCGACTGCGCGGTGCGCAGCAGCACCACGTCCTGGAAGTCGAAGCGATAGCTGTTGCGCGGCCCGCGCGTGGGCACGACGAAGCCGGCCTTGACGAAGCCCATGACGACCTCGCGCGACATGCCCAGCATCTCGACGATGCTCTGCAGCGAGTAGACGGCTTCGTCCGCGACCGCGCTCACGCGCACTTTCGCGCTTATTTCTTCGCGCGAGCGCGGACCGGTGTGGCGACTTCCTCGACCTTGGTGGCGCGACGGATCGGCTTGCGTTCCTTGGCCGGTGCGATCTCGGCGACCGTCGCCTTCCGGGCCGGCGCGGGCTTGGCCCTGGCCGACTTGCCCTGCAGGCTCGCGCGCAGCGCGTCCATCAGGTCGATGACATTGGAGCCGCCGCCGGTCTCCTCGCTGCGTTGCGACGCGACGATCTGCTGGCCGGCGATCTTGCGATCGATCTCGGCAAGCACGCGGCCCTTCTCCTCGTCGACGTACTGGCCCGGGTCGTAGCGATCCTCGGAGATCTGATCGATCAACTGCAGCGCGAGCTTCAGTTCGGAGTCGGCGACGTCGACGTGCTCGATGTCGAGGTCCTTCATCGAGCGGACCTCGTCGGCGTACAGCAGCTGCTGCAGCACCAGCCCGTCCTCGGCCACGCGCACCTGCACCACGTACTGCTTGCTCTTCCAGGCCCACTTGGCCAGCGCGCAGCGGCCGCTCTGGCGCATCGCGGCGGCCAGCAGCGCGTAGGGCTTGCCGCCGCGCTTGTCGGGCGCGAGGAAGTAAGCCTTGTCGTAGTAGATCGGGTCGACCGTCTTCTCGGGGATGAACGCGACGATGTCGATCGTGTGGCGCGCGCTCTCCTCGAGCGACTTCAGTTCGTCGGGCGTGAAGATGACGAACTGGTCCTTCTCGAACTCGTAGCCCTTGACCATGTCGCGCCGCTCGACGACCGACTGGTCCTTCTCGGACACGTATTGCTGCTTGACGCGCGATCCGTCCTTCGCGAGAAGATTGAAGCGGACGCTGGCCGCGCTTTCGGTCGCGGAGTAGAGCTTCACCGGAATCGAGACGAGTCCGAAGCTCAACGAGAGTGAAGCGATGGAGCGTGCAGCCATGAAGTCCCCCTGGGGCGCCGACGGTGCGGAGGCGAACGACTGTAGTCGAGTCGGCCGGGCAGGGGAAGGGCGGGCCGCACCGGGCGTGGGGTGGGCGCGACAGGGATTTGTGCGGTCAGCGGATCACCGATTGCCGGCCACGCGCCCTTCCGCATATCGGCGTCAAGGCACCGAAAGCGCTGCGTTGAGGACCGTCGCCAGCCGCACGCCCGCGCGCGACAACTGGGTGGAGACGATCGGCTTCGACGCCGCGACATAGGTCCCGGACAGCGCGTAGACGCCGTTCGTGCCGGGCTTCGGCAGGGCGCCATACACGCTCGTGCGGGCGATGCCGAACGATTCGCGGGCCCAGTCGGCGGAGCTGCCTTGCGACCATTGCGCCACCTGCGTCGGCGTGATGACCGCGGCGAGTGCATCGCCCGCCGCGATCGGGTCGGTGCCGAGGCGCCTGACGAACTGCGTGTCCCAGAACCCGTGCAAGCTGCCGCTTCCCAGTCCGGCCGCCTTCACCTTCTTGGCGTTGCCTCCCGCATCGCGGCTGTCGCTCGCATGCAGCGGCTGGTGGAGGTCGCCCACGAAGTGCATCACGAACTTGAGCGCGACCAGGCGCTCGGCGGGCGTGGTCTGCGGCGAGCGGAGTTCGGCCGCGAATTCGTCGATCTTGTCGACCACGCAGTCCTGCGCGGGCCCGAGCGATGCGACCGTCCCGCTCGGCAGCGGCGGATGGGAGAAGCACGCCGCGTCTAGATTCGCATCGGCCAGCTCGATGTCGACGAAATGCCAGAGATGGGTCTGGTCGTAGTGGATCTTGGTGCTGTGGCGATCCGAGTCGCGAAAGCGATCGGCCCACGTGGTCTCGGATACGAAGTCGTGTGCGGTCAACTTGTCCGGGTCGGCGGCCAGCAGCGCGAACACGCGCTGGCGCACGGCGGGCAGGAGGTAGTGGGTCGCGATCTGGCCGACGATCTCGTGGCCTTCGTCGCCCCAAGCCAGGCAAGGTGCGGGCAGCACCGACAGTCCGCCGAGGGCGATCGACGCGGTTGCGAGCCTGCCCAGCCACCGATCATCGTGTTTGCTGCTGTCCATGGAGGTTCCTCCTATCCGGTCGTCGTGATCATGACGCACATCGTGTGACAGGCGGTGGCGAGCACGGGAACCGCGCTGCTCGCGATGGTCGCGATTGCATGTCCGGTCATCCCTTTGTCACGCGGCATCCCGATCATCGCCGCTTCACGAGCGGAGTGGCGATGGACCTGGCAATTGACGTGCGCGACCTGCGCAAGACCTTCGGCAGCCATGTCGCGCTCAAGGACGTCTCGTTGAGCATCCGCCGAGGAGAGATGGTGGCGCTGCTGGGTGCGTCCGGCTCGGGAAAGTCGACCCTGCTTCGCCACCTGAGCGGACTGCACTGCGCCGACGCGGGTAGCCGCTCGCAGGTCTCGGTGCTCGGGCGCCCCGTGCAGGCAGCGGGCCGGTTGGCCGGCGATCTGCGGGCCACGCGGTCGCGCGTCGCGATGATCTTCCAGCAGTTCAACCTGGTCAGTCGCCTGCCGGTGATGGTCAACGTGATGGCCGGCGCGCTGCACCGCCTGCCGATGTGGCGCGGCCTGCTGCGGTGCTATCCGCCGGGTGAATTGCAGGGCGCGTACCAGGCGCTCGCCCGCGTCGGCATCGAGCGTTGTGCCTGGCAGCGCGCGTCGACGCTGTCCGGCGGCCAGCAGCAGCGCGCGGCGATCTCGCGCGCCCTGGTGCAGGGCGCCGAGGTGATCCTCGCCGACGAGCCCATCGCGTCGCTCGACCCGGCTTCGAGCCGGCGCGTGCTGCAGCTCCTGGCCGAACTCAACCGCGAGCTTGGCGTGACCGTACTGGTGTCGCTGCATCAGGTCGACTTCGCCTTCGCGTTCTGCCCGCGAACCATCGCGCTGCGCGGCGGCGAGGTGGTCTACGACGGCCCGACCGCGGCGCTGACCGAGGAGCGGCTCCACGGTCTCTACGGCACGGTGCTCGACGAGCTTCGCGAGCAACGCGAGCCGTCCGTCCCGACCCGGAACGTGCCGCTGGCCACCGGCGTGCGCACCACCCTGCAACCGGCCTGACGTCCGCACGGGACGTCCGCGACCTTCCTGCCTTTTTTGCCACCTTCGACCCGTCGCCTCGTACGCGAAGGCTCGTCCCCGCTCAGGAGTCACCGATGAATCGTCGTTTCGCTCTCGCCGTACTGGCAGCGACCGCTGCGTTGTGGCTACCCGCCGCGCACGCGGCGGATCCGAAGGAAATCAACTTCGGCTTCATCTCGACCGAGGCGTCGAGCAACCTCAAGGCCGCCTGGCAGCCGTTGATCGAGGACATGCAGAAGGCCACCGGCATGAAGATCACGGCTTTCTTCGCGTCGGACTATGCCGGCATCATCGAGGCGATGCGCTTCGGCAAGGTCCAGGTGGCGTGGTTCGGCAACAAGTCGGCGATGGAGGCGGTCGATCGCGCGAGCGGCGAGGTGTTCGCCAAGGTGGTCGGCAAGGACGGCACCGAGGGCTACTACTCGCTCCTGGTGGTCAACAAGGACAGCCCGCTCCAGACGCTGGACGACGTGGTCAGGCAGCGCGCGAATCTCACGCTCGGCTTCGGCGATCCGAACTCCACCAGCGGCACCGCGGTACCCGGCCTGTACGCCTTCGCGCAGAACCGCGTCGATCCGCTCAAGGACTTCAAGCGCACCGTGCGGGCCAACCACGAGACCAACCTGCTTGCGGTGGTGAACAAGCAGGTCGACGTGGCGACGAACAACACGGAGAACACGTTCCGCTTCGAGAAGACCCATCCCGAGGAGGCCAAGCAGTTCCGCGAGATCTGGCGTTCGCCGCTGATCCCGAGTGATCCGCTGGTGTGGCGCAAGGATCTCGACGACGCCACGAAGAAGCAGGTTCGCGACTTCCTGCTGGCCTATGGCAAGGACGCACGCGAGAAGGGCATTCTCGCGAATCTCAGCTACAGCGCGTTCCGTGCGTCGAACGACACCCAGCTCGTGCCGATCCGCCAGATCGAACTGGCGCGTGAACGGGTCAAGGTCGAGGCCGACGCCAACATGGCGGCCGACGAGAAGGCCGGCAAGCTCAAGGAGATCGACACGCGCCTGGCCGACCTGAGCCGTCAGCTCGTCAGCGTGAAGTGACCACGCCGTCGCTGATGCTGGGTTCGGCGCCTGCCGCAGGCGCGCCGGACGCGCGGCCGGCGACGGCGATGCCGCCAGCGCCGCGCACGAGCGTCGCGACGCTCGTGCTCTGGGCGATCCTGCTGGCCGTGCTGGCAGGAAGCTGGAAGGGCGCCGACATGCGGCCGCTCGACCTGCTTCGCGACAGCGGCAACATGACGCGTTACCTGTCGGGCTTCTTCCCGCCCAACTTCACCGACTGGCGCGACTATCTCGTCGAGTTGCTGGTCACGCTCGAGATCGCGCTATGGGGGACGGCGCTGGCGCTCGTGTGCTCCGTTCCGCTGGCCCTGCTGGCTGCATCCAACATCTCGCCGTGGTGGATCCACCAGCCGATCCGGCGCGTCCTCGACGCCTGTCGCTCGATCAACGAGATGGTGTTCGCGCTGCTGTTCGTGGTGGCCGTGGGGCTCGGCCCGTTCGCCGGAGTGCTGGCCTTGTGGGTCCACACCACCGGCGTGCTCGCCAAGCTCTTCTCCGAGGCCGTCGAGGCCATCGATCCCCAGCCGGTGGAAGGGATCCGCGCCACGGGCGCGAACGTTCTCCACGAGATCTGTTACGGCGTCATTCCCCAGGTCCTGCCGATCTGGGTGTCCTACACCCTGTATCGATTCGAGTCCAACGTGCGGTCGGCTTCGGTCGTGGGGATGGTCGGGGCGGGGGGCATCGGCATGGTGCTGTGGGACGTGATCCGCGGTTTCCAGTACGCGCAGACCGCGGCGGTGCTGATCCTGCTCATCGTGTCGGTCTCGGCCATCGACCTCGTCTCCGCGCAGTTGCGCAAGCGCGTCATCTGACGAACGCAATGAACATCCGCATGAACGTCGTCGGTCGCGTCGAACGCCTGTTCCGGGAGTACGGCAACGTCTCGTACGACGGTGCGCGTGCGGAGTCGGTGAGCGCGCTGGCGCATGCACTGCAGTGCGCCCAGCTCGCCGAGGCGGCCTATGCGAGTGCGGAAGTGGTCGCTGCGGCCCTGCTGCACGACGTCGGCCACTTCCTGCCATCGGCGACCGGATCGGTCGCTGTCGACCATCTCGACGACGCGCACGAGCAGCGTGCCGTCCCGTTCCTGAGCGAAGACTTCGGCAGCGACGTCGTCGAGCCGGTCCGGCTCCATGTCCAGGCCAAGCGCTACCTGGTCGCCGTCGATGCGGGGTATGCCGCCACGCTGTCGCCGGCATCGGTCCATTCGCTGCGGCTCCAGGGTGGCCCGATGTCCCGCGAACAGGTCCTGGCCTTCGAAGCGTTGCCGTACGCGACCGATGCGATCGCGTTGCGACGCTGGGACGATCTCGCCAAGGAGCCGGGCCGCGCGACGCCGCCGCTGTGCTATTACCTGGCGCTGCTCGAGGAAGTGCGGCTGCAGGACTGACGCCTTTCAGGCCACGCGGGTTCCGCGCACATAGACCTCCCGGACCACCGGCGTCCCCTCGAGGTCCTTGACGCGCAGGACGTCGCCGCGCAGGCCGACTGCGATCGCCCCGCGATCGGCCAGTCCGCAGGCCTCGGCCGGGCGCAGGCTCACCACACGGAAGGCGTCGCTCATCGTGAAGCCGACATCACGCACCAGCAGCCAGGCGGCCAGCATCAGGCTGCCGGGCACGTAGTCGGACGACAACGCATCGAGCAGGCCCGCGCGGGCGAGGTCGAGCGCCGACACGTTGCCGGAATGGGAGCCGCCGCGCACCACGTTCGGTGCGCCGGCCACCGTGGCCAGGCCCCGCTTCCTCGCATGACGCGCAGCGGCGATGGTGGTCGGAAACTCGCTCATCACCGCCCCCAGCGCGCAGGCCTCGTCGACGTGTTCGACCGTCGTGTCGTCGTGCGTGGCCAGCGGAATGCGCCGCGCGTGCGCGAAGTCCGCGAACCAGCGGCGGTGCGGCTCGGCGTACTTCGCCTGTCGCTCGGGCGCAATGCGCATCTCGTCGTCGAAACGCGCGTCGCTCCAGCCCTTCTTGCCGGTGTAGTACGTGCGCGCATGCGTCGCGTCGGTCCACTGGCGCTGGCCGGGCGTGTGATCCATCAGCGAGATCAGGCGCAGACGTCGATGGCCCTCGAATGGCTCGAACAGTTCGCGGGCATTGGGAGCAGGCAGTTCGCAGCGCACGTGGATGTGATGGTCCGCGCGCAGCGACCCCGCCGCCTCGAGCCGGTCCAGGACATCGAGCAGCGCGCTCTGGTCGTGCGCGCGGAAGCCCTCGCCGTAAGGGTCGCCCACGCCGATCGCATCGAGCACGGTCGTGATGCCCGATGCCGCGATCTCGGCATCGTGCGCCTGCATCGCGCTCTGCATCGGGAACGTGACCTTCGGTCGCGGCATGACATGGCGCTCGAGGTTGTCCGTGTGGATCTCGACGAGGCCCGGCACCAGGTAATCGCCGTGCAGGTCGTGCGCCGACGGCACCGACGTGTTCCCGTGCTCGATGGCGACGATGACTCCGTCGCGAATGACGACGCTGCCGCGGACGACTTCGTCGGCCAGCACGACGCGTGCGTTGGAAAAGACCTGTTCGTTCACGGCGCTCACTCGAAGGGGATGGTGCGCGTCGCGACGGCGTCGCGGACCGCCGGATCGTGGAAGATCCCGATGACGGCGGTGCCGTTCGCCTTCGCCTCGTGGATCAGGGACACCACCACGTCGCGATTGACGAGGTCGAGCGAGGCGGTGGGCTCGTCGAGCAGCAGCAACCGCGACGGGACGACGAAGCCGCGCGCGATGTTCACGCGCTGCTGTTCGCCGCCGGAGAACGTGGCCGGGGGAAGGTCCCACAGCGTCGACGGGAGGTTGAGCCGTGCGAGCAATGCCCGCGCCGCGGCGCGGGCCTGCTCGAATGCCTGTGCGTACGCTTCATCGTCGAGCACCGCGGGATCTGCCTCTAGGATGCGTTGCGCGACCACGTCCAGCGCGCTCACCCGCGGCACGACGCGCAGGAACTGGCTCACGTACGAGACCGCGCGACGACGCAGCGACAGGACGTCCTGTGCGCTGGCGCTGGCAAGGTCGATCGTGCCGTCATCGCCGTGCAGCCAGACGCGGCCGCTGTCGATGCCGTAGCTGCCGTACAGGCATTTCAGGAGCGTGGACTTTCCGCGTCCGGACGGTCCGGCGAGGGCGATGCATTCGCCCGCGGAGACGTCCAGCGAGACCTGATCGAGCACGGGCAGCTCGAGCGCGCCGCGCAGATGCATGGTGAAACGCTTGCTCAATCCGTGGACCTCGAGCACGGCGTTCGACGCCTGCGACATCGCGTCCCGCTTCATGGCATGACCACGGACGAGACGAGCAACTGCGTGTAGGCGTGCTGCGGGTCGTCGAGCACACGATCGGTCAGCCCCTGTTCGACGATGCGACCCTCCCGCATCACCAGCGTGCGATGCGCGAGCAGGCGCGCCACCCCGAGGTCGTGCGTGACGATCAGCGCGGACAGGTGCATGCGCGACACGAGCGTACGGATCAGGTCGAGGAGGCGGGCCTGGACCGACACGTCGAGGCCCGAAGTGGGTTCGTCCATGAGCACGAGGCGCGGCTGCGTGACGAGGTTGCGCGCGATCTGCAGGCGCTGGCGCATCCCGCCGGAGAAGCCGTGGGGAAGGTCGTCGATGCGGTCGGTGTCCAGCTCGACGCGGTTCATCCAGTCGTACGCCTGCTCGCGCAGTCGGCCGTAGTGGCGCTGGCCCTGACCCATCAGGCGCTCGCCGATGTTGGCACCCGCGCTCACGCCCATGCGCAGCCCGTCCACGGCGTTCTGTTCGACGAAACCCCACTCCGTGCGCGACAACGTCCGCCGCTCGCGTTCGCTCAACGTCCGCACGTCGAGCCAGCGGTCGTCAGCGTCGCGATAGCGGATGTCGCCGTGACCGGGCGCGATGCGACCGGCGATGCAGTTCAGGAGGGTGCTCTTGCCGGACCCCGATTCGCCCACGATGGCCACGACCTCCGCGGGATAGAGCGCGAGCGACGCGTCCCCGACGGCGGGGCGTCCGTCGCGGGCGCCTGCGAAGCGGTGCGTGAGCCCGTCGACCGTCAACAGGGGCTGGGGACTCACGTCGTCGTCCCTGCGACGCTGCGGCGGTCGTCGCACCAGTCGCTGTCCGAGCAGGTCCAGATCCGCACGCCCCGTTCGTCGATCACCTCGTCGAGGTAGCTCTCTCGTGACCCGCAGAGCGTGCAGGCGTGGCCCTGCGATTCGACCCGGAACGGATGGTCCTCGAAGTCCAGGCTGACGACGTCCGTGTAGGGCGGAATCGCATACAGCCGCTTCTCCCGACCGGCGCCGAACAGCTGCAGCGCCGGCATGCGATGCATCTTGGGGTTGTCGAAGCTCGGGATCGGCGACGGCGACATGACATAGCGCCCGTCGACCCGGACCGGATAGTCGTACGTGGTCTCCACATGATTCCAGTGCGCGATGTCCTCGTAGAGCTTGACGTTCATCAGCGCGTAGTCCTCGGCCGCGTGCAGCTTGAGCGTCTCGGCGCGCCGTGCCTCGAGCTTGTAGAGGGGCTCCGGCTGCGGAACCTGATAGACCAGGATCTGGTAGTCCGCGAGCGGCGTCTCGGGGATGCGATGGCGCGTCTGGATCACCGTCGCATCGCGGGTGCGCGTCGTGGTCGCGATGCCCGTGGTGCGGGCGAAGAACTGGCGGATGTTGACCGCGTTGGTCGTGTCGTCGGAACCCTGGTCGATGACCTTGAGCGTGTCGTCGGCGCCGATGATCGCCGCGGTGACCTGGATCCCGCCGGTGCCCCAGCCGTAGGCGAGCGGCATCTCGCGCGAGCCGAACGGAACCTGGTGCCCGGGGATGGCCACGGCCTTGAGCAGCGCGCGCCGGATCATGCGTTTGGTGCGCTCGTCCAGGTACGCGAAGTTGTAGCCTTCGGCGGGTCCTGCGCAGCCGTTGTCCTGCCGGGCGTTCATGCCAGCTCCTGCGCGACGACCGCGGGCGTCTCGCGCTCCTCGAAGGCCATGGCGGCCGCGCGTTGCGCGACCTCCGCGCGCAGCTTGCGGATCAGTTGCAGCTCCGACTCGAAGGTCACGTAGTGCGGCAGCTTGAGGTGCTGCACGAAACCCGATGCCTCGACGCTGTCGCCCTGCGGCAGGACGAACTCCTGCCGCTGCGCGGGACTGTCGTCGCCCTCGTCGAACTCGGGGGACCGCAGCGCGCGATCCACCAGCGACATGGCCATCGCCTTCCGCTCGCCGTGTCCGAAGACCAGGCCGTAGCCGCGCGTGAACTGGGGCGGCACGGCTGCGCTGCCCGTGAACTGGTTGACCATCTGGCACTCGGTGACTTCGATGTCGCCGATCTCGACGGGGAAGTCGAGCTCGTCGGGCAGGACCTCGATCGCGACCGAGCCGAAGCGGATGTCGCCACCGAACGGATGCGTGTAGGCGTATCCGCGCTGCGTGGAGTACCCCATGCCGAGCACCCAGCCTTCGTCGGCACGCGCGAGCATCTGCAGCCAGCCCGGACGCGGCAGCGGATAGGTCGGCGGGTCGCGCGTCATGTCGGGCGGGTCGGGATCGCCGGCCCGGGGAACGCAGGGCTCGACCAACCCTTCGGCAGCGAGCTCGGCGAGCGCGTTCGGCAGGGGGTGTGCGTGGTCGAGGACGGCCGGAGTGATCGTCGGGGCGGGCTCGTCGCCCCGCATCAACCCGAAGTCGAGCAGGCGCTGCGTGTAGTCGAAGGTGGGTCCGAGGACCTGGCCTCCCGGCAGGTCCTTGAAGATCGCCGAGACCCGGCGGCGCACTTGCATCGCATCGGTGTCGATCGGCATGCTGTAGCCGAAGCGGGGCAGCGTGGTGCGGTAGGCACGCAGCAGGAACGCGGCCTCGATCGGATCGCCGCAAGCCTGCTTGATCGCCAGCGCGGCCAGGTCCGGGTCGTACAACGACGCTTCGGCCATCACGCGGTCGACCAGCAGGCCGAGCTGTTCGCGCAGCTGCGGCACGGTCAGCGAGGCCACGCCGGTATCGCCGCGCCGCGCTGCCGCGAGCAGTGCGCGCGAGGCCTCGATGGCCCGTTCGCCTCCCTTGACGGCGATATACATGTCAGGTCTCCAGCAGGATGCGCGTCGTGCGCGGCAGGGCGGCGATGCGATCCCCGCAGGCGAGGATCAGGTCGATGCCGCGCGGGAACTCGGCCTGCAGGCCGATGCGCCACGCCCAGAAAGTCCCGGGCAGGCCGCTCACGGCCAGACGGGTCTCCGTGGCGATGCCCGGCCCGCGCAGCACCAGACGTTCCGACGGGAGGGGTTGGCCTCCGAGGCGATCGACCTCGATCACCAGGGTCGCGCCGTCCTGCGGGACCTCGTCGCTGCCCAGATAGAGCCGCGACCGGTACGCCGCGTCGACCTCGCCGGAGCGCGCGACGGAGAACGCGGCGGTCTCGCGCGACGCGGCCGGAGGGACACCTGTATGGAAGCGCAGATAGGCGAAGGCCGCTTCCGTCGCGAGGTCGGGGCTAAGCTGGACGCTGGTCTCGGCGTCGAGCAGCGCGAGCAGGACGGCCGTGGTGGCGATGCTCATCGGACGGCGCGGATCCCGCGATTCGGGCGGGGCAAGGCCATCGACGGCTTCGGCACCCAGGCGCACGACGGAGCCGGGACGGGACATCGCCTCGAGGACGCCGCGAAACGCTCGCTGCGCACCGTGGACCGGATCGCGAAAGCCGGGCGTCACGCCGCTCAGGGCCAGGCTCATGCGGTCTCCGACTGCAACGTGAAGAAGCGCACCCGGCTCGCGGCGGTGCGCGCCGCCTCTGCGGCCCGGGTCGCGTCGATGGCCGAACGCAAGGGACCGATGACGTCGCGCATCAGGCGCTCCCGATACGCGGGTCGCTGGAGCAACGCGTCGAACATCGCCACCCAGCGCGCCCGCTCGGCATCCCGTCCCTTGATGTAGCCCACGCCGGCGACGGCATCGCCGGACGCGTCTCGATGGCGAGTCACGCAACGCGTGATGGTGACCTCGCCGAGATTGAAGCGGTCTCCGGTATTGCCGACGCGGGCGCGGACCATGGCGAGCCCCGTCTCCGGCTGCCGGAGCCACTCGAATTCCGAAGGAACCAGGGCCCCGGCATGCAGGGCAAGCTGCTCGCGCGGCGCACGGGCCAGCACCGCGATCCACGCCCTCCGGTCATCCTGCCCTGTCGTGCCCGATGGTTCGTTCATGGCAACGTCATCTAGATGACTTCGAAGCTCGGCATTCTCGGCGTGTCACATGACAGTTTCTTGAACGGGCAGGCGAATGTCGAACCAGGATCGATCGGACACCACCGAATCCGCAACGTCCCGGACCAGCGCACGCTGGGAGATCATCGCGAACGTGCTGCGCGAGGACATCCTCGCCGGGCGCTTCGTCCCGGGGGAGCGACTCCCCAACGAAACAGACATGGCGCGCCGTTTCGCGGTGCACCGTCACACGCTGCGGCAGGCGGTGCAGGCGCTCGCGCGGGAGGGTCACGTGCACGTCCAGCAGGGTCGCGGCACGTTCGTGCGCGAACTCGTCCTCGACTATGCGTTGCGAAAGCGCACCCGCCTGACCGAGAACCTGGCCAGCGTGGGCGAGCGCGCGCATCGGGAACTGCTCGCGCATCGCGTGGCCGAGGCCGGCGCGTACGCGGCCGCGCTGCAGGTCCCGGGAAGGCAGGAGACGGAATGGCTCTACACGCGAGCCTCGGTCCGGGCCCGCGCCGTGAGCGTATCGACGGCGGTGTTTCCTCGACCGCGACTGAGCGGCATGGCCGCAGCGGTCGCGCGCCACGGGACGATCACGGAGGCGCTTCGTGCTTTGGGCGTGTCCGACTACACGCGTTCGCGCAGCGTCGTCTCCGCCCGGTTGCCCACCGTCGACGAAGCCGATGCGCTGGCACGATCGACGACGCAGCCGGTGCTGGTCGTGCACTACACCAACGTCGATCGTGACGGCGTGCCGGTGGAAGCCGGCGCGACGGTGTTTGCTGCCGATGCCGTCCAGCTCACGGTCCAACCCGAAGCGGTCGAACCGTGAAGGCCAGCGTGAACCCACCGCGTTATGCCGCCTACTGGGCCCCGGCACGCGATCATCCGTTGTGGGACGCCGGCTGCGCGTGGCTCGGGCGCGACGCCGAGCGTGCGGATCGCTCCTGGCCGTTGCGCGAACACACCGACGTGCCGCGCGGTTACGGATTCCATGCCACGCTGAAGGCGCCGCAACATCTGGCCACCGACGTGACGCCCCGGATGTGGCTGGACCGTGTCGCGTCGATCGCCGCGTCGACCGCACCATTTCAGATGCCGCCGCTGGAAGTGCGCCTGCTCGGCGACTTCGTCGCGCTGCGGCCCGCGGTCGATCCCGACGCGTCCCATCCGCTTCGACGTCTCGCCGATCGATGCGTGCTGGAGCTCGACTCCCTGCGCGGGCCCGCGATCGCGGCGGACATCGCCCGCCGGATCGAAGGTCTCGATGCGCGCCTCGCCGGGCAGGCCAGGCGCTTCGGCTATCCGTACGTGCTGGACGACTGGCGCTTCCACATGACCCTGACGAACTCGCTGCCCAGTCCCGCGGTCCTGAAGGAAGCGGCGCGGCTCTTCTTCACCGACGTGCTTGCGCTGCCGCTGCGGTCCGATGAGCTCGCGGTCTTCATCCAGCCCCATGCCGGAGCGCCGTTCGTCCTGGCGCATCGCATCGCTCTCACCGGCACGCACGTGGATTGAGCGCAGCTTGTATCTCTCGACAGTGGGGCGATTCTGGTACGGATCAGCTCGCTCTTTTCAGCCCAGCGAGGTGCGCGTGCGCTGGCCCGTACGCAACTGCACGGCGGTGGCGGAGCGAGTGAGATTCGAACTCACGGAGGAGTTGCCCCCTCGCTAGTTTTCAAGACTAGTGCCTTAAACCGCTCGGCCATCGCTCCAGCGCGGGTGCGATTGTACTAGCGGGCCCACGCCGCATCGCCCGCCATCACTTCGAGCCGGCGCGTCCCTTCTCGACGGCTTCGCCGTCGTCGGTCCGCTCGATCTTGGTGACGTTCACCGAGACCGGATCGCTGGCCGGGAACGACTCCTCGACGCCCTGGTCGATCGCTTCCTCGCTCGGGTCGTGCTCGATCTCCTGCGTCGGCTCGTTCTCGACCTCGGGTCGGTCGGCGGTCGGGAATGCGAAATCCTTCGGCTTGGTGGTCATGGGACGTCTCTCCTTGATGAAGTGACGAGCGTGGCGCGGATCGAGGCGGCGTTGCGTCGGTGCACATGCCGTCGATTGCTCAGCGCTCGTCGCAAAGCGGGTGTCGCCACAACGCCGGCCGCGCCGGCGTGCGCCTGCGCCGGTCCTCACCGAATACAATCGCGAACGATCGTTCCCCGATGCGGCAGACCTGCCGATTCGCCTGGTCGTCCTGCCGCCTTCGCTACCTGCCCATGACCCCATCGGCCTACACGGTCGCCGTCCGCGTGCTGTGCGCCTTCGCCGCCAAGTGCGGCGACCTCGACCTGCGCTTCACGCCGTCGCCGACGTCGCAGCAGGGCATCGCGGGTCACCGCACCGTCGCGGCGTCGCGCAGCGTCGACTACCGGACCACGGTCGACTACCGCAGCGAGGTCGCGGTGCAGGGACGCTTCGAGCACCTGCTGGTGCGCGGGCGTGCCGACGGCTTCGACCTGCGCACGCAGCGCGTCGAGGAGGTGAAGACCTTCCGCGGCTCGGTCGACGCGATCCCGGCCAACCACCGCGCGCTGCACTGGGCGCAGGCCAGGGTGTACGCGGCGCTGCTGTGCGCCGAGCACGGACTCGCGGACATGACCGTGTCGCTGATCTATTTCGACGTCGGTCGCCAGTGCGAGGAGCCGCCGATCAGCGAACACTGTTCGGCCCACGACCTGCAGCAGTTCTTCGAGCGGCTGTGCCGTCGCTTCGTGGACTGGGCCGACCGGGAGCTCGCGCATCGCTGCAGTCGCGACGTCGCACTCGCCGACCTCCGCTTCCCGCACGCGTCGTTCCGGGCAGGGCAGCGCAGCCTCGCCGAAGCCGTCTACCGCAGCGCGCGGCGCGGCGCCTGCCTGCTGGCGCAGGCCCCGACGGGCATCGGCAAGACGGTCGGCACGCTGTTTCCCATGCTCAAGGCGATGCCGGCCGACGGACTCGACAAGGTCTTCTTCCTGACGGCGAAGGGCACGGGACGACACCTCGCGTTCGAGGCGCTGGCCTGCCTGAACGGGACCGGCCCGTCGCCTCTCCGGGTGATCGAGCTGACCGCGCGCGACAAGGCCTGCGAGCATCCCGACCGGGCATGCCACGGCGACTCCTGTCCGCTCGCGAAGGGGTTCTACGACCGCCTGCCGGCGGCACGCTCCGCCGCCGTGGACCTCGGCGTGCTCGACCGGGACGGCATCCGTCGCGTCGCGCTCGACCACGCCGTCTGCCCGTACTACCTCGCGCAGGAGCTGGCCCAGTGGAGCGACGTGGTCGTCGGCGACTACAACCACTGGTTCGACGGGCACGCCATCCTCCACGCGCTGACGGATACCCACGAATGGCGCGTCGGCGTGCTGGTCGACGAGGCCCACAACCTGGTCGATCGCGCGCGGGCGATGTACAGCGCGGAGCTGCGCTCCGACGCCCTGCAGGCGTTGCGCGTGATGGCGCCGCCCGCGTTGAAGAAGCCGCTCGACCGCCTGCACGGCGCCTGGAGCCGGCTCGTGGACGGCCAGGACACGGCCTACGTCGTGCACGACGCGTGTCCGCGGGCCCTCGGCGCGGCGCTCGACGAGGTCGTCGCCGCGTCGAGTGCGCTGCTGGCCGACGAGCCGACGCGCGTGGACGCGGTCCTGCTGCGTTTCCACTTCGACGTGCTGCGCTTCGCGCGCGTGCTCGAGAGCTTCGACACGCATTCGCTCTTCGACGTCACGCTCGACGCGGTCGGCCCGAACGCGCGCGGCGCCGCGTCGACGCTGTGCGTGCGCAACGTGGTGCCCGCGTCCTTCCTCAAGCCGCGCTTCGCGCTCGCGCGCACGACGACGCTGTTCTCGGCGACGCTGACGCCCGAGGTGTTCTACGCCGACACGCTTGGCCTGCCCGACGGCTTCCGGTCGATCGACGTGCCGGCGCCGTTCGCGGCGGAGCAGCTCACGGTGCGGGTCGTGCGCTCGGTGTCGACGCGCTATCGCGACCGCGAGGAGTCGCTCGCGCCGATCGCCCGCATCATCGCGACGCAATACCGCGAACGGCCGGGCAACTACCTCGCATTCTTCAGCAGCTTCGACTACCTGCATCGCGCGCTCGATGCCTTCACCGACCTGCATCCCGACATCCCGGTGTGGATCCAGCAGCAGCGCATGAACGAGGCCGAGCGTCAGGGCTTCCTCGCGCGCTTCGCGGTCGACGGCCGCGGCATCGGCTTCGCGGTCCTGGGCGGCGCGTTCGCCGAAGGCGTCGACCTGGTCGGCAGCCGCCTCGTCGGCGCGTTCATCGCGACGCTCGGCCTGCCGCAGGTCAATCCCGTCAACGAGGAGCTGCGCCGAAGGATGGACCGGACCTTCGGGACCGGCTACGACTACACCTATCTTTTCCCCGGGATCCGCAAGGTGACGCAGGCTGCGGGTCGCGTGATCCGCACGATGTCCGACACCGGCAGCGTGCACCTGATCGACGATCGCTACGCGCGGCCCGAGGTGGCGAAGCTGCTGCCGCGCTGGTGGCGTATCGACGGACCGGCGGCCATCGAGGCCGACGCCGTCGTGTCCTGAAAAGACGACGCGCTGCGGTCGGGCGCGCTTCACGCCATACAATCGTGGCCGTGCCAGTCCTTCGTCTTCGCCGCCATGCCACCGTCGTCCTCGCCGCGTTCATCGCGGCCGTGGTCGTCATGGTGCTCGCGCCGTTCGTGCATCCGGTCGCGTACGAACTCGTATGCTCGGCGAACGGGAACAAACTGGTCGCGATGGCCGACCACGGCGTGGTCGACGACGGAAGCTCCTCGTCGCACGAGGACCATGCCGCGCACTGTCCGCTGTGCGTGCCGGCCGGCGTGCCTCCCCGCGTCGTCGCGTGGGACGCGTCGCCGGTCCAGCCGCTCGCGCACGTCCGTCGGTCCATCCCTGCCGCGCGGCTCGCCAGCCTCGTCGGCGCGCCCCTTCCTGCCCGCGGGCCTCCGCTCGCGTCCTGATCGACCGGCCTCGCCGCGTTCCGTCGCCGCTTCGTCGCGTGCCGGCCGCGTTCTACCGATCCGGATCCAGGAAGACCATGGCATCGCCCGTATCCGCAGCGCACGTTCATCGCGGAAATCGCATACGACCTCTGACGACCAAGGAATCGACATGAAACATCTCTTCGAGGCGGCCACGGGCCTCGTGCTGGCCACGGCGGCCTGTGCCGCGTTCGCGCACGGCGCCACCATCGGATCGATCACGATCGCGCATCCCTTCGCGTTCGCGACGCCACCGGGTGCGACGACCGGGGGCGCCTACCTGAAGGACGTGGTGAACGAAGGCGCGGCGCCCGACGCGCTGGTCGGCGTCACGTCGCCGGCGGCGGAGACCGTGCAGATCCACGACATGCAGATGGACGGCAACGTGATGCGGATGCGCGCGATCCCGTCGGTCGCCCTCGCGCCGGGCCGGCACGTGGCGATGCGGCCGGGCGGCGGTGTCCACCTGATGTTCATCGGCCTGAAGAAGGGCTGGGCCGTCGGCGATCGCGTGCCGGTGACACTGCAGTTCGAGAAGGCCGGGCGCGTGGACGTGCTCCTCGACGTCGAGGACCGCAACGCGGCGGCCATGGATCACCCGCCGGGGATGAAGATGCCGTGACGCACCGGGGCTCGACGACTCAAGCCGCCGACAGCAGTTCCTTCGCGTGCTTGCGCGTGGTCGTCGTGATCTCGATGCCGCCGAGCATGCGCGCCACCTCGTCGACCCGTTTCGTCCGGTCGAGCTTCTCGATGCGGGTCAGCGCGAGCGCGTCGTCACCGCTCGCATCGATGCGCTTGCTGACCGCGAAGTGTTCGTTGCCGAGCGCGGCCACCTGCGGCAGATGGGTCACGCACAGCACCTGGCGCCTCTCGCCGAGGCGGCGCAGCAGGCGCCCCACGACCTCGGCGACCGCGCCGCCGATGCCGCTGTCCACCTCGTCGAAGATCAGCGTGGGCACGGTGGTGGCCACGCTCGCGATGACGGAGATGGCCAGGCTGATGCGCGCGAGCTCGCCGCCGGACGCGACCTTCGCGATCGCGCGCGGCGTCGCGCCCGGATGGGCCGCGACGCGGAACTCGACCTCCTCGGCGCCTTGCGCCGTGGGGTCGCCCGCGATCAGTGCCACCTCGAAGCGGCCGCCGGTCATGTTCAGCGTCTGCATCGCGTCGGTGACCGCCGCGGAGAGCCGCGTTCCGGCGACCGCACGTCGCGCCGACAGGGTCTGCGCCGCGGCCCGGTAGCGCTCGGCGGCCGCCTGCTCGCGGGCGCGCAGCGCCGCGAGGTCGCTGCCTTCGCGCAACGCGGCCAGGCGTTCTCGTCGGATGTCGAGCTCGTCGAGCAGGGCTTCCGGCGCGATGCGCAGCTTGCGGCCCGCGCTGTGGATGGCGTCGATGCGCGCCTCCACCGCGGTCAGTCGCGCCGGGTCGAGCTCGACGCGCGACAGGTAGTCGTTCAACGAGCGGGCCGCTTCGGTCAGTTCGATGCGCGCGGGCTCCAGCGACGCGAGCGTCTCGTTGAGCAGCGGATCGATCGCGGCGAGTTGCTCGAGCCGATGCACGATGCCGGACAACTGCGTCGCGATCGCGCCTTCGCCTTCGGACAGCAGGTCGAGCGAGCCCTGCGCGCCTTCGAGCAGCGCCGCGGCGTGCGCGAGGCGGCGATGCTCGTCGCCGATCGTGTTCCATTCGTCGGGCTTGAGCGCGAGCGCTTCGAGCTCGTCGACCTGCCACGCGAGCTGCTCGCGTTCGGCCTCGACGGCGCGCGCGTCGGTCTCGAAGCGCACGAGCTGCGTGGTGATCGCGCGCCAATCGCGCCAGGCCTCCGCGACGGCGCCGGCGACACCGTCGAGGCCCCCTTGCGCATCGAGCATCGCGCGCTGCGCGCCGGCGCGCAGCAGCAGCTGGTGCGCGTGCTGGCCGTGGATGTCGACGAGGTGCTCGCCCAGCTCGCGCAGCTGCGCCAGCGTCGCCGAGACGCCGTTGATCCAGGCTTTCGAGCGGCCGCCCGCGTCGATCGTCCGGCGCAGCAGCACACGGGCGCCGTCGCCTTCGGCCATCTCGTGCTCGGCGAGCCATGCCGCCGCGGTGGCGGGTACCGAGAACTCGGCGCTCAGGTCGGCGCGCGGTCGGCCTTCGCGCACGACGCCGGCGTCGCCGCGTTCGCCCAGCACCAGCGCGAGCGCATCGATCAGGATCGACTTGCCGGCGCCGGTCTCGCCGGAGAAGACGGTGAAGCCCGCCTCGAACTCGAGCTCGAGCGTGTCGACGATGACGAAGTCGCGGATGGAAAGCGTGTGCAGCATCGGATCGCGCGCGGCGTTCAGCCCCGCCGGACAGGCTTGCCGTCGAGCGGCACCGGCGGCTCGTTCCAGTGCAGCTTCTGGCGCAGCGTCGCGAAGTAGCTGTAGCCGACCGGGTGCAGGAAGCGGATGGTCATCGGCGCCCGTTCGATCGAGATCCGGTCGCCGAGGCGCAGCGCCGTGAACGACTGCATGTCGAAGTTCGCGCTGACGTCGCGGCCGCCAGTCACCGTAATGTCGATCCTGCACGAGTCGGGCAGGGCGATCGGACGGTTGGACAGCGAGTGCGGCGCGATCGGCACCATCAGGAACCCGCGCAGGCCGGGATGCATGATCGGACCGTTGGCCGACAGCGCGTAGGCCGTCGAGCCGGTGGGCGTGGAGACGATCAGGCCGTCGGAGCGCTGGCTGTACATGAAGCGGCCGTCGACCTCGACCATCAGCTCGACCATCCCCGACACGGCGCCACGCGAGACGACGATGTCGTTCAGTGCCAGTGCGTTGAAGACCTGGTCGGGATCGTCCGACGATTCGTCGCTGCCGTCATCGTCCAGTCTCGCGCGATGCACCCTGCCGGCCAGCAGCGTGCGCTCCTCGACCTCGTAGCGGCCGGCGAGCATCTCGTTGAGCACGTCGACCATCGCGTCGAGCGGGATGTCGGTCATGAAGCCGAGCCGGCCCTGGTTGATGCCGATCAGCGGCACGTTGTACGGCGCCAGCTGGCGCGCGATGCCGAGCATGGTCCCGTCGCCGCCGACGACGATGGCAGCGGACGCCTGCTGGCCGATCTCCTCGTTCGACAGCGCCGGATAGTCCTTCAGCGCGCACAGGTGCGCGGTCTCGCGGTCGACGACGACGCGGTGGCCGGCGGCCCCGACGATGCGGGCGATCTCGAGCAGCGAGGAGGCGATGCCTTCGGCCTGGTATTTGCCGACGATGGCGACGGTGAGCGGCGTGGGCGGGGCGGGCATCGGCGGATTATGCAGGAGGGACCCGGGAGCCCGCAGCGGGCGCGCGCCGGCATCGGGCTAGAATCGGACCATGGCCAACGGCACCCTCGACCAGCGCGCGCAGACCCTGCTCAAGACATTGATCGAGCGGTACATCGCCGACGGTCAGCCGGTCGGCTCGCGCGCGCTGTCGCGCTTCTCGGGTCTCGACCTGTCGCCCGCCACCATCCGCAACGTGATGGCCGACCTCGAGGAGATGGGCTTCATCACCAGCCCGCACACGTCGGCCGGTCGCGTGCCGACGCCGCGCGGCTACCGCTTCTTCGTCGACACGCTGATGACCATCCGCCCGCTCGAGGAGCGCGACGCGACGGCCGTCAACGACCGCATCCGCCCCGACCAGCCGCAGCGCGTGATCTCGGCCGCCGCACAGGTGCTGTCGAATCTGTCGCAGTTCGCCGGCGTCGTGATGACGCCGCGGCGCGACTCGTCGTTTCGCCACATCGAGTTCCTCAGCCTGTCCGAGTCGCGCGTGCTGCTGATCATCGTCACGCCCGACGGCGACGTGCAGAACCGCATCCTCTTCCCCGAGCGCGCGTACACGCAGTCGCAGCTGATCGAGGCCGCCAACTTCCTCAATCAGAACTTCGCGGGGCAGTCGTTCGAGCACATCAAGGCGCGGCTGCGCGACGAGCTCGACGCGTTGCGCCACGAGACCGGCAAGCTGATGGAGGCCGCGGTCGACGCCGGTTCCGAGGCGCTCGCCGACGACAGCGGCATGGTCTTCCACGGCGAGCGCAACCTGCTCGAGAACATCGACCTGTCGGCCAACATGGTCAAGCTGCGGCAGCTGTTCCAGCTGTTCGAGCAGAAGACCGGCTTCATGCAGCTGCTCGACGTGTCGAGCCGCGCGCAGGGCGTGCAGATCTTCATCGGCGGCGAGTCGCAGCTGGTGCCGATGGACGACATGACGATCGTGACGTCGCCTTATCAGGTCGACGGACGGATCGTGGGGACTCTCGGGGTGATCGGGCCGACGCGGATGGCCTACGAGCGCGTGGTGCCGATCGTGGATATCACGGCGAAGCTGCTGTCGAATGCGTTGAGCCAGCACTAGGGCGCGGGCCCTCGCGCTTCCCGGGCGATCGGTCCGGTTCTGTGCCGGCCGGCGCCTGACCGGTTCTGGATCGCGCCCTCGATTCGGCCAGGTCGCGCCAATAGGCATCTGCGGAATTGGCTTCGGACCGCTGTCCGCGGCGAGGCTGTCGTGTGGTGACCACGAGATCGATCGTCTCAACGTGTTGACGTCATGCCAACCTGACGGTACTTCTATATGCTCGTCGCAGGCTGCGCGAAGCGGGTCGACTTCGGACGCCCAGCCTCCCTTCGAGAACCCAAATCAGGAGACCGTCATGAATCACCATTCGCCCGGATCGCGCCGCGCCACCATCGCGGCCGTCCTGCTCGCCGCGTTCGCGGCATCGGGCGCGCATGCACAGACCGCCCCGTCCAACCTCGACAAGCTCAAGTCGATGAAGGTCTCGGGCACCGATCCGAACATCCCGCTGCTGCCGCAGACCGGCAAGAACGCCGACCAGCTTCGCGAGAACCTGAAGCGGGTCAAGCTGCCGCCGGGCTTCAAGATCGACCTCTACGCCGTGGTCCCCGATGCGCGCTCGATCGCCGTCGCGCCGTCGACCAACATGATGTTCGTCGGCACGCGCAAGAGCACGGTGTGGGCGGTGACCAACCGCAACAGCGGCGACGTCGCCACAGAGGTCAAGCCGTTCGCGCCGTCGCTCAAGTTCCGCAACCCCAACGCGGTCTGCTGGACGCCGGACGGCTTCCTGATCGTCGTCGAGACCAATCGCATCTACACCTTCCCCGCGGCAGAGTTCTTCTACGAGGGCGGCGACGTGGCGGTCGGCGAGGTCGTCGCCGAAGGCCAGCTGATTCCGCCCGAGGAGGAGTCCTTCAACCACAGCGGGCGCGTCTGCCGCATCGGGGCGGACAAGAAGCTGTATGTCGCGCTCGGGCAGCCGTTCAACGTCCAGCCCCGCGAGAAGCTCGCGCTCTACAACAAGGTCGGCATCGGCGGCATCGTCCGCATGAACCAGGACGGCACCGGCCGCGAGGTGTATGCGTCGGGGGTACGCAACTCCGTTGGCATGGACTTCAATCCGAAGGACAAGACGCTCTGGTTCACCGACAACCAGACCGACGGGATGGGAGACGACATTCCGAAGGGCGAGATCAACCGGGCGACCAAGGCGGGCCAGTTCTTCGGCTATCCGTACATCGTCGCCAAGACGCGCATCACCGAGAACGGCTACGACAAGGATCCGATCCCGGCCGGTGCCGTCGACCCGCAGGTGATGACCGACGCGCACGCGGCTGATCTGGGCCTCGCGTTCTACAACGGCAAGCAGTTCCCGGCGAAGTACCAGGGCGGGTTCTTCTCCGCGCAGCACGGCTCGTGGAACCGCACGACGCCGATCGGCGCACGCCTGCTGTTCACGTCATTGAAGGCGGACGGCACCGCCGACAAGACCGAGATCTTCGCGGACGGCTGGCTCGACAGCGAGACGGGCCTGTATCGCGGGCGCCCGGTCGACGTGGCGATCGCGAAGGACGGATCGCTGTTCGTCTCCGACGACTACGCGGGTGCGATCTATCGCATCACGTATTCGGGCTCGTGACGATGCGGGGGATCGTCGCAGCGGCCCTCGCGCTGGCGGTGTCGGGCTCCGCGGTCGCCGCCGATGCGGCCGCGGGCAAGTCCAGGGCCGTCGCCTGCGCGGCCTGTCACGGCCAGAGCGGCATCGCGACCGCGCCCGACGCGCCGAACCTGGCCGGCCAGCCCGAGGACTATCTCGCCGCGCAGCTGAAGGCCTATCGCGGAGGCACGCGCCAGCATGAGGTGATGTCGCTGATGGCCAAGCCGCTGAGCGACGCCGACATCGCCAACCTGGCGGCCTGGTTCGCGTCGCAGCAGATCGCGCTCAAGCCCTGAGCGGAAGTCCGGCCCGCGCTCGCGCGGGTCCGGTTCCAGCGACCGCGCGGCTGCCAACACCTACTGCCTCAGCCTGAACTCGGCGATCCTGGCCTTCTTGGGCTATCTCCGCGGCAAGGAGAACAGTCTGTACCTGTGGCTGCTCTCGGTGGGCGGCCTCGCGCTGTCTTTCCTGTGGCGTGCCCGCATCACGTCGCATCGCAACCTCAACATCGCGGGATAGGCCGCCCCTCCCATCGGGCGGTTGAACAGCGCGTGAGGCTCCGGGTTCAGGAGCGGCTGCTTCATCAGGCCTTCCAGCAGTCGATGACCGCGAACTCGACGCGGCAGTCGAGCGCGTCCGACGCGTCGTCCTTGCCGGTCGCGATCAGCGTGCGCGCCGAGCCCACCCCGTTGTAGACGCGGAACTGGTGGCCGGCCGCCGTGAGCTGGACGTCCGTGTACGCGTCGAGCGCCTGCCGGTAGCGACCGGCGTCGTAGGCGTCGATGGCTTCAGACACCTGCGCGGCCGCGAGGATGCGGTCGCCTCAGTTCGCTCTCCAGCAGTTGCCGCCAGGTGCCGCCGGCAGGAATGTGTCGGTCCCACCACACCGACAGCCCGACCGATTTCACGGTCCCGGCCAGGCGACGAATGGTGTCGCGATCCTTCTCGTTGTCGCTCAGGAAGAAGTCGGCCATGTCGGTCAGTGCACGCAGCGATCGCTCGTCATTACCGGGGTAACTCGTCCTGTCGAGACTGGCCGCGCCCCTGAGAACACCGATTTCCGCAGGTCGCGACGGCGAATCGGCTAGCATGCGCGTTGCCCAGCCGTGCCACCTCCCACCTGAATGACCCTTCGCCCCGAACCGGCCTATGCGCACGGAACGCCCAGTCGCACCGGGATCCTGCTCGTCAATCTCGGGACGCCCGACGCGCCGACGTCGGCGGCAGTGCGCCGCTACCTGAAGGAATTCCTCTCCGACCCGCGCGTCGTCGAGATTCCCAAGCTCGTGTGGTGGATCATCCTCAACGCGATCATCCTGCCGTTCCGCTCGCCCCGCTCCGCGCAGAAGTACGCGTTGGTGTGGGGTTCCGACGGCTCGCCGCTCAAGGTCTGGACCGACAAGCAGGCGAAGCTTCTGCGCGGCTCGCTCGGCGCCCGCGGCCACGACGTGTCGGTCGCCTACGCGATGCGCTACGGCAATCCGTCGATCGCGTCGGTGCTCGACCGGCTTCAGGCCGAGGGGTGCGACCGCATCCTGGTGCTGCCCATGTATCCGCAGTATTCGGCGGCGACCACCGCGTCGACTTTCGATGCCGTGCAGGCGTGGTGCGCGACGACGCGCAACGTGCCGGCCTTCCGTTTCCTGCGCAGCTTCCACGACGACCCCGGCTACATCGACGCGCTGGCCAGGCAGGTGACCGACTTCCGCATGAAGGAGGCGATCGCGCTCGAGCCGCGGCGGCGGCTCGTGATGAGCTTCCACGGCGTGCCCAAGCGCAGCCTGACGATGGGCGACCCCTATCATTGCCATTGCCTGAAGACGGCGCGGCTGGTCGCCGAGCGGCTCGGGCTGCAGGCCGACGACTGGGTCGTCTCTTTCCAGTCGCGCTTCGGCAAGGCCGAATGGCTGCAGCCCTACACCACGGCCACGCTGGTGTCGCTCGCCCGGGAGCGGGGCGGCAGCGTCGACGTGTTCTGCCCCGGCTTCCCCGCCGACTGCCTGGAGACGCTCGAGGAGATCGCGATGGAAGGCCGGCAGACTTTCGTGGAAGCAGGGGGCAAGGACTACCGTTACATCCCCTGCATGAACGACGCGCCGCGCTGGATCGCGGCCTTGACGGACCTCGCGGAGACGCACCTTCAGGGGTGGCCCACCCAGGCCGAGGCGCCCGAAACGCTGCGCAGCTCCCGGCAACGGGCGATCGATCTGGGCGCGGCGGCCTGATCCCCTCCGCGCGGCGAAAAGCGCCGGGATCGACACGCTTCTGCCTTGAAATAGGCCGTTGTGGCGCCATTTCGCACAGGCCTAAAACCAAACGCAGGAGCCCCTTCAGATGGAACCAGGGATGCACGACGCTCGCCCCCCCGCCCCCGATGCCGCGCAAGACGACCGCGCCGGCGAACCGAAGACCACTGCCGGTGCGACCGTGCCGCCTGCGCCGGAGCCCGATCTGCAGGCCGCGCTGGCGGCCGCGGAGGCCAAGGTCTCGGAGCACTACGACGCGTTGCTGCGCGCAAAGGCCGAGGCCGAGAACACCCGCCGCCGCGCCCAGGAGGATGTCGCCAAGGCGCACAAGTTCGGCATCGAGAACTTCGCCGAGTCGATGCTGCCGGTGATGGACAGCCTGCAGGCCGCGCTGTCGGATGCCAGCTCCGACGCGGGCAAGATTCGGGAAGGCGTCGAGCTGACGCGCAAGCAGCTGCAGGGCGCGTTCGAGCGCAACCGGCTCGTGGCGATCGCGCCGGTCGGCGAGAAATTCGACCCGCACAAGCATCAGGCGATCTCGACCGTGCCCGCCCCGGACGGGACGCCGCCGAACCACGTCGTGGCGGTTCTGCAGCAGGGATGGATGCTCGCCGACCGGGTGCTGCGGCCCGCCCTGGTCACCGTTTCCAGTTGATCGGGGCACGGTTTGCGGCGTTTTCCGCCTCGGCTGCACCGAAAGCACATGCAATAACCCTTGAATTCGGATGGGATTGCTTCATGTGCAGCGCTTGACGCCGGATCCGGGGAACTTCCCGCCGCGGCGCCTGCGAATTTCCCACCAGACCATCCAGACTTGAACGACCCGTTCGGAGAAGAATCATGGCAAAAATCATCGGCATCGACCTCGGCACCACCAATTCCTGCGTGGCCATCATGGAAGGCGGCACGCCCAAGGTGATCGAGAACTCGGAGGGCGC
>Ga0123337_10001462_pt1 | contig 30237 bp, 34 predicted proteins | sample frozenSSSSmetaG_FD_89792 | JGI IMG/M metagenome (GOLD analysis project Ga0123337, IMG submission 89792) | Glacier valley bacterial and archeal communities from Borup Fiord, Nunavut, Canada, to study Microbial Dark Matter (Phase II) -... | ecosystem: Environmental > Aquatic > Freshwater > Ice >...
CCTCCTCCTTCTTCTCCTCCCCCCTCCCACTCCCACTCCCATCCTCTCCACCATGTCTACCCTCCAAGTCAAAACCTACGAAGCCTCGCTCCCACGCAAAGTCGCCTTTCTGGGCTTGGGCGTCATGGGTTATCCCATGGCCGGCCATCTGGCGCTGGCGGGCCACCAGGTCACGGTGTACAACCGCAGTGCCGCCAAGGCGCAGACCTGGGTCTCGGAATTCAAGGGCGCTTCGGCTGCCACGCCGCGTGAAGCCGCTGCCAACGCTGACATCGTGTTTAGCTGCGTCGGCAACGACGACGACCTGCGCGCCGTCACGCTGGGCGCCGATGGCGCGTTTGCGGGCATGGCGCCTGGCGCCGTGTTTGTGGACCACACCACCGCCTCGGCCAACGTGGCCCGGGAACTGTACACAGCCGCCAAAAACATCGGCCTGCATTTCATCGATGCGCCGGTGTCAGGCGGACAGGCGGGCGCCCAGAACGGGGCCCTGACGATCATGTGCGGCGGCGATGCGGCCGCGTTCGAGGCGGTCAAATCGGCCGCCATGGCGTTTTCCAAAGCCTTCACGCTGATGGGCGAAAGCGGCGCGGGCCAGCTCACCAAGATGGTCAACCAGATCTGCATTGCCGGCCTGGTGCAGGCCCTGAGCGAAGCTGTCGCCTTTGGCCAGAAAGCCGGGCTGGACGTGAACCAGGTGCTGGACGTCATAGGCAAGGGCGCGGCGCAAAGCTGGCAGCTCGACAACCGCGGCAAAACCATGGTGGCCGGCCAGTTTGATTTCGGCTTTGCGGTGGACTGGATGCGCAAAGACCTGGGGCTGGTGATGGACGAAGCCAAGCGCAACGGTGCCCGCTTGCCCGTGACGGCCCTGGTAGACCAGTTTTACGGCGATGTGCAAGCCATGGGCGGCCAACGCTGGGATACCTCCAGCCTGATCAAACGCCTGAAATAGACCCGGCCAGAGCCGTTGCCGGCCCCCCCGCGGCGCGGCGGCCGGGTATCTAACCGCCGGCAGCCTTGACAGGCGCAGCTTGCGGCCTGGCAGCATTCGGAAACAGGCGCGCCAGCTCGTCTTCGCTGATGATTTCAAAAAGGCGCACCACCTTTTGGACGCCGGGCACCGCACGGGCCACGGCCGTGGCGCCATCGGCCTCGCGGCTCGTCACGCGCCCCATCAGGTAGGTGGTGCCGTGCTCGGTCACCACCTTGAAGACATTGAAATGCAGATCACGGGCATCCATCAGCATGGCCTTGACACGGCCGGTGACCAGCGCATCCTGCGATCGCTCCACCAGCGAGGGGCTGTTCATCACAGCCAGCTCGTTGACCACCGACAGCACATTTTCACCCCCCGCCACCACTTGCTCCACCAGTTGCTTGTCCTGCAGGCTGGGCACCTCGCCGGTCAGCAGCACCTGACGGTTGTAGCTGGTGACGCTGACGCGCACACGTGTCCCCACCGCCGAGCGGATCCGGCTCCGGGTCCGCAACTCAATCCCCTCGTCTTCCAGCTGGGTACCCGAGGTGCGGCGGTCGGTGGCCACCATCGAGCCCCCAGCCACCGCACCGCCCACCACCAGCGGGACGCAGGCGGTCAGGGCGCCGGAGAGCAACACCACCGTGCCCAGCGACCAAGCCAAGCGTTTCATCACAACATGTTTCATACTGAAGTCTCCTGATCGCCAAGTAACTGGGTGTCCACACCATCACAAATGCAGTGCAGGACAAGAAGATGCACTTCCTGAACACGCGCGGTTCGCTCATGCGGCACGCAGATATGCACATCGGTTTCGCGCAAGGCGGCCGTCATTTTTCCGCCGCCCCGGCCCGTCAAGGCCACCACGGTCATTTCGCGCTCGTGGGCGGCTTCGACGGCGGCCAGCACATTGGCCGAATTGCCGCTGGTACTGATGGCCAGCAGCACATCGCCAGCACCGCCGAGTGCGCGGATCTGCTTGGAAAAAATCACGCTGAAGTCGTAGTCGTTGGCAATGGCGGTGAGGATGGAGCTGTCAGTGGTCAGGGCAATCGCACCGAGCTCGGGCCGTTCGCGCTCGTAGCGGCCGACAAATTCGGCAGCGAAGTGCTGGGCATCGGCCGCCGAGCCCCCGTTGCCGCAGGCCAGCACCTTGCCGCCACTGGTGACGCTGGCCAAAATGGCCTGTACGGCGGCGGCGATGGGTTTGGACAAAACCTGCGCCGACTGGTATTTGAGGTCGGCGCTGTCGATAAATTGCTGTTCGATTCGTTGTTCAAGCATGGCGCCCATGATACCGGGTCATGGTGCGCCGCAGCCCCGGCAAGGGGCTTGCGGGGTCTTGACGCGGGGCTTGGTTACAAATTACCGGACTCCGCCCACCGTTGGCGGCGCGTGTCAGGACGCATCAAACGCAGCAGCTAGCCATTCCATCTGCGCCCCTTGCACCAGCAGTACATCGAAGCGGCACGGCGGCAGGGTGGCAAAGCGCATCAGGTAGTGGCGGGCCGCCAGAATAATGCGCTGCTGCTTGACGGCGCTGATGCTGGCGCCCGCGCCGCCGTGCGAGGCGCCCGAGCGCTGGCGCACTTCGACAAACACCAGCGTGCCGTCGGGCGCGCGCATCACCAGGTCAATCTCGCCGCCGCCGCGACCCGGCGTGCGGTAATTGGCCTCGACAAACCGCAGTCCGGCGCGGACTAGGTAGGCGCGCGCGGCCAACTCCGCCGCATCACCGCGCGACTTGGTGGTAATCTGCCGTGGCACCGCTGGGGGCGCATCGCCTGCGCTCTTGACGACGCTTTGTACACCGCCGTCTGGCGGCGACTTGACCACCTGTTTTCTGGAAAACCACATTGAACGCTTCTTTCGAATTGGCACTGGATGCGGCACGCGCTGCGGCGGGCATGCAGCATTATCCAGAAGCCACGCTGTACGTGGTGGCCACGCCGATTGGCAACCTGGCCGACATCACCCTGCGCGCCCTGCATGTGCTGCAGCGGGTCGACGCGATTGCCTGCGAGGACAAGCGCCACACGCTGCCCCTGCTGCGCCAGTACGGCATAGAAACCGGGGCTGCCAAGCCCTTGCTGGCCGTGCACCAGCACAATGAAGCCGAAGCCGCCGGGTTGATCGTGGAGCGGCTGCAGCGCGGCGAGCGCGTAGCCTATGTCAGCGATGCCGGCACGCCCGCCGTCAGTGACCCGGGTGCGCGCCTGGTGGCCGCCGTGCGTGCCGCCGGCCTCAAGGTCATGCCGCTGCCGGGCGCCAGCAGCGTCACCACCGTGCTGAGCGCCGCCGGCGTAACCCGCGCCGAAGGCGGCGCCGACAACGCCACCGGTTTTGTGTTTGCCGGATTTTTGCCAAGCAAGGCCGGCGAACGCGACCAGGCCATCCAGGCGCTGCGCGCCGACACGCGCGCCACCGTGATTCTGGAGGCGCCGCACCGCATCGAGGCGCTGGCGCGCGCCATGGCTGTGCTGCAGGGCCGGCTGGTCACGGTGGGCCGCGAGTTGACCAAGCAGTTCGAGGAAATTGCCACCGTGCCGGCACAAGACTTTGCCGCCTGGCTGGCGGCCGGACCGCAGCGCACGCGCGGCGAGTTTGCGCTGGTGCTGCATGCGTCAGCCCCGCAGGAAAGCGCCGAAGACAGCACCCGCGTGCTGCAACTGCTGCTGGCCGAACTGCCGCTGAAAACGGCGGTCAAGCTGGCCGCAGACATCACGGGGGCGCCGCGCAACGAGCTATATGACACCGCGCTGAAGCTCAAAAAAGAATGAACCCGAACGCCGACCAACTCTGGCGCGGGCCGCGCTGGGCGCTCGCGGTACTGCTGGCCGTGCTGGGCATGCTGGGACCGTTTTCAATCGACACCTACCTGCCGGGCTTTGCGGGCATCGCGCAGTCGCTCGGGGCGACGCCCGTGGAAATGCAGCAAACGCTCTCAGCCTACCTGTTTGGCTTTGCGTTCATGAACCTGTTTCACGGCGCGCTGGCCGACAGCTTTGGCCGGCGCCCGGTGGTGCTGTGGGGCATTGCCATGTTCACGCTGGCATCGGCGGGCTGCGCGCTGTCGCAAAGCATTGAGCAGCTGGTGTTCTTCCGCGCCCTGCAGGGGCTGTCAACCGGGGCCGGCATCGTGGTGTCGCGGGCCGTGATACGCGACATGTACCCGCCGGCCCAGGCCCAGAAAGTCATGAGCCAGGTCACCATCTACTTTGGCGTGGCGCCTGCGCTGGCGCCGATTGTGGGCGGCTGGCTGTTTGTGCATCTGGGCTGGCACAGCATTTTCTGGTTTCTGACGGCAGTAGGCGTGGTGCTGTGGAGCACCAACTACCGGTTTTTACCAGAAACCCTGCCGCCGCAGGACCGCCAGCCCTTTGAAGTGCGCCACCTGATGCGCGGCTACTGGCAACTCGGTTCGAGCCCGCGCTTTTTGCTGCTGGCGCTGGCCAGCGGTGTGCCGTTCAATGGCATGTTCCTGTATGTGCTGTCGGCGCCGGCCTTCCTGGGCGATCTTCTGGCCTTGCAGCCTACCCAGTTTTTCTGGTTTTTCGTGCTGACCATTTCCGGCATCATGCTTGGGGCCTGGCTGAGCGGCCGGCTGGCCGGAAAAATCGCGCCCAAGCAGCAGATTCGCCATGGCTTTGTCGTCATGCTGGTGACGGCGGTGCTGAACCTGGCGGCCAACCTGCTGTTTACCGCGCATGTGTCCTGGGCCCTGTTTCCGATTGCCGTGTTTGCCTTTGGCTGGGCGCTGATGGTGCCGGTCATCACGCTGCTGGTGCTTGACCTCTACCCTGCGCGGCGCGGCATGGCGTCTTCGCTGCAAGCCTTTATTGGCTCCAGCGCCAATGGCATTGTGGCCGGCGTGATCGCGCCACTGGTCATGCACTCGGCGCCCGCGCTGGCAGCGGTATCGCTGGGCATGCTGTGCATCGGACTGGTGGCGTGGCTGTATCTGCACCACCGCTGGCCTGAGATTGGCCGGGTGGTGTCAGGGGAATAGCCTGCGAGGGCTTGTCACCCATCTCCTTCCGAAGCGGCTGCAGCACAAAAATAATGACAAAAAAGGCCTTTAGCGCATATTGGACGGGCACCAACAGCTCATTATTTCATAGCATTAGCCAGCCGCCGGATTACAAAACGGGGACGCCGCGCCAAAACCGTGCTCAGCGCTCGGGCAGCTCCATGGGCAACTCCATGCCCTGACCGGTGCGCTGCACCACGTTGCGGCCGTCCAGGTAGACCCAGAACAACATGCTCTGAAAATTGTCTAGCCAGCGGTAGTTCATGATGTCGCCGGGCCAGGATGCCACGCGGTCCACTGCAGCGGGCGGACCAAACTCGCGCTCCACATCTTCGCGCGTCCACTGGCCCGGCTCGATTTTTGCAAACTCCCGGGGGTTCAGGACTTGCCGGACCGCGACCACCCGGCCGGCGGCATCGAGGTCCACCATCACGGCGGTCTGGCCGGCGGGCTGCCTCGAATACTGCAGCCGGGCCCCCGCATTGAGCGGCAGCACCCGCGTTGGCGTGCCGTAACGGGCTACGACATCTTGGCGCGATGTGCCTGGCTGCAGCGCGCCGAACGAGGCGCAACCCGCCAGCAGCAGCAAGGCCAGCGCGAGGCTGAAAAAAGTTTTAACGGTTTTCATGGCGGCTCCTGGGGCGTTCGAATTTTTGACAGCCTCTATTCCATCACGTTCCCGGCGCTCCAGGTTGGGCCCGATTTTTATCCCGCAACGGGCTGACCCCCAATCCCTTTGATCGCCAAACGGGAACTGCCCCGGCGCCCGAACGCCTTATGATGCTCCCCTACTGCAGCTTGATTCAAGCAAGCCGTGGGCCTGATTCTTGATACCCGCCAAAGTGGCGGTCATGACCAACGTTCGTAAAGGGCAGGCTCCGTGCATATTTTTATCATAGGTCCTCCGATCGAGTTCATGCACCAAGCCAAGCAATCCGTTGTCAAGCATGGCGCCTTCAGGATTGATGCGCCATGCCATGCGCAAGCCGCACCGCAGGGCGTGGCAACTCTGCGAAACCAGGCCTGATCTATGGACAACTGGCCGCTGCCGCCTTTCTACAAAGATGCAAAATCGGCGCAAGAACAGGCACCCGTTGAAGCGGTCATTTTCGCGCCCGAAGGCAAAATTTTGGGTGGGCGCTTGGAGCGCTTCCTGCCCGAGTCCCTGACGGTGAGCTTTGCGGCGCACGGTGACGCCACCGTCCGATCGATCCCGTTTACACACATCAACAGCATTCAACTGATCCATCCGATGGCGCTGGTGGCGGATACCGAATTGCTCGACCTGCACCGGGAGGCCGTCGGCCAGATTGCGAGCCCGAGCATGCGCGCCTTCCGCGTCCGCTTTGTCGATGGCGAGCAGCTGCAGGGACAGACCAAGGGTTTTGTTCGAACCCGGCGCGGACTTTTCATTTTTCTGTCGACCGAGGCGGAACGCGTAGTGAGAATTTTCATCCCCGAGAACGCGCTGGCGTCTTACCAGGTCGGCGGGCTGGCGGGGCTGCCGCTGGTCAAGCCCGATCCGCTGCGGCCTGCCCAAGACGGACGGCGCCTTGACGCGCATCCGGAGGATGGCGGTATCCGCAATGCGGAATCGCTGGCTCAAAAAATCAGCCAGCTGCACGGTTTTGCACCGGTTCGGCTGGGTGACATTCTGATGAACCGGGGATTGGTTTCCCGCGATCAAATGTTTGAAGCACTCCGGCGCATGAAGCTCGGCCGGCATCCGGTCCTCAGCACGGTTCTGGTCGAGATGGAGGCCCTCACCCGCGCCAAACTGACGCAGGCGGGGCGGACCAGCTGAACATCCCGCGGGTGTCGCTGCATGACTTCGTGATCAAACCCGGGGCTGTTTCACTGGTCGCAAAAACCTTCGCCTCCGACCACCAGGTGCTGCCCTTGCTGGCCACCGACCATGCCCTGGTGGTGGCACTCGAAACGCCCCTGGATGCAGACTACCTTGACGAACTGCGGTTTTCGACGCAGCGGCAGATCTTGCCGGTACTGGCCCATCCCGAAGAACTTTCGGCGCGCATCGCGGCCGAGTATTCGTTGACGGCCGGAACCAGCGAATCCGCGTCCATCAAGGATGAAATAGAGCAGCTGACCCAGCGCCTGAGTGCCGGCAACGCAAACGCCGAAGGGGGCGACGGGAACCGCCAGGTGTCGGCCAGCGACAGCTTGCTGGTCCGCCTGGTCAACCGGATGATTGTTGACGCGCATAAAGAGGGCGCCTCGGACATTCATATCGAAGCTTATCCGGAGGAGCAAGCCACCCGCATCCGCTTCCGGATAGACGGCCTCCTGTCGGACTACCTGCTGCTGCCCCACACCCTGCGCGCCGCCATGATCTCCAGGATCAAGATCATGGCGGACCTCGACATTTCGGAGCACAGACGGCCACAGGACGGCAAGATCGACTTCTCCCGCTTCGCCCCGCTCAAGCTGGAGTTGCGCGTGGCCAGCCTGCCGACCGCCAACGGACTGGAAGACATCGTGATGCGGCTGTTGGCGTCAGCCGCACCGATACCGGTGGACCAGCTCGGCCTGGGGTCTGAACTGGTGGCACAGCTCAAAAGCATGGTGCACCGAAGCTACGGGCTTATTTTGGTGTGCGGCCCGACCGGCTCCGGCAAAACCACCACGCTGCACTCGCTGCTGGAGGAGGTCAACACCCCGGAAAACAAGATCTGGACCGCCGAGGACCCGATCGAGATCACCCACCCCGGCCTGCGACAAATACAGATGATTCCGCGCGCGGGATTGACCTTTGCCACCGCGATGCGCGCCTTTTTGCGGGCCGATCCGGACATCATCATGGTGGGGGAAATGCGCGATGCCGAAACCACCCATATCGCGATCGAAGCCTCGCTGACCGGCCATCTGGTGTTGTCCACCCTTCACACCAACAGCGCGCCGGAAAGCGTGGTGCGGCTGCTGGACATGGGGCTGGACCCGTTCAGCTTTTCAGACGCCCTGATCGGTGTGCTCAGCCAGCGCCTGGCGCGGCGGCTCTGCCCGCATTGCAAAACACCCGCCGGGAACTCGTCCGGCGAAGTGCGTCAGATGGCGCAAGCGTATTGCGAGGGAACGGCACTGGACGCCGAAACCGTCCTGGCGGACTGGAACGCGCGATACGGCAGCCCCGCTGGCCATACACCCGTGCTGTACCACGCCACCGGCTGCGCACGCTGCAACCAGACGGGCCACAAGGGGCGGGTCGGCATTTATGAACTGATGACGGCAACGCCGGCCATCAAGAAGCTGATCCAATCGCGCGCACCGGTCGCTTTGCTATTCCAGTGTGCGGTGGCAGACGGCATGTTGACCTTGAAGCAATACGGGCTGATCAAGGTACTGGAAGGCGTGACCGACCAGCACAGCGTTCACAGCGCCTGCACCTGATGATGCATTGGCATTAATTGCACAACTTGGTTTCAGCCACCTCCAGGCAGTTGCCAGGAGATCGCGGCGCAGTTCCGCTTGGATCTGAGAAGGCCAAGTGCAAGAACCTGCTGGCCAATGCCATGCTGGCGATGAATCACCTGTCAGGTTTTTCCCAGTGCCCGGGATAGCTGTTGGGCTTCATGAACCAGCAGAGCACCGTAAGCATCAATATGGTCGTTGTGCAGTCGGGCACTGGGTCCAAACACGGCCAGCGACCCAGCCACTTGCTCACCGCCATGAAAAAATGGCGCGGCCACGGCTACCGCACCCTGGAGCAATTCGTCCCTGCTGACCGCATAGCCACGTTCGCGGATCAGGCCCAGTTCCTTTTCATATTCAGCATCCACCCCTGGACCGTTCACGTCCATGAGATAGCGCGACGCGTCAGGCATATTGGCCAAAATGGCCCGGCCGCTGGCGCCGACCATCACTTTCTCGCGGTAGCCCACGCCACGCTTGAAACTTAAGGGTTGGGCGCTGGGTATCTCAGCCACGCAAACTCGGTACTCACCCTGCGGGATAAACAAGGCCACGGTTTCACCCGTTTGTTCCCACAGCCTGCGCATCATCGGTTGCGCCACCTCGCCAATGCTCAAGCTGGCGGTCCACACATGCGCCAAATGAGCCACCGAAGGTCCCAGCCTGAATTTTTGGGGCTCACCACCCGAAGAAACGAAACCGTTGTGCTCCAGCGTATGGAGCAAACGATACAAGGTAGGTCGGCTCAAATCCACCCGTTTGAGTAACTCGCCTGCAGTTAACGCATGGTCTGTCGCGGTAAAGGCCATAAGGATGTCCAGCGCCCTGTCCACGGCACGGACGCTATCCCCAATTTTTTCGGTTTGACTCATTGAATTTTTTCTGGCTGCTTTGCTTGTTGGCCTGAATATTACAGCTACACACTGTTCGCAACATGGACAAAAATTTCATCCAAGCGTTTGACACGGCTCAACAAATCCATAGAATGGACACTATATTCACCTGACGGACGTCAAGTTGTCCGCATTTAACCCGCCAAGGAGACTGCAAGCATGAACAAGGAAATGTCTGAAACGCTTACCCGCACCGCAGCAGGAACGCCGATGGGTGACCTGATGCGGCGCTATTGGGTGCCGGTTCTGTTGTCCAATGAAATCGCCAAACCTGATGGCCCTCAGGTTCGCGTTCAAATTCTTGGCGAGAAACTGCTGGCGTTCCGCGACACCGAAGGTCGTCCGGGCTTGATCAGTGAGTTTTGTTCGCACCGCGGCGTGTCGCTGTATTTCGGCCGTAATGAGGAGAATGGCATCCGCTGCGCCTACCACGGCGTCAAATTCGACCGCAATGGTCAGTGCGTAGACGTCCCGGCCTCACCCCAGGCCTGTTCGCGCATGCACATCAAGTCCTACCCCTGCATTGAACTGGGCGGCCTGCTCTGGAGCTACATGGGACCACCCGACAAGCAGCCAGCGCCGCCGAACCTTGAGTGGTGCACACTGCCGGCCAGTCACGTCTTTGTCTCCAAGCGTGTGCAGGAGTCGAACTACCTGCAGGCCATGGAAGGGGGCATTGATACCAGTCATGTGTCGTTCGTTCACAGCCATGAGGTCGACACCGATCCGATGCACAAGGGTGCGAAGGCACTGGACTACATCAAGGCCGACGGCAACGTGGTGTTCAACATCGAGAAAAATCCCTTCGGCCTGACTTTGTTTGGCCGCCGCAACGGTGATGCAGACTCCTATTACTGGCGAGTGACGCAGTGGCTGTTCCCGTGGTTCACCCTGATCCCGCCGTTTGGCGAGCATTCGCTGGCAGGCCACATTTGGGTTCCCATCGACGACCACAACTGCTGGGCATGGAGCATCAACTTCCATCCCGACAAACCGCTGTCAGACGAAGAGCGTCGCCACATGGAAGAAGGCAAAGGCATCCACGTCGAATACGAAGCACCGGGCAGCTTTCGCCCCAAGGCCAACAAGGACAACGACTACGGAATGGACCGGGTCGCGCAACAAGAAAACCGCGCCTACAGCGGCATCTTCGGATTTTCCGCGCAGGACTATTCGCTGCAGGAAAGCATGGGCCCCATCCAGGACCATGAAGCAGAGCATCTGCTGCCAACCGACAAGGCCATCGTGATGGCACGCCGCATGCTGCATGAAGCGGCCCTGGGACTGGCCGAAGGCGTGGAGCCGCCAGCACTGGACGCTTCGGCGCAACGGGTCCGCGCTGCCGGGGTCCTGCTGGACCGTTCAGCAGACCCCGTCGAATGGGCAAAAGAACGCCTGGCTGACGGACTCAATCAACCCGTCTACTCGATCTGATTCACATAAAAGCCTGGAGACAACCTTGAAAACTATCAGCCTCAGAGGGCTAGCCGCTCTCTTGATCACCCACTTAAGCTTTGCTGGCATGACCTACGCGCAAACGTGGGCCCCCACCAAACCGGTGCGTATCATCGTTCCGATTGTGGGAAGCACCAACGACGTTCTGGCACGCCTGGTGGCGCCAAAGCTGCAAGAAGCCCTCGGTCAACCCGTCATCGTGGAGAACAAGCCCGGTGCTGGCGGCAACATCGGCGCAGACTTCGTAGCCAAGGCGCCTGCCGATGGTCATACGCTGCTGGTCGGCTACAACGGCCCACTTGCGATCAACGTCTCGCTGTTCGACAAGATGCCGTTTGACCCGTTGAAGGACCTTGCACCGATCACGCTGGCCGTGAAATCGGCGCAGTATCTGGTGGTCAACCCCCATGCCGGTATTAGCAGCGTGGAAGACTTGGTGGCCAAGGCAAAAGCCAACCCGACAAAATACGCCTATGCGTCGATCGCCATGGGCAGCGCCTCTCACCTGACGATGGAGATGTTCAAGCTCGCCGCCAACATACCCATGACCCACATTCCTTACCGGGGGGCCGGGGCGGCGGTTACCGATCTCATTGCAGGCAACGTGCAGGCCGGCTTCTTTGTACCGGGCAATGTCCAGCAATTCGCTAAAGATGGCAGGCTCAAGCTATTGGCATCGAGCGGGCAAAAGCGATTCGCGAGCACGCCGAACGTACCCACCATGATCGAATCAGGATTCCGGGACTTCGAGGCTACGTCCTGGATCGGCTTTCTGGCGCCAGGCGGTACACCGCGCAACATCATTGATCGATACAACAACGAACTCGTCAAGATCCTGCATAGCCCCGAGGTGCATGAAAAGCTCCGGGACATGGAATTCGAAGTGGTTGCCACCAGTCCCGAGCAATTCGGCACCTGGATCCGTTCGGAGATTCCGCGCTGGGGCAAGGTGATCAAAGCAACTGGGGCCAAGGCCGACTGACGGACAAACGCACATGGCACGACTTACCAACAAGACAGCCCTGATCACAGGCGCAGGCGCAGGCATCGGTGCGGCGGCAGCATTACTTTTTTGCAGGGAAGGTGCGGCAGTCACGCTGGTCGATGCAGATGCGACCGCGCTGGAGAAGACCACCCGGTCCATCCTGGAGGAAATCCCAAAAGCGAAAGTGAATCACTTCGTAGCCAATGTGGCAGATGAGGCTCAGGCACTGGCTGCGGTGCAGCATTGCATCGACGCTTTCGGCGGCCTCGACATTCTGGTCAACAACGCAGCCATGCGCAACTACTCAGCCGTGGCGGACGCCAAGCCTGAGGAATGGCAAGCGATGGTCGGGGTCAACCTGGTCGGGTCGGCCAACTATTGCCGGGCCGCCTTGCCGGCTTTGCGCCGATCAGGCCTGGGCAGCATCGTGAACGTCTCGTCCTGCTATGCGGTGACCGGCCGCAAAGGAATGGGTCTTTACGATGCCACCAAGGCCGGACAACTGGCTTTGACGCGGACGCTTGCATTTGAGGAGGCGGAGCACGGCGTGCGCGCCAACGCGGTATGCCCAGGATCCACATTGACTGACTTTCATGTCGGCCGTGCCCAGGCCGGCGGCAAGAACGTGGAACAACTCAAGACCGAACGCAAGGACACGTCGCTGATTGGCCGTTGGGCAACACCCGAAGAAATTGCATGGCCCATCCTGTGGCTGGCCTCCAGTGAAGCTTCATTCATCACCGGTACCACGCTGATGGTGGATGGGGGGCTTTCCATCATGTAAACGAAAGGTCCGCATTTCCCTGCGGCCCTTTCCAGGCCAACGCACTCCCAACCACCATGTCAATACCCACAGTCCAGGCACTCGTCTACAACCTTCGCCACGAGGCCAGTGGCATCATCAGTGTCGAGTTCCGGCCTGAAACGCCAGATGTTTTTTTTCCCGCATTTGAGGCAGGCTCACACATCGATCTTCACCTTGGCAATGGCCTGATTCGGAGTTACTCACTGGTCAACCCCGTCACAGATCACCAGCGCTACGTTGTTGGCGTCCTTAATGATCGCAAAAGCCGCGGAGGCTCCCGTTATGTGCATGAGCAGTTGCGGGTGGGTATGACCCTGCCGATTTCCGTACCGCGAAACAACTTCAGGCTGGTCGAGTCCGCCGAGCACAGCGTGTTGGTTGCGGGCGGAATCGGCGTGACGCCGATCTTCTGCATGCTGCAACGACTGGTGGCAGCAGGGAAAGGGCTGGATTTAATCTATTGCGCGCGTAGCCGTCAGGAAGCGGCATTCCTGGCCGGCATTAAAGCCTTCGCCAGTGAGCGGGTTCGTCTTCACTGGCATTTTGATGAGGAGCATGGCGGACCGCCCGATCTCCAATCACTGCTTGCCGGGCATTCACCGGATACCCATCTTTACTGCTGTGGCCCTGCGCCAATGCGCAATGCATTTGAAGCGTCCTGTGAGGCGCTGGGGTACGCCAATGCGCACGTTGAGAGATTTGCGGCCGCCCATGCCGATACGCCTTCTGACCAGCGCAGTTTTTCGGTCGAACTGAAAAGGGCTGGAAAAATTCTGCAGGTTCCGGCGGGGACTTCACTTCTTGACGCTTTGCTGAATGCGGGTATGACGCCTGACTTCAGTTGCAAGGAGGGAGTTTGCGGCGCCTGCGAAACGAAAGTTTTGTCCGGTGAAGTGGAGCACCACGACAGTATCCTTACGAAGGAAGAGCGGGCAGCCAACAAGTCTATGATGATTTGTGTGTCCCGTTGCGGTCGTGGGCCCTTGGTTTTGGATCTGTAGAAATAGTCACCGCCGAGCGTCAAAATCCAAAGTATGCCTTCGTATCCGACGACCTCACGGTGTGTGCACCGACCGAAAGTTGACCTGGGTGTTCCCATGGGCATGGTAGACAAGGGCACCCTACCCCTTTGGGCATGTGAACCAGACCAAGCAAGGGCTAGGTCATGGAAAATTGATATCCATGAACGAAGCCACTCAATTCCCCCTTCTGCCCGACCGTCGATCAGCTGACGCGCGCAGTGCCCATCACGTCGCTGCCCTGTTCGAACGTGACGTTGGTATTCGATTGGATGTCGAGAATACGGCATCAGCGAGAGCTGGGTTAAGGTGACCGTAGGCAAGACGCTGGATCGCAAGGGCCATCCGCTGTTGATCAAGTTGAAGGGTAAAGTCGAAGCGTTTTATCGATAGGTCGCGTCTATTCGCCATGACATGCGTTCTGCAACCGCGCATTCTGAGTGGTGAGCCGCCGGCGACCAGAAGCGGAAAAATCAACCAGAGAGGATTGCGTTTTGGCAAGGAAACACAAGTGTTTCCGGGTGTCCTGAATGGTGCGGCTGGCGGGGATCGAACCCACGACCCTTGGCTTCGGAGGCCAATACTCTATCCACTGAGCTACAGCCGCAACGCTGAATAATGACTTGCCCCCCAGTCTGCAGGGGATGCATCCGGGATGCATTTGTGCTGTGTGCACGATTTACGTTACACAACGTCCCCGATTCTATCAGCCAGCCGTGCCACTTCTCGATTTACAAGGGCCACGGCTATAATCCGCAGTTGCTGAGCAGACGCTGTAGCACCCCCGATAGCCCCCGATTTTTAGTTTTTGAGGATGCCATGAGCGCAAACGACCACAACACGGCCCACGAAGAAGCCCACACTGGCCCGATCAAAACCCCACAGCAATTGCTGGCAGCGGTTTTCTTCTCTTTTGTGGTTCCCATTTTCGCCATCATCGGGCTGGTGTACTACGTGACCTCCGCCAACCAGCCTTCCGCTGGCGTGGACAACTCTGAAAGGGCCGTGGCCCAGCGCATTCAGAAAATCGGCATGATTGAAATTCGTGATGCCAACCGCCCGCTCAAGTCCGGAGAAGAGGTCTACAAAGCGCAATGCGTGGCTTGCCATGACACCGGCGCCGCCGGGGCACCCAAGTTGGGCGACACCGCAGCCTGGGCACCACGCCTCGCGACCGGTTTTGAAGCGCTCTGGAATTCGGCCCTCAAAGGCAAAAATGCCATGGCTGCACAGGGCGGCGGCGACCACAATGACATCGAAATCGCCCGCGCCGTGGTCTACCTGACGGCCGCTGCGGGCGGCAAATTTACGGCGCCTGCAGCGCCTGCGCCCGCCGCTGACGCGGCGCCAAGCCCGGCGACGGAAACCGTGGTCACTGCAGCAGTACCTGCTGCTGCTGCACCTGTTGCCGCACCTGCTGCTGCGCCTGCCACGGTCGCAGCGGTAGGCGCCGGTGAAGCGCTGTACAAACAAGCCTGCGTCGCATGCCATGCCTCCGGTGTCGCCGGTTCACCCAAGTTGGGCGACAAAGCAGCCTGGGCACCCCGCATCAAAACCGGCCTCGACATGATGACCAGCAGCGTCATCAAGGGCAAGGGTGCCATGCCGCCCAAAGGCGGTTCTGCAGCCTCTGACGCCGACATCCGATCGGCTGTGGAATACATGGTGAGCGCCTCCCAGTAAGCAGCGCCATCCACTCATAAAAAAGCCGGTCAATGACCGGCTTTTTTATCTAAATTTATAACGAAATGTGACTCCAGCCCATGTGTAACGGGCGCCATTCGCTATATTTTTTGTAGCGCTTGCGGACTGCGCACATAGCCAAACCGCACCGGCAAATCACACGCCAACACCTCTTTGGGCACCCACAAGCCCTGTTCCACGGCGTCGGCGGCATGCGTCATGTCCTGGGTATGAACCAGGCCAAAGCCCACATCGGTTTCCAGGTACACCCGGCCCCATTCGTCCACCAGGCAGCGCTGGACCCGCGCAGGCTGGCCTGTGTGCGACACCACTGCAAAGGCCGGTGCGGCGTCAACGCGCCAGATCAGCGGCGTGGCTTGCAACTCGACATAAACGCGCTGCGGGCCATTCTGAAAAAACCACTGTCCGCTGGCATCAACCTCGTAGTTGCGCTGGATAAAGTCAATCAGCTTTTCGTGCTTGAGCAGCGATCCCTTGCCGGCCCCGCTACCAGTGGCTTCTGCCGGAGAAAATGAGGAAGAAAACGAACCGGCCGCCTGGGCCTGGTCGTCACGCATATACCAGTTGCCGCGTGCGTCCAGCCCAAGCCAGCCGTAGCAATCGGGAACGTTGGGCCACTTCGCGATCGCCTGTCGAACAATGTCATCCATGAGCCTATTTTGCACTGCCCTTCCATGCGTGATGCACTCAAGGTTATAGCTGCGCCGCCAAAAAGGCCGCAACCGCTTCAGGCATGGCCCGCACATCACCCGGAAAAGTTGCGCCGTCAGCAGGGGCCGATGGAAACCCCACATGTCCGCCTTGCGCAGGCTGCCAGAGGGTGACGCAGCGGCTGACATCGGCGGCCTGTGGCAGGCTGCCGGCTGGAACAAAAGGATCATTCAGCGCATTCAGCGCCAGCGCAGGCACAGCAACCTGGTGCAGGTAGGGCTTGGCCGAGGCACGCGCCCAGTAGTCATCGGCGTCTTTAAAGCCGTGGAGCGGCGCCGTAAAGATGTTGTCGAACGCATACAGGTCACGCGCCGCCTGCAGCGCCTGGCGGTCAAACAGGCCGGGGTGCTGGTCCAGCTTTTGCAGGGCTTTGGGCACCATGGTGCGCAGGAACATGCGCGTGTACACCTGCCGGTTGAACCCCCGGCCTATGGCAAAACCGCTGGCCGACAGGTCAAGGGGAGAGCAGACCGAGGCCACTGCGGTGACCACGCGCCCCGCCCCGGTGCCGAGTTCGCCGGCCCAGCGCATCAAGGCGTTACCGCCCAGCGAAACCCCTACGGCAAACACAGGACCCGCATGTTGGCGCCTGAAACGCCGCAAAATCCAGTCGATCTCCTCGAAATCGCCTGAGTGGTAGGCGCGCGGTGCGCGATTAAGCTCGCCCGAGCAGCCACGAAAATGTGGCACGGCACAGGCCCAGCCGCGAACCCGCGCGACGTCGGCAAAAGCCTGGGCGTAGTGGCTCGCCGACGAACCTTCCAGGCCATGAAATACCACCAGCAACGGTGCCGCAGCGGCGCTGGCATGCCGGGCAAAATCCACGTCAACAAAATCATCATCGGCCGTCAGCCAGCGCTCGCGGCGAAAACTCGGCGCCTCGCCCAGGTAGCGTTTCGAGTGCAATGCAGCATAAATCGTCTGTAAATTGCCGCCTGGAAGCCACCAGGGCGCTGCGTAATTCATAGCAAGATACGCCCGTCAATGCAGCACAGCGGGCGTTTCTGACACCTCATGCATCTCGCTGGGCGTGCCCGGGCTGGCGTGGTGGGCCACCATGCGCCAACCCTGCGCCGTCTCGTGATACACATTGGTGGCGATCACATAGGCGTGGCGCGGGCCGTCTTCCGTCAGCACTTCAATGCGCTCCAGCACGTTGTGCACACTGGCGCTCATCGCATCGATTTTGCGTACCTTTTCCGGAAAGGCCCGAATGGTACCGTTGGAAAACATCGCGTCGAAGGTGTTGCGTATGACGGCAGCGCCGACCAGTCGCCCGCCGCCCGGGTGCACGCACACAATATCGTCCTCATCGCCCCAGCAGGCCATGAGCTTTTCGATGTCGCCGCTTTGCAACGCTTCGTAAAAAGCCGCTTCAATGTCATCGGCGTTGCCGTTGCTGGCCGGCGGGCGTTTGGGTTTAGCCATGGGTTCAATCAGGTTGAGTCAACAAAACAGGCGAGTAGATCATGGAACGCACCGAGATGCCGCTGGAATGGCGCGCCACCAGCAACTGGGAAGACAGATTTAACTATGTTAGTGTTACGGCTTGCATTTTGGAGGCATTGCCATGAATTCCCGTTTTTTTAGTTTAACCTTCGCCGCAATATTGAGCTTGGCGCTGACAGGTTGCGGCTACAACGATTTCCAGCGACTGGACGAGCAGACCAAGTCTGCCTGGTCTGAAGTGCTGAACCAGTACCAGCGCCGCGCGGATCTGGTGCCGAATATCGTGGCGACGGTCAAGGGCGAAGCGGCCTTTGAGCAAGATACGCTGACTAAAGTGATTGAAGCGCGCGCCAAGGCCACGTCGATTCAGGTCACGCCCGAAACGCTGAACGATCCCGTCGCTTTCAGCAAGTTTCAAGCGGCCCAAGGCGAGCTGGGAAGTGCGCTGAGCAGGCTCATGGTGGTGAGTGAACGCTATCCCGACCTGAAGGCCAACAAAGGCTTCAGCGATTTACGGGTGCAGCTCGAAGGCACGGAAAACCGCATCACCGTGGCGCGCAACCGCTACATCCAGTCGGTGCAGGAATACAACGTGCTGACCCGCAGCTTTCCGAGCAACCTCACGGCCATGGTGTTCAGCTACAGGGTCAAACCGAGCTTCGCGGTACAGAACGAGGCACAAATTTCCGCGCCGCCGGTGGTCGACTTCAACAAGAAGTAAGCGGTACCTCACGTTGACGCTGCGTCTCCTTTCGCGTTTGTTGGTATTACGCTGGGCCGTGCTGTTGCTCGCGGTCTGGCTGCCTTTGGCCAGCGGGGCCCAGGGCGTGCAGGCGGTGCCGCCCCTGACGGCCCACGTCATGGACCAGACCGGCACCCTGAATCCAGCGCAGCTGCAGGCGCTTGAGGCCAAGTTGACGGCTTTTGAGCAGGCGCGCGGCGCCCAAGTGGTGGTGCTGATGCTGCCCACCACATCGCCCGAAGACATAGCCGCCTACGCACAGCGGGTCGGCGACAGCTGGAAAATCGGGCGCAAGGCGGTCGGCGACGGCTTGCTGCTGGTCGTGGCCAAAAACGACCGCCAGGTTCGCATTGAAACAACCAAGGCACTGGAAGGCGCCATTCCAGACTTGGCCGCGCGCCAGATCATTGACAGCGCCATCACGCCACGCTTCAAACAGGGAGATTTCGCCGGTGGACTGGATGCGGCGGCCGACCAGATCATCGCGCGGATCAGCGGCGAAAACCTGCCTGCGCCGGCCAGTACCCCCGCCAGGTCCCAAAATGCCAAGGGCTTTAACTGGATGGACCTGGCCGTCTTTCTCTTTTTTGCCGTACCTATTGCCGGCCGCGCGATTTCAACTGTGCTCGGACGCAAAGCAGGCTCGGTCGTGACCGGTGGCGCCGTCGGTTTGCTGGCCTGGATTTTTACCAGCAGCCTGGCGATAGCGGGCATCGCCGCCCTGGCGGGTCTGGTGTTTGCGCTGTTTTCAAGCCTGGGCGGGCCAGGTCGTGGCGGCAAGTCTTCAGGCTGGGGCGGTATGGGAGGCGGTCGCGGTGGTCCGTGGGGTGGAAGCGGGGGCGGCGGCGGCGGCGGCGGCGGGTTTAGCAGCGGTGGTGGCGGAAATTTCGGCGGCGGCGGCGCGTCCGGTCGCTGGTAACTCTGATGATCAAAAGGCTGAAACTCTTTGCCAAGCACCTGTGGCTGGACGCCTCCGACACCCGGCGCGCCATCCCGCCCGACCTGCTTGAGCGCCTGGCACAGCGCGTTGCGGCCAGCGAGCAACGCCACAGCGGCGAGATACGCATTTGCGTGGAATCGTCGCTGCCCTTCGGCTATCTGTGGCGACTCAGCGCGCAGACCACCATCGCCGACCTGACACGCCAGCGTGCTGTGTCCATGTTTGGCAAGTTGCGGGTGTGGGATACCGAACAGAACAACGGTGTGCTGATTTATGTCCTGCTGGCCGAGCACGCCATTGAAATAGTGGCAGACCGCGGCCTGACGCAGCATGTATCCCCGGCGCAGTGGCGGGCGATGGTAGCCCATATGGCCCAGGCGTTTCAGGGCAAACGCTATGAGGACGGGCTGACGCAGGCGCTGGAGGAAGCTTCGGCCGTGCTGATGGCGCACTTTGCAGTCAACAGCACGCAGGCAACGCAGATGCCACCTTCCAACGAATTGCCTGACACACCCTTGCTGCAGTAGCCGACTGAGCAAGCAATTGCGTACGCTGGGGCACAAAACGCCTTCGGCAAAAATATCTCGCTGGTCACTGACTGGTAGTCAAGCCAAGCGCCAAATGGCTCAGCCAACACGCCCATAAAAAAAGCCCCGGCCTTGCGGCGGGGGCTCGATGCAGAGTCCGGATCCGGCTTGTCTGCGGGTGCGGCCAACGCCGACGACTATTTTTTCTGCCGATACTTGCGCAAGGCGGCAATCTGGGCGGCCATTACCAAAAGCTCAGATTGGGCCAGGGCGATATCAATATCGGTCTTGGCATTTTTCAGCGCCTCTTCAGCAGCCGCCTTGGCGGCCGTGGCCTTGGCCTCGTCCAGGTCCTTGCCGCGAATGGCGGTATCGCTCAATACCGTCACGCAATGCGGCTGCACTTCGAGCAGGCCACCGGCCACGAACACAAACTCTTCGGTGCCATCCGCTTTTTCAATACGCACGGCACCTGGCCTGATGCGGGTGATCAGCGGCGTGTGGCGCGGGTAAATTCCGAGTTCGCCCGCTTCGCCAGGCAAAGCCACAAACCGGGCTTCGCCGGAGAAAATGGACTCTTCTGCGCTGACGACATCGACGTGGATGGTATTCATACGTACTCCAATTTAAAAGATGAGAAGAAAGTTGGCGTTTAACAAGCCATCAGGCCGCTTGTTCAAACGCCGGCTTTACTTACATCTTTTTGGCTTTTTCGAAGGCTTCGTCAATGGTGCCGACCATGTAGAAGGCCTGCTCTGGCAGGTGGTCGCACTCGCCAGCCACAATCATCTTGAAGCCGCGAATGGTTTCGGCCAGGCTGACGTACTTGCCGGGCGAGCCGGTAAACACTTCAGCCACGTGGAACGGCTGCGACAGGAAGCGCTGGATCTTGCGGGCACGGGCCACGGCCAGCTTGTCTTCAGGTGCCAGTTCGTCCATGCCCAGAATCGCAATAATGTCGCGCAATTCCTTGTAGCGCTGCAACGTACCCTGCACCGCACGCGCCGTGGCGTAGTGGTCTTCACCCACAACGTTGGGGTCAAGCTGGCGGCTGGTCGAATCGAGTGGATCGACAGCCGGGTAGATACCCAGCGAAGCGATATCACGCGACAGCACCACGGTGGAGTCGAGGTGGGCAAACGTCGTGGCAGGCGATGGATCGGTCAAGTCATCGGCAGGCACGTAAACGGCCTGGATGGAGGTGATCGAACCGACCTTGGTCGAGGTAATACGCTCTTGCAGGCGACCCATTTCTTCGGCCAGCGTGGGCTGGTAGCCCACGGCGGAAGGCATACGACCCAGCAGTGCGGACACTTCGGTGCCGGCCAGCGTGTAACGGTAGATATTGTCCACAAAGAACAGCACATCACGGCCTTCGTCACGGAAGGATTCGGCAATCGTCAGGCCGGTCAGCGCCACGCGCAAACGGTTGCCTGGAGGCTCGTTCATCTGGCCATAGACCATGGCCACTTTGGACTCGCCAAGGTTCTCGAGGTTCACCACGCCGGAATCGGCCATCTCGTGGTAGAAATCGTTACCTTCACGGGTACGCTCACCCACCCCGGCAAAAACGGACAAGCCCGAGTGTGCCTTGGCGATGTTGTTGATGAGTTCCATCATGTTCACGGTCTTGCCCACACCCGCGCCGCCGAACAGACCCACTTTGCCGCCCTTGGCGAACGGGCAAATCAGGTCAATCACCTTGATGCCGGTTTCCAGCAGTTCCTGGGAGGGGCTCAATTCGTCGTAGGCTGGCGCCTTGCGGTGAATCGAAGCGGTGAGTTCCTGGCTAACAGGGCCACGCTCGTCAATCGGCGCGCCCAGCACGTCCATGATGCGGCCCAGCGTGGCTTTGCCCACGGGAACCGTAATAGGCGCGCCGGTGTTGTACACCATGTTGCCGCGGCGCATGCCGTCTGACGTGCCCAGCGCAATGGTACGCACAATGCCGTCACCCAGTTGCTGCTGGACTTCCAGCGTCAGCGATGAGCCTTCCATCTTGAGCGCGTCATAAATCTTTGGCATCTGGTTGCGCGCAAACTCCACGTCAACCACCGCACCGATACACTGAACAATCTTGCCTTGAACCTGAGCCATGATTGGATCCTTTTCTGTTCTTTAAATCTTGAGTCGCGGTTTAAACCGCTGCGGCACCGGCAACGATTTCCGAAAGTTCTTTCGTGATCGCCGCTTGACGCGTTTTGTTGTAAATCAATTTGAGTTCACCAATCACGCTGCCAGCGTTGTCGGTTGCAGACTTCATGGCCACCATACGGGCCGATTGCTCGGACGCCATGTTTTCGGCCACGGCCTGCAGCACCAGTGCTTCCACGTAGCGCACCAGCAGATCGTCAATCACGGACTGCGCGTCAGGCTCGTAAAGGTAGTCCCAGCCATGCTGTTCCTTGTCGGCCTGCAAGCGGTCAGCCGTCAATGGCAGTAACTGCTCGATCACCGATTCCTGCTTCATCGTATTGATGAACTTGGTGTAGCACAGGTAAACCGCCTTGACCTTGCCTTCACTGTACGCATCGAGCAGCACCTTGACAGGGCCAATCAATTTTTCCAGGTGTGGCTTGTCACCGAGCTGTGTGACGTGGGACACCACCTTGACGCCCACACGATTCAAGAAACCCAAGCCCTTGTTGCCAATGGCCACAGCCTGCGCGTCAAGCCCTGCCGCCTGCAGGTCCTTGAGCTTGGCGGTCACGGCGCGAAGTACATTGGTGTTCAGACCCCCGCACAGACCTTTGTCGGTGGTTACCACAATAAACCCGGTGGTCGTGGCGTCGTTGGACTCCATGAACACATGGGAATACTCGGGATTAGCCTGACTCAGGTTGGCCGTGATGTTGCGAATCTTGTCGCTGTAAGGACGGGCAGCGCGCATCCGTTCCTGCGCCTTGCGCATTTTGGAGGCCGCCACCATTTCCATGGCTTTGGTGATCTTCCGGGTGTTTTCCACCGATTTGATCTTGCCGCGTATTTCCTTGCCTGCTGCCATGTGGATTCCTAATGGTTTCTAGAAAGCTTGCCTTGACTTTATAAAGTCAGGCGAGCTTAGGCAAACGACTTCTTGAACGCCGCCACTGCCGTGGTCAGTTCCGCTTCAGCGTCCTTGTCCATGGCTTTGTTGGCTTCGAGCTTGGCCATCAAAGGAGCGTGCTTGTCCTTGAGCCAGGCATGCAAGCCGTGCTCAAAAGCCAGAACCTTCTTGACTTCCAGATCGTCCATGAAGCCTTTGTTCACGGCAAACAGCGTGGCACCCATGTTGGAAATAGACAAAGGCGAGTACTGCGACTGCTTGAGCAGCTCGGTCACGCGAGCACCGCGGTCCAACTGCTTGCGGGTCGCTTCGTCCAGATCAGAAGCGAACTGCGCAAAAGCCGCCAGTTCACGGTACTGTGCCAAGTCGGTACGGATACCGCCAGACAGGTTCTTGATCAGCTTGGTCTGGGCAGCACCACCGACGCGCGACACCGAGATACCGGCATTGATGGCGGGGCGAATACCGGCGTTGAACAGGCTGGTTTCCAGGAAAATCTGGCCATCGGTGATCGAAATCACGTTGGTAGGCACGAAAGCGGACACGTCGCCAGCTTGCGTTTCAATGATCGGCAGTGCTGTCAAAGAACCGGTCTTGCCTTTAACAGCGCCTTTAGTGAAGTCTTCAACATACTTCTCGTTCACGCGCGCTGCACGCTCAAGCAGACGGCTGTGCAGATAGAACACGTCGCCAGGGTAGGCTTCACGGCCCGGTGGACGGCGCAGCAACAGCGATACCTGACGGTAAGCTACGGCTTGCTTGGACAGATCGTCATACACAATCAGCGCGTCTTGACCGCGATCGCGGAAGTACTCGCCCATGGTGCAACCGGAGTAGGCGCTCACGTATTGCATGGCTGCCGACTCGGAAGCCGAGGCTGCCACCACAATGGTGTATTCCATGGCGCCGGCTTGCTCCAGTGAGCGAACCACGTTCTTGATCGAAGACGCCTTCTGGCCAATCGCGACATAGACGCATGAAACGCCGGTGCCCTTTTGGTTGATGATGGCGTCGATCGCGACAGCGGTCTTGCCGGTCTGGCGGTCACCGATGATCAGTTCGCGCTGGCCGCGGCCAACAGGTACCATGGAGTCGATGGACTTCAGGCCGGTCTGCAGGGGCTGGTCGACCGATTTACGGGCGATCACACCAGGTGCCACCTTTTCAATCACGTCAGTCAACTTGGCGTTGATGGGGCCTTTGCCATCGATCGGCTGACCCAGCGCATTGACCACGCGACCCAGCAGCTCGGGGCCGACGGGGACTTCCAGAATACGGCCCGTGCACTTGACGGTGTCGCCTTCAGCGATGTGTTCGTACTCGCCCAGAATCACTGAGCCGACGGAGTCGCGCTCAAGGTTCAACGCCAGGCCATAGGTTGGCGTGCCGTCAGCAGTTGCCGGGAATTCGAGCATTTCGCCCTGCATCACATCGGACAAGCCGTGGATACGCACAATACCGTCGGCCACAGACACGACAGTGCCCTGGTTACGGATGTCGGCGCTGACGGTCAAGCCTTCGATACGGCTCTTGATTAATTCAGAAATTTCTGCGGGATTGAGTTGCATGACTCTTTCCTTCTTTCTATGTTGTTGGCTAAAAACCTGGGAACCGCGCCGGAGCGCCGGATCAAGAAATCAGCGCCACTTTCATTTGCTCTAAACGGGCTTTCACCGAGGTGTCCAGCACCTCGTCACCCACGACCGCGCGAATCCCGCCAATCAGCGATGGATCGAGCTCGACCTTGACGCTGAGCTTGCGCCCAAAACGCTTTTCGAGCGTGGCGGCAACATCGGCCAGGGCCTGCGCATCCAGCGCAAAAGCACTGTAAACAACTGCATCGCTGGAGCCGCTAACCGCGTTCTTGAGTGAACGAAATTGGTTGGCGATCTCGGGCAGTGCAGGCAAGCGGGCATTTTCGATCACGAGCCGCAAGAAATTCTTGGCAGCATCCGGCAAGCTGGCTTGCACCACACCGGTCATCACGTCAAACACCTGGGCCGTATCGACCTTCGGATTCTCGGCGAACTGGCGCAGCTGGGAATTTTCTGCGACAGCAGCCAGCTCATCGAGCCAGACTGCGGTAGCAGCGAGATCGGAGCCCTGCGCCTTGAACAGCGCTTCCGCGTAAGGGCGGGCAATGGTTGCAAGTTCGGCCATAGTTTTCTCTACGCTTACAGCTCGGTTTTCAGACGGGCCAACAGGTCAGCATGAACACCGGCATTGACTTCCTTGCGGAGAATCTGCTCGGCGCCCTTGACAGCCAGCAAAGCGACCTGCTCACGCAGGGCCTCGCGGGCCTTGACCGTTTGTTGACCTGCTTCGACCTGCGCTGCAGCAATGATCTTGCTGGCTTCATCGGCGGCTTTGGCCTTGGCCTCTTCCACGATGGCCTGACCACGACGCTCGGCATCGGCCAGGCGTACGGCGGTCTCGTTCCGCGACGTAGACAGTTCGGCCTCGACACGCTTGTTGGCAGTGGCGAGTTCGCTCTTGGCTTTGTCGGCAGCTGCGAGGCCGTCGGCGATTTTCTGTGCCCGCTCGTCCAGCGCTTTTGTGATTGGGGGCCACACGAACTTCATCGTGAACCACACCAGGATCGCAAAAACGACAGCCTGCAGGAACAGGGTTGCGTTAATGTTCACGGCTTATTCCTTATCCAACGTGACAGGGGTGCCGGGAAATTACAGGACGAAGGGGTTGGCAAATGCGAACAGCAGGGCAATAGCCACACCGATCAGGAAAGCAGCGTCGATCAAACCAGCCAAAATGAACATTTTGGTTTGCAGTTCATTCATGAGCTCAGGCTGACGAGCCGAAGCTTCGAGGAACTTGCCACCCATGAGGGCGATACCGATAGAGGCACCAATAGCGCCGAGACCGACGATCAGACCACAAGCCAGCGCGACGAAGCCGAGAACGTTTTCCATGATTTATCCTTAAAAATGAGAAGAGAAGCGAAGAAAAAAGAAAGATTAATGTGAATCGTGGGCCTGCCCCACGTATATCAACGTCAACATCATGAAGATGAAGGCTTGCAGCGTGATCACCAGGATGTGAAAAATACTCCACACGGTTCCGGCGACAACATGCCCAAATCCTAGCCAGAAACCACCCGTAAGGGGGTTGAACTGCCAGGCCCATACGCCGCCCATCAGGGCGATCAGCATGAAAACCAATTCACCGGCAAACATGTTGCCGAACAACCGCATGCCGTGGGAAACGGTCTTGGCGGTAAATTCAATCATCTGCATCAGAAAGTTGATCGGATACAGAAACCATTTGTCGCCGAACGGCGCAGCCACGAGCTCGTGCGCCCAGCCGCCGATGCCCTTGATTTTGATGTTGTAGACCAGGCAAACGATCAATACACTAAAAGAAAGGCCCAGCGTGGTGGACAGGTCAGCCGTTGGCACAACCCGCATGTAATTATTGAAACCCATGTCGGGGCCGACCCCATGCCATAGCGTAGGAATGGCATCCACGGGCAACATGTCCATGGCATTCATCAGAAAAATCCAGACGAACACGGAAAGCGCCAGCGGTGACACCAGCTTGCGGCTCTTGGCGTTGTGGACAACGCCTTTGGCCTGGTTTTCAACCATTTCAGCGAGAATTTCGACGGCCGCCTGGAAGCGACCCGGCACACCTGACGTTGCCTTGCGGGCCGCACGCCAAAGGAAGAAGCATCCAATCACACCCAGCACGATGGAATAAAACACCGAGTCCAGATTAAACAGACTGAAGTCAACAATGCCTTTCTGCTCGACATTCTGGAAAGAAAAGTCTTTTTGCAGATGATGCAGGTGATGACGGATGTACTCCCCGGCCGTCGGGGCGTGTGTTCCAGCGTTTTCAGCAGCAGCCATAGGTCAGCAGTCCATCAATTCTTTAAATATTCTTGAACGACTTTGACGGTGCCAAGCGAAGCCACATGGCCAGCCAGTACACCTTCATCGTCACAACAAACCCAGCCAGCAAAGCCAGCCAACTCAAATCCCCAATCAGCCTTGGCGCGGCGAACAACATCGCCACCGTCAAGGCAATCTTGACCAATTCCCATACAAAAAACCCCAGCATTGCAGCATTTCCGTCTGCCACCGCTTTTTGGCGCGACAACCCACGGGCAAACAGCGCCGCGGGAATCAGCACCGCCAAGGCACCGTAAGCAGCTGACCAGCCCATACGGGGCTGACCCGTCAGCGCCCAGGCCGCCAAAGCCACCAACAAACCCACTACCGCCTGCCCAGCCAGCACCATCCAGGGTGAGACAACGGGATTCGACGTGCGAATTTTTTGGGCCTCTTCATGCGTCAGGGGCTTGAACCCACCCTCTACTGCCTCATCTGTTACTTCTGCCTGGTGGACAGCAGCATCCCGAATTGCAGGAGCAGTGGGTGAATTTGTTATTTTGTACTTCACAAATTACACGAAGGTTACGGAGGCGCTTATCAGCAAAGCCTTTGATTATACGTAGAAACCCCTGCGTATTCACAATACCTGCGCGCCATCTTTATTTCTGGCCATTCAGGCGCTCGCACTGGGGCGCCCGGTGACTAGGCCACAATACGGTGACGCGTGCGATGGCTGCCCCGAAACAACGCCGTAACGCACTCCGCGACACCCGTCACACCGCTTCGTGATGACGCGGCTTCCTCGCCCACGACTCCCCTTCGACGAAAGACCTGCCCATGTACGCCCTGATGAATTTTCTGCACCTGCTTGCTGCGATTGCCTGGCTGGGCGGAGTCAGTTTTGTGTTGATTGCATTGCGCCCCGCCACGGCAGCATTGCTGTCACCGCCACAGCGCCTGCCGCTGATTGCGCAAGTGCTGAGCCGGTTTTTCGTGCTGGTGTGGCTGAGCATCGGCGTGTTGCTGCTGACCGGTTTGCCCATGCTGATGGGCGTTGGAATGAAGGGCGCTCCTATAGGCTGGCACCTGATGCTGGGCATTGGTCTGTTGATGTTTGCGCTGTTCGGCCACCTTTATTTTGGCCCGTTTCGCCGCCTCAAACAGGCCGTCAGCGCGTCGAACTGGCCCGAAGGCGGCCGCCGCGTCGGGCAAATCGTGATCCTGGCCCTGCTCAACCTGGTACTGGGTGCACTGGCCATTGCTGCCGTCATCTTTCTGGTCTGAAGCACGGCCGCCCGTTTGGTGTTGTGCGCTTGCTGGCTCTCATCAACCCCAATGCTTTTCAACTTGAAGCATGACGATTTCACCGCAATGACACTTGGCAAACCCCATTCCTTGCCAGCGAAACCCCGGCCATGAGCACCCCTAAAAAAGCGGCTCGAAAGAGTTCGCACTGGGAAGATCGCCTGCGAGCTTCGCTGCCCACGCGCGAAGTGCTGGCGGCGCATCCCTGGCTCAAGCCGGTCGCCCACCGGCTGCTGGACCCCCAGTTGTGGCGCCTGCAGCATGAAGCAGTGGCGCGCGGCGTGGCAATTGGCCTGTTCTGGGCATTCGCGCTGCCAGTGGCGCAGATTCTGGCGTCCGTCGTCTTCTGCGTCTGGTGGCGCGGCAACATCGCCGTGGCCGCCGGCCTGACGCTGATCACCAACCCGTTCACAGTCGGGTTCTGGCTCTGGCTGGCCTATCGGGTCGGAAGCCTGGTGCTGGTGGCCCCGCCGCCAGCACCCGTGGCTGAAAACGCCGGAATTATGACCTGGCTGGCGTCAGTGGGTGCGCCTACCATTTTGGGCATGGGTATTTTTGCGGTAGGCGGTGCGGCAGCCGGCTACATCATCGTCAAACTCGCCTGGCGTGTGCGCATCTGGTTCAAACGCCGCAACCGCTAGGCACCCACAGGCCCGCCAACGCCCTCACCGCATGCCAACCAACCAAGAGTTCTCATCATGATGTCCCCCTCTGACCCCCCCCAAAAAACGACGCCTGATCCCGCGCAACCGGAGTCGCTGATTGAATACCCGTCGCAGTTCCCCATCAAAGTCATGGGCATCAAGGCTGAGGGCTACGTCCACGCGATCACCGTCATCGCCCATCAGTTCGACCCGGCCTTTGACGCCTCGACCATCGAGTTGCGCGAAAGCAAGGGCGGCAAGTACCTGGGCGTGACCATCACCGTCACCGCCACCAGCCGCGAGCAACTCGACGAGCTCTACCGCACGCTGTCAACGCACCCAATGGTCAAAGTGGTGCTGTGAACGGTCCAGAGCGGGCGCCTTGACAGGGCCAGGCCCAAGTTACGCCAGGGTCTCCGTCCTGCTTCACCCCTCCATCCGCATGAACGATTTTTTTGACCACCTCCAGCGCCACCCGCTCCCGCTGGAAACCCAGCACCAAGCCCTGACCGAGGCGGATTACGACGCGCTGTTTCGCCTGTTTGACGAAGCCGGCCTGCCCGACACCGCCATGAATGCCGAAATGGCCGACGGCTACCTAACCGCCTGCGTCGTCGGCCCCACGCCGATACCCGACCACGCCTGGATGGAAGCCATTTTTGGCCAGCCCACGCTGCCCATTTGCGCCGACCCGGCCTTGCAGGCTAGCCTGCTGACACTGCTGCTGCGCCGCCACCGGGAAATCACCGACGCCACGGCCCTTTCCCCCGAAGAGACCACGATAGACAACCTCTACACGCCGTTGAGAGGCGACGTGCCAGCCGATGAAGTCATCAGCCCCTATCAGCTCGATGACCAAGGCCATCGCCAAGGCAGCTGGGCCTGCAAAGACTGGGCCAACGGCTTTCAGCGCGCCATGCTGCAAGATTCTCTGTGGGTGGCCCTGGTGCACGACCCCGAGGCCGCCGTCCTGCTCACTCCGGTCATGTTCTATCAGCAAGGCTACGACCCCGACAAACCGGAATTTCAGATCGAGCAGCAAAAAAATCTGTTCCCCATGCTCGCCATCTGCGCCAGCAAAATCCGCGAGTTCTGGCGCGCCCTGCAGCGTAACGGCTTGGGCATGTTCGGGCAACTGGACGCGTTGCTGAACTGAGGCGGCCATGAAGATAGAGACACATCAACTCGGCCAGGTTGACTACCTGCCCACCTACCAGGCGATGCAGGACTTCACGGCTGCGCGCGACGAAGCGACGCCGGATGCGCTATGGATTTGCGAGCATCCTGCGGTCTATACACAAGGACTGGCGGGGAAAATCGATCATATTCTGAACCCGGGCGACATTCCGGTGGTGCAAACCAACCGGGGCGGCCAGGTGACGTTTCACGGCCCTGGCCAGGTGGTGGCTTACCCGCTGATCGACCTCAAGCGAGCCGGCTACTTCATCAAGGAATATGTCTACCGCATCGAGGAATCGGTGATCCGCACGCTGGCGCATTTTGGCGCGACGGGCCACCGCGTCGCGGGCGCCCCTGGAATTTACGTGCGGCTGGACGATCCGTTTTCACACGCTGCGCTGACCGGCCCGCTACACCCGTCCGACCCGTTTCGCGGCCTGGGCAAAATCGCCGCGCTGGGCATCAAGGTCAGCCGGCACTGCACCTACCACGGCGTGGCGCTCAATGTGGCGATGGACCTGGAACCCTTCTCGCGCATCAACCC
>Ga0123337_10001463_pt1 | contig 30199 bp, 30 predicted proteins | sample frozenSSSSmetaG_FD_89792 | JGI IMG/M metagenome (GOLD analysis project Ga0123337, IMG submission 89792) | Glacier valley bacterial and archeal communities from Borup Fiord, Nunavut, Canada, to study Microbial Dark Matter (Phase II) -... | ecosystem: Environmental > Aquatic > Freshwater > Ice >...
ACGCAGTTGCTGACGCTGCGCTTTAGCCGCGACGACGAAACCGACGCCGATCTGGTCGGGCTGGAAATGGCGGCGCGCGGCGGCTACCAGCCCCAGGCCTCGGTCAGCCTGTGGCAAAAGATGGCCCAGGCGGGCGGCGGTGCTGGCGGCCCGAGCTTTTTGTCGACCCACCCGTCCGGCCCCGACCGCATTGAGCAACTGCAGTCCAACGTGCCCAAGGTGCAGGGCCTGTACCAGCGCGCGCGCGGGTAAGGGCCGGCGCCCAAGATGTTGATGCAAAAATAGGCATCTAGCCTATATCCTGCGGGCTCAAGCAGCTACTAATACAGACGTAAATCGGGCCTGCGCTCAGTGCGTGGTGTGCAGCTTGTTGGCCCAGAAAAACCGCAGCATCTCTTCGCTGGCGTCCGGTCCCTGCGCGTCTGTGTAGGAACCGCGCGCACTGCCGCCCGACCAGGCATGGCCGGCGCCGTGCACGGCCCAGTGCTCGGCCTGCACCGTGCCGCCGGCGTCGCGGTAGATGCGCCGCGTGTAGGCGCGACCGTTGTCGCTGATGCCGGGTTCGCGCTCCGGTTCGGCCGCACCGGCACGGGCTGCCACCACCTGCTCGCCGTTGTCTGGGTGCACGGTGGTGTCCTGGTCGCCATGAAACACGATGGTCGGCGGTGTCTGGCCGCTCGGTGCGGTGGCCGTGCCGCCGTTTTTCATGGCGCCCAGCGCCGCCTGGACATTGGTGGCAGAACCGGTGGCCAGGCCCGAGTGCACGCCGACGGCGGCGAACAGGTCGGGGTAGGTGTCGCCCAGAATGGCCGCCATCGCGCCGCCGGCCGACAGCCCGGCCACGTAAACGCGTTGCGGGTCGATGTTGTGCTGCTTCATCACGGCCTGCGTCATGCCCGCCAGGATGGACGGCTCGCCGCGCCCACGCTGCTGGTGGTTGTGCTTGAACCAGTTCCAGCAACGCGAGACATTGGCTGTTTGCGCCTGGGCCGGATACAGCACCAGAAAGTCACGCTCCAGCGCCAGCTCGTTCATGCGGGTGCCGGCGGCGAAGTCGTCGGGGTTTTGCGTGCAGCCGTGCAGCATCACGACCAGCGGCAGCGCCCGTCCGGTAGCACGTGGCGGCACGTAAATCTTGTATTTGCGCATGCCGGCCGCTTCGGTGTGACTGGCGCCGCTGAACTGGGCGGTGGTCGGCACCGGGGCGTCGCGCTGGACGGTGCGCGCTTGCACGTCCACCACATTCGCATTGCTGTTGGCCGCCATTGCGCTGCCGCCGCCCAGTGCTGCCTTGATGGCCGCCGTGGCTTCCTTGAGCTTGCCGGCGCGTGTCAGCTGCGTGATTTCGGCCATGATTCGTTGGAAAGTGGGGTTCATGGAGTTCCTCTTTGATGCGGTCTGTAAAAATGATTAGCGGATGCGGCCGGCCAGCGCGGCCTTCACGGCCGGGCTGGCGTGCAGCGCGCCCAGCACCACAACCGAGTCGATGGCCGCCAGCGCCAGTTCGGGGCTGACGTCGGAGGCGATGGTGGCCAGGCCGAGCACGCGAATTTGCAGCGACTCGCCTGCGGCCTGCACGGCGCGCAGGCTGTCGGCGCTGAAATGCTGGATGCCCAGCACCAGCATTTTTCGGGCCACCACCTGCTTGACCACCTCGGCATGGGCCGCCAGGTGGCTGCGGATGGCGGTGCGTATCAGGTCGGTCCGGTTGGCATAAAAGCCTTCCTGCACCAGCAGGTCGATCTGGCCCAGGTCCACGTAACCGAGGTTGATGGTGATTTTTTCGTCGACTGGCTTGGCCGGTGCGAGGGAAGTGGGGCTGCGTGCTTGCATGAAAACCATCTTAGCACCATCCGTGTGGATGGTGTTTTTCAATTAACGACACGAAATGGCCCGGCGATGCGAACCGGGACCGGGCATGCCCGCCCGCGCGCGGTGCACAATGGCGCCCATGAAATCACCCAAGCGATTGCAATCCCTGATCGAAGAAGGCCTGATCGACAGCGTGGTGCGCCAGCTCATGAGCGGCAAGGAAGCCATGGTTTACGTGGTGCGCTGCGCAGGCGACACCCGCTGCGCCAAGGTCTACAAGGAAGCCAACGAGCGCAGTTTTCGCCAGGCCGTGGACTACACCGAAAACCGCAAGGTCAAGAACAGCCGCCAGGCCCGCGCCATGGCCAAGGGCACGAAGTTTGGCCGCGAAGCCAGCGAGGCCGCCTGGCAAAGCGCCGAGGTCGACGCGCTGTACCGGCTGGCCGATGCCGGCGTGCGCGTGCCCAAGCCCTACAACTTTTGCGATGGCGTGCTACTGATGGAGCTGGTGACCGACGCGAACGGCGACGCCGCGCCGCGCCTGAACGACGTGGCCTTCACGCCCGAGCAGGCGCGCACCCACCACGCCACGCTGCTGACCGAGGTGATTCGCATGCTGTGCGCTGGCGTGGTGCACGGCGATTTGTCGGAGTTCAACATCCTGCTGGCCGAAGACGGACCGGTCATCATCGATTTGCCGCAGGCGGTCGATGCGGCCGGCAACAACCACGCCAGCCGCATGCTGCTGCGCGACGTGGCTAATTTGCGCCACTTCTTTGGCGGCTTTGCACCTGATTTGCTCAAGATCGACTACGGCAACGAGATCTGGGACCTGTACCAGCGCGGCGTGCTCTACCCCGACACCGTGCTGACTGGCCGCTTTGAACGCAAGACCGGGCCGGTCGATGTGGGCGGCGTGCTGCGCGAGATTGACGATGCCAGTGCCGAGGAGGGCGCGCGCCGCGTGCGCATGCAGCTGGTGCGCTGACGCCTCCTGGCTAGGGCTGGATGTCGCTGGCGGGCGACTGGATCACACGCACCTCGCGCTGCGGAAACGGAATCGTGCAGCCGCCTTGTTCCAGTCCTTCCTTGCAGCGCTGCACCAGATCAAGCTTGGTGTCCCACCAGTCGGTGCGCGAGGTCCAGACGCGGAACAGGATGTTGACCGAATTGTCCCCCAGGCTGGCCACCTTGATCAGCGGCGCCGGCTCTTGCAGGATGCGCGGCTCGTCCACGGCGATCTGGTCCAGGATGGCCCGTGCGGCGTCGATGTTGTCGCCGTAGGCAATGCTGAAGGACTCGTCGATGCGGCGGATGTCCTGGTCCGTCACCGACAGATTGACGATGGTCTGGCCCCAGATTTTTGAGTTCGGTACATACACAATGGGCCCGTCCGGCAGATGCCCCTTGCAGATGAAAAAGCCGGGAGCGTCGATGATGTAGACCTGTCCATCGAGCTGGACGGCGTCGCCAATCTTGAACGGCCGAAAGAAAAGAATCATCACGCCGGCGGCCACGTTGCTCAGCGTGCCCTGCAAGGCCAGACCGATGGCCAGGCCGGCGGCGCCCAGCAGCGCGATCAGGCTGGTGGTCTCGACGCCGAACCGGTTCAGTACCGCAATCAGCGTGAAAATCAGCACCGCGACGCGGACTATTTTTCCGGGCAACTGATGAAAGACCGCATCAATCTTGCCGGTCTTGCGCATCGCCCCGTCGATCAGGTGGCTTAACCAGCCCGCAACGAGGTAACCCGCGATCAGGGTGACGATGGCACCGATCACGTTGATGCCGTATTTCAGCAGGTAATCGGTCAGGAGTTCAAGGCTGTTGGTAATTTGGTCGCTCATTTCTGTAAGGTCCGGCTGAGGTCTGCCAGACTGAAGCAAAAGGTTGATGTTACTGGCAGCGCTCTGCCCCGCCCGATCAGGCCCGAAATGGGCACCATTTTTTTACTCGAATTTCTGGAATAATCGTGCTGGTCGCTGCGGTGCCTCTCGGCGTCATCGACGCTGGTTTCCATCTTGTCGCGTGACGGTCCGCGCAAGCGCTGAACTCTTGTGAGGCCCCGATGATTGAAAGTCCGAAACCAACCCTGACGCCCAATATCGCACGACTGTCGCTGGGTATTGGCGTGCTGTACGCCGCGCTGGGTTTGCTGTGGATCATTGCATCGGATGGGCTCGTGGCCTCCATGTCCGCCGACCCGGTGTGGGTGGCTGCGGCGCAGCGGTACAAGGGATTTTTCTACGTTCTGGCCACCTCGCTCAGCCTGATTTTCCTGGTGAACGTCGGCTACAAGCGGCTCTTTCAGGCGCTGCAGCGGGCCGAGGCCATGAAGCTGCAGGTCAGGGACCTGTTCCTGCAGCATCCCAAGCCGATGTGGGTGTATGACCGGGACACCCTGGGCTTCCTGGCCCTGAACGAGGCGGCCATCCGCGACTATGGGTATTCGCGTCAGGCCTTCCTGGCGATGACCTTGATGGATATTTGTCCCGCCGAGGACGCCCCTTACCTGTACACGCTCATGCAGAGCCCGCAGGCTGGGCACCGTGACATCGGCGTAGTGCGGCACCGCAAGAAGTCCGGCGACGTGTTCTTTGTTCACCTGACGGCGCACACGGTGGAGTTCTCGCAGCGCGAGGCGGTGATGGTCATGGCCATCGACGTCACGGCAGAGGTGCTGTCCAAGCGGGCGCTGGAGCGTCAGGAGGCGCAGTTCCGGCAGCTCCACCAGAGTCTGGGCGAAGTGCTGTGGATGGCCACGTCCGATGGCCGCACCGTGCTGTATGTAAGTCCTGCGCTGGAGCGCCTGTTTGGTATGACGCAGGGGGCGATGATGGCCAACCCCGGCCGCTGGATTGAGGCCGTGCATCCAGAGGATGTGGGTGTTGCACTCGCGTCACATGCGACGCTCCAGGCGGCGGGCGAGTCGAGCTGCGAGTACCGGATCCGCCTGCCGTCGGGCGATGTCAAGTGGGTGTCGGACCGCAAGCGACTCATCGTCGATGCGGAGGGACTGGTGACGATGATGGGGGGCATCCTGGAAGACATTTCGGTGGCGAAAGCGCATGAGGCGATGTTGCTGGCGTATCACGCCGAGCTGGAAGGGCTGGTGGCGCAGCGGACGGCCGAGCTGGTGCGCGTCAACGCGGAGCTCGATGCCTTTGCAAGAACCGTCGCCCACGACTTGCGGGCACCGCTTATGTCGGTGGTCGGCTTCACGCAGCTGCTTCAAAAGCGCTACGGCGCCGAGATCAAGGAAGACGGGGCCAGGCTGACGGCCCGCATCGAGCGCTCGGTCCAGCAAATGGCCAGCCTGGTGACGGTCCTGCTGGCGCTGTCACGGGTGTCCACCACGGTCCTGACCATCGGGGACGTGGACCTGGTTCCCCTGGCGCGGGAAATCCTGGACGAACTCCGGGACCAGGAGCCGCATCGCCAGGTATATTTCGAGTCGCCGCCATCGCTGCAGGTGCGCGCTGACCCGGGCCTGGTGCGGCCCCTGCTGGTCAACCTGCTGGGCAATGCCTGGAAGTTCACGGGCAAGCGTGACGACGCCTGCATCACGCTGCGCCTGGAGGCCCAGGGGCCGGAGCGAGTGGTTTGCGTGCAGGACAACGGTGCGGGCTTTGACGCCAGCCACCCCGAACTCCTTTTCAAGCCCTTTCAACGCTTTCATACCCTCAGTGAATTCAGCGGAACCGGGATCGGGCTGACCACCTGCGAGCGGATCGTCGCCCGGCACCATGGGCGGATCTGGGTGCAGTCGGCGCCGGGCGAGGGCACCTCGGTCTTTGTCACCTTCGCCCCGCCGGCCTGACCCGTCTGGCTCCGGCCGCCCTGCGGCTCAGGCAGGCCGTTCCCGCATCATGTCGGCGGCTTTTTCCGCAATCATGACGGTGGGTGCATTGGTGTTGCCGCCAACCAGCCGGGGCATGATGGAGGCATCCACCACGCGCAGGCTTTCCAGCCCATGAACCCGTGGCTGCGGGTCCACCACCGCCATCGCGTCCGTGCCCATCTTGCAGGTGCCCACCGGGTGGTAGAGGGTGTCGGCGCGCGACCGGATGTGTTGCTCGATCGCCTCGTCGGTCTGCATGCCTGCGGTGTGGAGTTCCTGGTGACGGTTGACGCTCAGGGCCGACGCCTGACAGCATGAGCAGCTGGGGCGATTGGAAGGCGCCGCCGCGCAGCGCGCTCGGGCCACGCTCGTTGTTCTCGGATCTCCTGAAATAGTGAAACACGTCCGCAAAAGACCGGCCGGGGCAGCCCAGGCTGGCCCATTCGTCATAGTCCCGTACGTTCAGCATGGCCCCACGCCCGCGGGCAGGCCGATCAGCCAATCGCGGCCCTCGCCGCCGGCCTCGACCAGGCACACGCGGTGATGGCTGGCGCGGTTAGCACGCCGCCTGCCGTACCGCCGCCCACGATGACGTAGTCAAATTCTTCTTGCATGGGGTCCCCGCAATCAAACTTGAGGTCAGCTTTGGGCATCGACACGCGCCACACGACTGGCAGGCAGCCGTTACATGGTGAAGTCGTAGTCAATCGTCAAGGGTGCGTGGTCGCTAAAACGCTGGTCCTTGTAAATGGCGGCGCTGCGGGCCGTCGCCGCCAGCGCAGGCGTCGCCAGGTGGTAGTCCAGCCGCCAGCCAACGTTTTTGGCATAGGCCTGGCCGCGGTTGCTCCACCAGGTGTAGGCGTCGCCCGTCGTTGCGGGGTGCAGGGCGCGGTAGACGTCGACCATGCCGCCGCCCCTGACGCCGCCCGTGCCGTCCGTCAATTCATCGGCAGCCTCGTTCGCCCGTTCGGCATCGCGCAACAACTCGCTCATCCAGGCCCGCTCTTCAGGCAGAAATCCGCTGTTCTTCTTGTTGCCCTTGAAGTTTTTCAAATCGATTTCCTGGTGCGCGATGTTGATGTCGCCGCACAGGACCAGCTCGCGGTCCTGCTTCAGGGCCGCCAGGTACGGGTAGAACTCGGCCAGGAAGCGAAACTTGGCCGCCTGCCGCTCCTCGCCCGACGAGCCGCTGGGAAAGTAGCCGCTGATGACGGACAGCTTGCGGCCGGGGCGGTCAAAGCGCAGTTCCACATAGCGGCCCTCGGCATCAAACTCGGGCGAGCCATAGCCCACGATCACGTCGCTGGGCGCGTGCCGCGTGTAGACGCCGACGCCGGAATAGCCCTTTTTCTCGGCAAAGTGAAAATAGCCTTTGAGGCCGGCGATTTCATCAAGCTTGCCGCTCAGGTCGGACGCCTGGGCCTTGAGCTCCTGCACGCAAATACAATCCGGGGGGGACTGGGCAAGCCAGTCCTGCAGGCCTTTGCTGGTGGCGGAGCGGATGCCGTTGAGGTTGAGGCTGGTTAATTTAAACAAGGAACTTCCAATGAGTGAGGCAGGGCAAACAGGCAAGCAGGTGCAGACGACTGACGGAAATGGCGCCGATCCGGCGCTGGCCCAGGAGTTTGTGCAGTTTGCCGTCGAATCGGGGGTGCTGCGGTTTGGGCAATTCAAGACCAAGGCCGGGCGCATGAGCCCTTATTTTTTCAACGCCGGCCTGTTTGATGACGGCGCCAAGCTCGGTCGGCTGGCGCAATTTTATGCGCGCCAGCTGCTGGCCGAGGAGCAGCGCAGCGGACTGACGTTTGACATGATTTTCGGCCCCGCCTACAAGGGCATTCCGCTGGCGGCGGCCGTGGCCATCGAGCTGGCGCGGCTCGGGCGCAACCTGCCGTTTGCCTACAACCGCAAGGAAGCCAAGGACCACGGCGAGGGTGGCTCGCTGGTCGGGGCGCCGGTCAAGGGCCGGGTGCTGATTGTCGATGACGTGATGTCGGCCGGCACGGCGGTGCGCGAGTCGATCGCCATCATCAAGGCGGCTGGCGCTATTCCGCATGCGGTGGTGATTGCGCTGGACCGGCAGGAAAAAGCCACTGAAAATGACGTGGATGTGGACTACAGCGCTGTGCAATATGTCACGGCGCAGCTGGGTTTACAGGTGAGCGCCATTGCGCGCCTGAGCGACTTGCTGCAATATTTGGCGGTGCAAAGCGAGGGCGCTGGCGCATCGCCTTTGAAAGCGCATTACCAGTCGGTACTGGCTTACCGGGAACGCTACGGCGTGGATTAAGGAGTCGAATTGCTTTTGCAAACAGCGCTTGCGTGGGGTCTGGCGGCCGTGGTCTGCCTGTGCGGTGTGGCTTCGGCGCAGGGAATTTACAGCTGTGTCGATGCCAAAGGCCGCACCCTCACGGCGGACCGCCCGATTGCCGAGTGCCTGGACCGCACGCAGCAGGAGCTGACGCGTTCCGGCACGGTCAAGCGCCAGCTGGGGCCGTCGCTCACGGCGCAGGAGCGGGCCGCGCAGGAGGCGAAAGACAAGCTGGTGGCCGAACAGCGGGGGCGCGAAGCCGAGGAAAAGCGCCGTGACCGGGCCTTGCTGCTGCGCTACCCGAGCCGTCCGGTGCATCAGCAAGAGCGCGCCACGGCGCTGGCCCAGATCGAGGAAGTCATCAAGGCGGCCCGCAAAAGAACGCTGGAACTGGCCGAACAGCGCAAAGGCATTCAGGCTGAACTCGAGTTTTATGTCAAGGACCCGCGCAAGGCGCCAGCGTCGCTTAAAGGCCGGCTCAAAGAAAACGACAGCAGCCTGACGGTGCAAAGAAAGTTCATCGGCGACCAGGAGCAGGAAAAAAAACGTGTCAACCTGCGGTTTGACCAGGAGCTGGTCAAGCTCCAGCAACTCTGGGCGCCCGTAGCGGGCAGCCTGCCAAGGCTGCTTCCGCAGCCCGAAATTTAAGTAAAACAAGCTGACAGCCCAACAACAGCGGGCGCTAGCAGCTATGTTTTCAGGAGCGATTGGCCGTCAAGCCAGTTTTTGCTTGAGCAGCGTATTGACCTGCGCCGGATTGGCCTTGCCCTTGCTCGCCTTCATGGCCTGGCCAACCAGGGCGTTGAAGGCCTTGGCGTTGCCGGTGCGCACCTCTTCAACGTTTTTGGCGTTGGCGGCCAGCACCTCGTCGATGATTTTCTCCAGCTCGCTGGTGTCGCTCATCTGCTTGAGGCCCTTGGCCTCGATCAGCGCGTCAACGTCCTGACCTTCGCCGTTCCACAGGGCGTCGAATACCTGCCGGGCGGCATTGTTGGAAATCGTGCCGTCGGCAATCCGGCTGATCAGGCTGGCCAGCTGGCCGGCGCTGACGCTGGACGCGTCAATCGATTTTTCCTCTGTATTGAGGCGGCGCGACAACTCGCCCATGACCCAGTTGCTGGCGAGCTTGGGCTGTTTGCTGGCTGCGGCCACCGCTTCAAAATAAGCCGCAACGGCCTTGCTCTGCGTCAGCTGGCCGGCGTCGTACTCGCTCAAGCCGTAGTCGGCCACAAAGCGCGCCGCCATCACGCGCGGCAACTCGCTCATCTCGGCACGGGTACGCTCCACCCAGTCCCGCCCAATCACCAGCGGCGGCAGGTCGGGGTCGGGGAAATAGCGGTAGTCGGCGGCGTCTTCCTTGCTGCGCATGCTGCGCGTCTCGCCCGTGTCGGGGTCGAACAGCACGGTGGCCTGCTGGATCGCGTGGCCGTCCTCGATCTGCTCGATCTGCCAGCGCACCTCGTAGTCCATGGCCTGCTGCATGAACTTGAAGCTGTTCAGGTTCTTGATCTCGCGGCGCGTGCCCAGCGGCGCGCCGGGCTTCCTGACTGACACGTTGGCGTCGCAGCGGAAACTGCCTTCCTGCATGTTGCCGTCGCAAATCCCGATCCAGGTGACGATCTTGTGCAGCTCTTTGGCGTAGGCCACGGCCTCGGCGGTGGAGCGCATGTCGGGCTCGGTGACGATTTCAAGCAGCGGCGTGCCGGCGCGGTTCAGGTCAATGCCGCTCATGCCGATGAAGTCTTCGTGCAGCGACTTGCCGGCGTCTTCTTCGAGGTGGGCGCGCACCAGGCGCACCGATTTCTTCTCGCCGTCGAGGAAGAACTCGACCACGCCGCCCTGCACCACCGGAATCTCGAACTGGCTGATCTGGTAGCCCTTGGGCAGGTCGGGGTAGAAGTAGTTCTTGCGCGCGAAGATGCTTTTTTCGGCAATGTGCGCGTTCACGGCCAGGCCGAACTCGATGGCGCGCTGGACCGCGCCCTTGTTCATCACCGGCAGCGCGCCGGGCAGGGCGAAGTCAACGGCAGACGCCTGCGTGTTGGGCTCGGCGCCAAACGCCACCGGCGCCCGGCTGAACAGCTTGGATTGCGTGGTGAGTTGGGTGTGGGTTTCAAAGCCGATGACGACTTCGTAGCCATGCACCAGCAGGGATTTTGTGGTGTTGCTCATGTTGCGGTTCCCGGTGCTTTCTGGTGCCAGTCAGTCGCCAGCTGGAACTGGTGGGCCGCGCCCAGCAGTTGCGCTTCCTTGAAATAGTTGCCAATCAGCTGCAGGCCGACCGGCAGGCCGCCTGCGCCAAAGCCGGCCGGAACACTCATGCCGGGCAGGCCGGCCAGGCTCGATGACAGCGTGTAGATGTCGGCCAGATAGCTGGCCACCGGGTCGGCGGACTTTTCGCCGATTTTCCAGGCCACGGTGGGCGACACCGGCCCGGCGATCACGTCGCACTGGGTGAAGGCGGTCTGGAAATCCTGCGCGATCAGGCGGCGGATTTTTTGGGCCTTGAGGTAATAGGCGTCGTAATAGCCGTGTGACAAGACGTAAGTTCCGATCATGATGCGGCGCGTGGCTTCGTCGCCAAAGCCTTCGCTGCGCGACTTCTTGTACATGTCGGTCAGGTCGGTGTAGTGGGCCGCGCGGTGGCCGTAGCGCACGCCGTCGAAGCGGCTCAGGTTGCTGCTGGCTTCGGCCGGGGCAATCACGTAATAGACCGGAATCGACAGCTCGGTGAGCGGCAGGCTGACATCGACCAGCGTGGCGCCCAGCTTTTCAAACTCCGCCAGCGCGCCGCGCACGGCGGCCAGCACGTCGGGCGCGCAGCCGGCGCCGAAAAACTGGGTGGGCAGCCCGATTCTCAAGCCTTTTAGGGGTTTGGTGCCCGTCTGTTGTGCGCTGGCAGCTATTAAATCAGTAGCGTAGTCAACGGCGGGCAGGTCCAGGGAGGTCGAATCGCGGTCCAGGTCGGGACCGGCCATGGCGGACAGCAGCAGGGCGCAGTCCAGCGCGCTGCGCGCCATCGGACCAGCCTGGTCGAGGCTGGAGGCAAACGCCACCATGCCGTAGCGCGAGCAGCGGCCATAGGTTGGCTTGATGCCGGTGATGCCGGTCAGCGAGGCGGGCTGGCGGATCGAACCGCCGGTGTCGGTGCCGGTGGCGGCAGGCACCAGGCGCGCCGCCACGGCAGCGGCCGAGCCGCCCGAGGAGCCGCCCGGCACGCGGCTGCTGTCCCAGGGGTTTTGCACGGGCTGGTAGGCACTGTTTTCATTGCCTGAGCCCATGGCGAACTCGTCGCAGTTGAGCTTGCCCAGCGTGACCATGCCGGCGCTGCCGAGCTGGCGGACGACGGTCGCGTCAAACGGGCTGCGGTAGTTCTCCAGCATCCTGGAGCCGGCGGTGGTCGGGAAATCGCGGGTGACAAACACGTCCTTGTGGGCCAGCGGCACGCCCAGCAGCGGCGTGCGTTCGCCGGCGGCCAGCCGTGCGTCGGCGGCTCTAGCCTGCGCCAGTGACGCATCCGGATTGGTGGCTAAAAAGGCGCCCAGGCTGTTGTGCTGCTGGATGCGGCTCAGAAAGTGCTGGGTGACTTCGACGCTGGAGACGCTGCCGGCAGCCAGCCTGGCGGCGAGTTCGGCAACGCCGAGCGCATGTAAATCTTGCTGGCTCATTCGATTACCTTCGGGACAAGAAACAGGCCGCGCTCGACGGCGGGCGCACTGACCTGGCTGGCTTCGCGCTGGTTGGGTTCACTGGCGATGTCCTCGCGCAGGCGCAGGGCAACCTCGCCCAGCAGGGCGGCCGGATGGGCCAGCGGCTCGACGCCGTCGGTATCGACGGCCTGCATTTGCTCGACCAGGGCAAAAAAGCCATTGAGCTGGTGCAAGGTGCGCTCGGTTTCGTCCGGACGAAGCTCCAGCCGCGCCAGATTGGCGACGCGTGCGATGTCTTGGGGGGTCAGTGCCATGGGGTGCCTGGAAGGTATTGCTAAAAGTGATTTACAGCGCAGAAAATTCAGTAAAAAAGGAGGCTGAAACGAGGTGTAAGGCTGAAAAAAACGGGCCTTGCGGCGTCGTCGGTTCACAGGGGATGCGTTATTATCCTGCCTTTGCTGTGAAATCACGGTCGGATGCACTCTTTAGGCGCTTTTTAAGTGCGGGAAACAAGGTTTAGGGAAGACTTTGGCCCCAAATTTCCTCGTAATTGGTTAATCATAAAAAGGCGATGACGCAGCGAAGCCTGCGCATGCCCAACTGGACTCCTGTATATGTTTGAAGCATTCCGTCGGTACTTTTCGACCGACCTGGCGATCGATCTCGGCACCGCCAACACCCTGATCTTCGTGCGCGACCAGGGCATTGTGCTGGACGAGCCCTCGGTGGTGGCGATTCGTCACGAAGGCGGCCCCCAAGGCAAGAAAAGCATCCAGGCCGTGGGCCGCGAAGCCAAGGCCATGCTGGGCAAGGTGCCCGGCAATATTGAGGCCATCCGGCCGATGAAGGACGGCGTGATTGCCGACTTCACCGTGACCGAGCAGATGCTCAAGCAATTCATCAAGATGGTACATCCGCGCAGCTTCTTTCGCCCCAGCCCGCGCATCATCATTTGCGTGCCCTGCGGCTCGACCCAAGTAGAGCGCCGCGCGATTCGCGAAAGCGCGCTGGGCGCGGGCGCCAGCGAGGTTTACCTGATCGAGGAACCGATGGCGGCGGCGATTGGCGCGGGCTTGCCGGTCTCCGAGGCCAGCGGCTCCATGGTGGTGGACATCGGCGGCGGCACCACCGAAGTGGGCGTGATTTCGCTGGGCGGCATGGTCTACAAAGGCAGTGTGCGCGTCGGCGGCGACCGTTTCGACGAGGCCATCATCAACTACATCCGCCGCAACTACGGCATGCTGATTGGTGAGCCCACGGCCGAAGCCATCAAAAAATGCATCGGGTCGGCTTTTCCGGGCTCTGAAGTCAAGGAAATGGAAGTCAGGGGCCGCAACATGTCAGAAGGCGTGCCGCGCAGCTTCACGATTTCGAGCAACGAAATCCTCGAAGCGCTGACCGATCCGCTCAACAACATCGTCAGCGCGGTCAAAAACGCACTGGAACACACCCCGCCCGAACTGGGCGCCGACATCGCCGAGCGCGGCATGATGCTGACCGGCGGCGGCGCGCTGCTGCGTGACCTGGACCGCCTGCTGGCCGAAGAAACCGGCCTGCCGGTGATGGTGGCCGAAGACCCGCTGACCTGCGTGGTGCGCGGTTGCGGCATGGCGCTGGAGCGCATGGACCGCACCGGTTCCATCTTTACCTCGGAATAAGCCCCGAACGTCTTTTTCACGCAGACCTTTCACGCCGCCTTGCCCCGGACCGCCCGAAGCGGGGCCGCCTGATCGCGAATCATGACCCTAGGAACCCTAGACAGATCTCCGCCGCCCTTTTTCAAGCAGGGGCCGTCGGCGTTGTCCAAGCTGATGCTCTTCAGCACGCTGTCGCTGTTTTTGATGGTGGCGGACACCCGCTTTCACCTGATCCAGCCGGTTCGCGCGGTGCTGGCCACCGTGCTCTATCCGGTGCAGTGGCTGGCCCTGCAGCCGGTGCATGCGCTCAAAAATTCCAGCGATTATGTCTCCGGCCTGAATCAGGCCCAGTCCGACAGCGAGCAAGCGGGCCGCAAGCTGGCGCTGCAGTCGCTGCGTGCCGGCCAAGTCGAGCAGCTGACGCAGGAGAACAACCGGCTGCGCCAGTTGCTGGCGCTGCGCGAGCAACTCACGGCCTCGGTGATGGCGGCAGAAGTGCTGTACGAGGCGGCGGATCCCTACACCCGCAAGGTGATTATCGGCAAGGGGCAGATCCAGAGCGTGGAACTGGGTTCGCCCGTGCTTGATGAGTCCGGTGTGCTGGGTCAGGTGACCCGCGTGCATCCGCTGGTCAGCGAGGTCACGCTGGTGGTGGACCGTGATCTGGTCATTCCCGTGCTCAATGTGCGCACCGGTGAGCGCAGTGTGGCCTATGGCGACCCCGCCGCGCTGGGCAGCGGCATGGAGTTGCGCTTCATGGGCAGCAACTCGGATGTGCAGCCGGGCGACCTGCTGACCACCAGCGGCATCGATGGCGTTTATCCGGCAGGCTTGCCAGTGGCCAAGATCAGCCGGATCGAGCGGCGGCCCGAGTCGACGTTTGCCAAAATTTATTGCGTGCCGTTGGCGCTGGTCAATGGCGCGCGGCATGTGATCGTGGTCAAGCCCGTGTCTGGCCAGATGCCGCCGCGGCCCGACGCTGCGGCGCCCAGCGTACCCGCCCCGAAACGAGCCTCCAAATGATCATGCGCTCCGGCCAGCAGCTGCTGTTGCCCGCCAATCCGGTGTTTATAGGCTTCAGCCTGATCGCGGCCTTGCTGCTGGACATGCTGCCGCTCGGACGCGTACCCTGGATGCCTGATTTCCTGGCGCTGGTGCTGGTCTTTTGGGCCGTGCACCAGCCGCTGCGCGTGGGCATTGGCCTGGCTTTCGTGTTTGGCCTGGTGGTGGATGTGCACCAGGCTTCGCTGCTGGGCCAACATGCGCTGTCTTACACGGCGCTGAGCTTTTTTGCGGCCATGATTCACCGGCGGCTGCTTTGGTTCACGGTGCCGTCCCAGGCCCTGCAGGTGCTGCCGCTGTTCGCCGTGGCGCATGGCCTGGAGCTCCTCATCCGCATGATCGGTGGCGGCATTTTTCCGGGCTGGATCATGCTGCTGGCGCCGCTGGCCGAGTCGCTGCTCTGGCCTGTCGTCAGCGTGCTGCTGTTGGCGCCGCAGCGCCGGGCGCCCGACCGCGATGAGAACCGGCCGCTGTGAATATGGCCCCCACGCTGGTCGCTTCGCGTACGGCGCTGCCCCCCGAGGGGGCTGGCTTGGCTTGGGGCGGCCCGGCGCGGCGGCCATTGGCCCACACGCTGGTCGCTTCGTGTACGGCGCTGCCCCCCGCTGGCCCGCAATTGGCCCAATGTATTTTTTGCACTTTTTAACCCGCGTTGAGTCTGAACGGCATGACTGAACTCCGAAATGTCGAAGCGGACTTGGCCCACTTTCGCACACGCGTGCTGGTGGCGGGCTTGGTGGTGCTCTGTGCTTTTGCGCTGGTGGCGGCGCGCCTGGTGTATCTGCAGGTCTACCGCCACGACGACCTGTTGGGCCGGGCCGAGAGCAACCGCACGGCGATCGTGCCCATCGTGCCGAACCGGGGGCTGATTCTGGACCGCCACGGCGTGGTGCTGGCCACCAACTATTCGGCCTATACGCTGGAGATCACGCCGTCCAAAGTGGACAACCTGGAAGAAACCATTGCGGCGCTGGAAAAGTTGGTGGACATCCATCCGCGCGACAAGCGGCGCTTCAAGCGGCTGCGCGAAGAGTCGAGGAATTTTGAATCGCTGCCGATCCGCACCCGCCTGAGTGACGAGGAAGTGGCCCGCTTTGCGGCGCAGCGCTACCGCTTTCCGGGTGTCGACATCAAGGCGCGGCTGTTTCGCAACTACCCGATGGGCGAACTGGGCAGCCATGTGGTGGGCTACATGGGGCGCATCAACCAGCGGGAAAAGGATCAGATCGAGGACGGTGAAGATGCCGGCAACTACCGGGGCACCGACTACATCGGCAAGCTCGGGGTCGAACAGAGTTTCGAGCAGCAGCTGCATGGCATCACCGGGGTCGAGCAGGTGGAAACCGCCGCCAGCGGCCGCGCCGTGCGCAAGCTGTCCACCAACCCGGCCTCACCTGGCAACACCGTGATGCTGTCGCTGGACATCGGCCTGCAAAAGCTGGTCGAGGAAATGTTTGGCGGGCGGCGCGGGGCCCTGGTGGCGCTGGACCCCCGCACCGGCGAGGTGCTGGCGTTTGTCAGCAAGCCGACGTTTGACCCCAACCTGTTCGTCGACGGCATCGATACCGAGAGCTGGCAGGCGCTCAATGAGTCGATTGACAAGCCGCTACTCAATCGGGCGCTGCGCGGCACCTACCCGCCGGGCTCGACCTACAAGCCCTTCATGGCGATGGCCGCGCTGCAGACCGGCAAGCGCTCGGCCAGTTTCATCGTCAACGACAACGCCTCGTGGACCTTTGGCGGGCATACCTTCCGCAGCCACGGCAATATCGCGCTTGGCGCCGTGGACATGCACCGCGCCATTGTCAAGTCCAGCAACGTGTATTTTTATTCGCTGGCCAGCGAGATGGGCGTGGACGCCATGCATGACTTCATGGCGCCGCTGGGTTTTGGGCAGATCACCGGCATCGATATCAATGGCGAGGTGCGCGGCGTGCTGCCCAGCCAGGAATGGAAGCGCAATGCCTACAAGCGGCCCGAGCAGAAAAAATGGTATCCGGGCGAAACCATTTCGCTGGGCATCGGCCAGGGCTACAACACCTTCACCATGCTGCAGCTGGCGCAGGCCACCGCCGTGCTGGCCAACAACGGCGTCAAGCACAAGCCCCGGCTGGTGATCGCCACGCAGGACACGATGACCGGGGCCATGCATCCCTTGCCGATTGATCCGCCGGTGGACTTGGGCTACAAGCCGGAAAATGTGGAGATCATCCGCAAGGCGCTGGTGGGCGTGACGCAAGAGGGCACATCGACGCGGGTGTTTGCCGGCGCCGGCTACCTGAGCGGCGGCAAGACCGGTACCGCGCAGGCCGTGACGATCGGCCAGAAAGACAAATACAACGGCGCCAAGCTCGAAGAACACCAGCGCGACCACGCGGTCTACATGGCGTTTGCACCGGCCGACAAGCCCGAGATTGCGCTGGCGGTGATTGTGGAAAACGCCGGCTGGGGCGCTGGCGTGGCCGCACCGATTGCGCGCCGGGTGTTTGACTATGTGCTGATGGGCCAGTACCCCAGCGAGGAAGACATGGCCGCCGTGCAGAAAGGGCAGGCAGCAGCACCCATGGGCACGCCGCGCAGCGTGGCCGCCATGAACGCGCTGCTTGCCGCTGGCGGCGCCCTGGCAGGCGCTGATGCGCCGGCCTCGGCGGCCAGCAGCGCCAAATCGGCGAAACCCGCCAAGGCCAGCAAGGCGGCTGCGAAGGCGGTCAGCCCGCCCAAGCCTTTGTTGCCGCCGCTGGACGCCAACCCGGATTGAGCGGCTCGCTGCGCCGGTCGCCGGGTCGCGGCTACTTCAGGAACGCGTCAAAACCGGTCTTCAAAATCAGTGCGCTGACCACGCCCATGAACACCACCCGCACAAAACCGGCGCCGTGCTTGAGTGCCATGCGCGTGCCCAGCAGGCTGCCCACCACATTGGCCACCGCCATGGTCAGGGCAAAATGCCACCAGACATGGCCCTTGTAGGCAAACACCGCCAGCGCCGCCAGATTGGTGGCGGTGTTGATCAGCTTGGCCGAGGCCGAGGCGTTCAAAAAGTCGTAGCCCAGCCAGCGCACCAGCAAAAAGACCAGAAAGCTGCCGGTGCCGGGGCCGAAAAACCCGTCGTAAAAACCCAGTACCAAGCCGATGCAGCAGGCCACCAGCGTTTCAACCTGGCCGCTAAAGCGCGGTGCATGGTGGCGGCCCAGCTCCTTTTTCACCAGCGTGTAGGCCAGCACCGCCAGCAGCACAAAGGGCAGCACCTTGCGCAAAAAATCGGGGGAGATCACCGTGACCAGCCAGGCGCCAGCCAGCGAGCCGGCAAAGCCTGCCGCGGCGGCCGGCAGCATGGCGGCCCAGCGCAAATTCACGCGCCGGGCATATTGGGCGGTGGCCACGGCCGTGCCCCACACCGAAGCCCCCTTGTTCACGCCGAACAGCGTGGCAGGATGCGTGGTGGGAAAGACCGCGAACAGGGCCGGCACCAGAATCAGGCCGCCGCCACCGACGATGGAGTCCACAAAACCGGCCGCCAGCGAGGCAAGGGAAACAATCAATAACTCCATCGCACCGATTGTCTCATTGCGATGGAACCGCCAAAAAGCGCTGATTGCTCTTGTATTGATAGCTGCTTGTGCACACCAGCAAAGGGCTGGAGATAAATGCGATTAAAAATGAAGAAAAAGCAAACGGCCATAAAAAAGCGCTGGGGTGGCCAGCGCTTTTGTCAAACAAGCATTTTGTAAATGGTGTGTTTGCGTGTTTATAGTTGCTCTTTTGTGTCTCCTCGGCTCCTCGCGATGCGAGCAGCAGGGCTCGTCGGCAAGACCCCTAATATAGCCGCAGCACTGAGCCAGTGCATTGGGGATTTCCCGCCCCTGACTTGAAAGGAAAATGCCTCTTATTTTTCGTATTTCTAGCGACCTCAGCGAGGGCAAAAGTTAATTTAAGTAACAAGAAGCGACAAATTGTGGATAGCCAGCAAGCGATCGGGGCGGTAGCATGGCAGCCTGCAAAAATATTCAAGGCGAGCGATGAAACGTATATTAATGGCGCTGATATGGGCTCTGCCGGTGCTCTGGACGGGCGCCGCGCAGGCCCAGGCTCAGCAACTGGTTCTGGGTGTCAGCGAGGGGACCTCGGGCGGCCTGGACCATGCGCAGGTGATCACCAAATACCAGGGGCTGGCTGAAGTCATTGGCCGGGCGATCAAGACCAAAGTCAGCGTCGTGTTCGCCCGCGAGTTCAGGCAGCTTGAAGAAGGTATGCAGACGGGCCGGTTTGACTTTGTGATTGCCAGGCCGAGTGACTATCCCGCCCGGGGAATGCGGGACTATGGCTACAGTTACCTTGCCAGCGCCAAGCCGGACGGGCAGTGCCTGATTATTGTTCCCAAAGATTCCCCCTTGAAGTCCCTCAGTGAGATCAAAGGCAAACGGATCGTGTTGCCCGAACAGGTGGCCTATATGTCGCGCTTCTGCGCGGCGGAGCTCCGGGACAAGGGCATAGCGCTGGACAAGGAGCGCGTGCAGTTCGTGCGCGAGCAGGCCGCTGTCGGTTTTTATCTCGACAACAAATTTGCTGATGTCGGCGGTGTAGCGTCCTATTCAGGACTCGCCAGGAAGTGGGAAAAGGACGGTAACCGCGTGCTGCATAAAAGCATCGCGCAACCTTACTTTCCGCTGATCGCGAACAAGAAGATACGCCCGGAACAGCTCAAAGCCATCCAGACAGAGCTGCTGGCACTACCGGACAGCGAAGCGGGCAGGGAACTGCTCAAACGGATTGGCATTGAGCGGTTTGATACGTCCTCTGAACTGCGGATGCGTGAATTGCTGAAGTGGCTAAACATCTAGCGTGGGTGGTTCTGAAAATCCTGCTAAATAGTGGGCGGTTGCTGCGGTTTTCGGCCTGTCCTGAGCAAGTATTCTGGGCAATTAAGCCGTAAGCCCCCTGTCGCTGTGGGGTGCCGAACAACCTCATCGTAGCGAAAGCGGCCTTGGTGGCTGAACCAATCAACTTCTGATTTCATCCAGAAGCGGCCGCTGAGGAAACCGCGAACCTGTGATCCAGACCAGGCCAGGGCCAAATCATGGAAAATTGATACAGATTCGCGTTAATTTAAAAAAGAGATCCATGAACGAAGCCACTCTATTTCCCCCTCTGCCCGATCGTCTATCCATTGACCCGCGCAGTCCCCATCACATCGCTGCCGTGTTCGAGCGTGACGTTGGTATTCGATTGAATGACAAAGAGCGCTTGAATGTCGAGGAGTACTGCATCAGCGAGGGCTGGGTCAAGGTGGCCGCAGGCAAGACGCTGGATCGCAAGGGCCATCCGCTGTTGATCAAGTTGAAGGGCAAAGTCGAAGCGTTTTATCGATAACGGACTTCCGCTTTTTTGGGGCAAGTGGTCTACGATTTAAATCGCTTGGAAGAGAAAAAAGCCATGGCGTGTCAGGGCGGTCCCCAAACTGTGCCCTGACGCGCTGCGAGTCACGGGTCTTCAAACCCCGTCCCGTATCCACTGCGCGGCTTTTTCCGCAATCATCAGCGTCGGCGAATTGGTGTTGCCGCTGGTGATCAGCGGCATCACGCCCGCGTCCACCACGCGCAGGCCGTGCACGCCGCGCACCCGCAGGTGCGAATCCACCACCGCCATCGGGTCATCGGCACACCCCATTTTGCTGGTACCCACCGGGTGAAAGATGGTGGTGGCAATGTCGCCGGCCAGCCGCGCCAGTTCTTCGTCGGTCTGGAACTGCAGGCCGGGTTTGAATTCCTCAGGCTGGTATTTGGCCAGCGCGCCCTGGCTGACAATGTGGCGCGTCACGCGCAGCGAGTCGGCGGCGACCTGTCGGTCTTCGGCGGTGCTCAGGTAGTTGGGCGCAATCGCGGGCGCGTCTTCAAAGCGGCCGCTTTTGATCTGCACCGTGCCCCGGCTGGTCGGGTTGAGGTTGCAGACACTGGCGGTGAACGCGTCAAAACGGTGCAGCGGCTCGCCAAAGGCGTCGAGCGACAGCGGCTGCACGTGGTACTCGATGTTCGGCCAGGGCTGGTCGGGCGAGCTGCGCGTGAAGGCGCCCAGCTGCGACGGCGCCATGCTCATGGGGCCGCTGCGGTGCAGGGCGTATTCCAGCCCGATGCGGGCCTTGCCCCAGAGGCTGTTGGCCATGCTGTTGAGCGACAGGCCCCAGCGCTTGTCGCCGGGTACCGTCTGCACCTTGTAGACTGTGCGAATTTGCAGGTGGTCTTGCAGATTCGCGCCGACACCGGGCAGGTCTTGCCGCACCGCAATGCCGTGCTGCTGCAGCAAGGCCGCCGGGCCAATGCCCGACAGCTGCAAAATCTGCGGCGAGCCAATGCTGCCCGCGCACAAAATGACCTCGCCCGCCCCGTCATCATTGATCTGCACCGTGACCCGTCCCTGGCCGGTCGCCACGTCCACACCGGTGCAGCGCAGGCCGCCATCGGCCTGCTGCGCCAGCACCAGCTTGCAGACCTGGGTGTCGGTCCAGAGCTCGAAATTGGGCCGGTCCATGCAGGTGGGGCGCAAGAAGGCCTTGGCCGTGTTCCAGCGCCAGCCGCTTTTCTGGTTGACTTCAAAGTAGCCCACGCCCTCATTGCTGCCGCGGTTGAAGTCGGCGGTGGCCGGAATGCCGGCTTGGGTTGCGGCTTCGGCAAACGCATCCAGAAGGTCCCAGCGCAGCCGCTGCTTTTCAATGCGCCACTCGCCGCCCGCGCCGTGCAGCGCGTCCGCGCCCTTGTAGTGGTCCTCGTGCTGCATGAAATGGGGCAGGGCGTTGTTCCAGGTCCAGGCGCTGTCGCCGGTCAGCTGCGCCCACTGGTCGTAGTCGCGCGCCTGGCCGCGCATGTAGATCATGCCGTTGATGCTGGAGCAGCCGCCCAGCGTTTTGCCGCGCGGGTAGCGCAGCGCACGGCCGTTCAGGCCCGCGTCCGGCTCGGTGTTGTACAGCCAGTCGGTGCGTGGGTTGCCAATACAGTGCAGGTAGCCGACCGGAATGTGGATCCAGTGATAGTCGTCCTTGCGGCCGGCCTCGATCAGCAGCACGCGCTTGGACACATCCGCGCTCAGGCGGTTGGCCAGCAGGCAGCCGGCGGTGCCGGCGCCGATGATGATGTAGTCAAAGCGCTGCGTACTCATGGCGCTACCGCACATCGGCCATGGCCTGGATAGCTATTTGCTGTACTCATAATGAGATGTCCCCCTTAATGCGTCAAGTGTCGGCAGAATACCGGTTTATTTCCAATGATTTCAGCAAAATAACGTTATAAGCTTGGCAAATATGAGGCTGAATTTCGACCCCCAAACCTTGCGCGCCTTTGTCGCCGTGGCGCGCCAGGGCAATGTGTCGCGAGCGGCCGAGCGCCTGCATCTGAGCCAGCCTGCGGTCAGCCTGCAGCTCAAGGGACTGGCCGAAAACACCGGCCTGACGCTGTTCACCCGCACGCCGCAGGGGCTGACGCTGACGCGCGACGGCGCGGCGCTGCTGCCGCAGGCCGAGAAAGCGCTGGCGGCGCTGGCCGATTTCGCACAGGCGGCGCAGGGCCTGCACAGCACCGTGCGCGGCACCCTGCGCATCGGCACCATCCTGGACCCCGAGTTCACCCGGCTCGGGGCTTTCCTGAAAGAGCTGGTGGAAGCCGCGCCGCAGATTGACACCGAGTTGCGCCAGGGCATGAGCGGGGACGTGCTGGCGCAGGTCATCCGCGGCGATCTCGATGTCGGCTTTTACCTCGGCGCGCCCGAGAAAAATGAAGGAAATCGGGTGTTTTCGCAGGAGGGGCGGGTGCAGGCTGCTATTGATTTTGAAGTCAGGGCGCTCACGCGCTTTACCTACCGCGTGATCGCGCCCGCGGGCTGGGGGCCGCAGGTGCAGGGCCGTGACTGGAAGGCGCTGGCCGCGCTGCCCTGGCTCGCCACGCCGCCCGCCAGCGCGCACCACCGGCTGCTGGCCCGCGTGTTTGGCCAGGATTCGCTGACCGGCCTGGAGCCGCGCCGCGTTGCGCTGGTGGACCACGAGGCGTCGATGCTCGACCTGGTGAAGTCCGGGGTCGGCCTGAGCCTGGCGCGCGACTCGATCGCGATCCGCGAAAGCCAGGCGCATGGCCTGGTGGTGGCGGACCGGGTCAGCCTGGACTGCGTGCTGAGCTTCATCTGCCTGAAGGCACGCGTGACGGAACCGGTGGTGGCCAGCGCCTGGGGCGCGCTGGCGCAAGCCTGGCGCTGAGCGGCCTGCCAGCGCGCCACTCTCTTTGTGGGACAGGGCCGATGGATCCCCGGCCCGGCGACGCCGGAGCTTTTCAGCGGTTACCATCACATTTTTACCTGGTGCCCGCCCGACTATGCCCATGGAAGACGCCACGCCCTGCATCGAACAGCAGGACACGCCCGACGGCCAGCGCCTGCTGGTGCGCGGGGCGTGGACCGCCGCAGGCCTGACGGGCAAACCGGTCTGGGACGCGCTGACGGCGCAGCTGGCGCGCTTGCAGGGGCAGGACCGCCAAGCCGAGTGGGACCTTGGCCCGATCGAAAAACTCGACTACCTGGGCGCCCAGGTGCTGTGGAATCATTGGGGCCGCGCCTGGCCGGCCCGCCTGCAGATTGAGCCCGGCCAGCGGACCATGCTGGAAACCGTGGCCGGGTTCGCCGTGAGCCCGCCGAAAGTGCGCCCACCCGACTGGCGTACGCCGGTGCTGCTGCTGGGCGGCCGGCTGTTCGGCCTGCTGGACCATGTCAAGGGCCTGGTGCAGTTGGTGGGTCAGTTGCTGCTCGACATTGGGCGGCTGATCCGGCGCCCGCAGCACGGCCCCTGGCGCGACCTCTCGGGCCACCTGTTCCATATTGGCGCCACGGCGCTGCCGATCACCGCGCTGGTCGGTTTTTTGATCGGCGTGGTGCTGGCCTACCTGATTTCGCAGCAGCTGCGCAAGTTCGGGGCCGACGCCTTCATCGTCAACATTCTCGGCATTTCACTGATCCGCGAGCTCGGCCCGGTGCTGGCCGCGATCCTGATTGCCGGGCGCTCCGGCTCGGCCATCACGGCGCAGATTGGCGTGATGCGCGTCACCGAAGAACTCGACGCGATGCGCGTCATGGGCATTGCGCAGGGCTTTCGGCTGGTCATGCCGCGCGCGCTGGCGCTGGCCGTGGTGATGCCGCTGATCAGCGTCTGGACCACGATTGCCGCCTTGCTGGGCGGCATGCTGGCGGCCGATATTTCCATGGGCATCACGCCGTCCTATTTCATCCAGCAGCTGCCGGCGGCGGTGAACGTGGCCAACCTGACACTGGCCACCGCCAAATCGGTGGTTTTTGGCGTGCTGATTGCGTTGGTCGCTTGCCACTACGGCTTGCGCGTCAAGCCCAATACTGAAAGCCTGGGGCAGGGCACCACCGCCTCGGTGGTCACGTCGATCACGGTCGTGATCCTGGTCGACGCGCTGTTTGCAGTGCTGTTCAAGAGCGTGGGTATATGACCCCCACGCTTGTCACTGCGTGTACTACGCTGCCCCCCGAGGGGGCCGCTGCGCCTGCGGCCTGGCAAAGCCAGTTCCGCGGCCCTGGCTTGCTGGAGAAATTCCCCGCGCTTTGCACCGCGCGCTTGTACGGAATCGGTACGGGCAGGGCAGAACAAAATGACTGAGGCCGTGGTTGAAATCCGCAAGCTGTGGACCGTCTTCAAGAACGGCGACAAAAAAACCGTGGTGCACAAGGACCTGGACCTGACGGTGCAGCGCGGTGAGGTGATGTCGCTGGTGGGTGGCTCGGGCACCGGAAAGACGGTGCTGCTGCGCCAGATGCTGGGGCTGGAAACGCCGACCCGGGGCGAGATCACGGTGCTGGGCAAGCCCGCCGCCGAACTGGGCAAGCGCGGCGCGGCCAGCCGCGTCGGCATGCTGTTCCAGCAGGGCGCGCTGTTTTCGGCCTTTACCGTGCTCGAAAACATCGCCTTTCCGCTGCGCGAGCTGGGCACCCTGCCGGCCGCGCTGATCCGCGAGGCTGCCATGGTCAAGCTGCAAATGGTGGGCCTGGGCCCGGAGGTGGCCGGCAAGATGCCGAGCGACCTGTCGGGCGGCATGGTCAAGCGGGTGGCGCTGGCGCGCGCCCTCATCATGGACCCGCCGCTGCTGCTGCTCGACGAGCCCACGGCCGGGCTGGACCCGGAGAGCGCCGACAGTTTTTGCGCCCTGCTGCGCACGCTGCATCAGGGCATGGGGCTGACGGTGGTGATGGTCACGCACGACCTGGACACGATCTTCGAGCTCAGCACCCGGATTGCCGTGCTGGCCGACAAGAAGGTGATCATCAACGACACGCCGCGCGCCGTGGTGGCGTTCGAGCACCCCTTTATCCAGACATTTTTTCTCGGCGAACGGGGCCAACGCGCGATGGCGCTGCTGCACGAATCGCCGAGCCCGAATTAGAAAGGTTTTCAAATATGGAAAACAAAGCCCATGCCCTGATCGCCGGCGCCTTTGTGCTGCTGGTCAGCGCCCTGCTGGCGCTGCTGGCGCTCTGGCTGACGCGCGACGACACCCAGCGCGACCTGTATGAAATGAGCACCAGCGAGACCATCTCGGGCCTGCAGCCGCAGGCTGCGGTGCGCTTTCGCGGCGTGCCGGTCGGCAAGGTCGAGCTGATAGGCTTTGACAGCAAACAAAAGGGCAATGTGCTGATCCAGGTTTCGATTGACCGCAACGCGCCCGTGACCACCTCGACCTTTGCCACCGTGGCGTCCCAAGGCGTGACCGGGCTGGGCTTTATCCAGCTCGATGACGAGGGCGAAGCGGGCGTGCGGCTGGTGCCCAACGACGAGGATCCGCCGCGCATTCCGCTCAAGCCCAGCCTGATCGACAAACTGCTCAAGCAGAGTGAAGTCATTTTCAACCAGGCCGAGCAGGCCAGCGTGCGGCTGAACAAGCTGCTGTCCGACGAAAACCAGCAGGCCGTCAGCGTGGCCGTCACGCAGCTCAGCGAAGCCGCGGGCAGCCTGAACCGCGTGGCCAAAGGCCTGGAGCCCACGGTCGCGACCTTGCCCGCGCTATCGCGCGAGACCAGCGCGACGCTGCGCTCGGTCAAGGTCGCCAGCGACGAGGTGGCGGGCACGGCACAGCGCCTGAATGCGCCGGGCGGGCCGATCGACAAGCTCGCGCAGGGCGGCGCGGCGCTGGCGGCGGGCGTGGAAACCTTCAGCGCCGCCACGCTGCCCAAACTGGGCGAGGTGGCCGACGAAACCGCGCGCGCCATGCGCCAGCTGCGGCGCACCGTGAGCGCGGTGGACGACAACCCGCAGTCGCTGATTTTTGGCAACGGCCCGCCGGTGCCTGGTCCGGGCGAGGACGGCTTTTCTGAGATCGGAGCACAAGAATGACACAACGCCTTTTCAAGTCCATGTCAATTGCTATTAAATCAATAGCGTTTAACGCCCGTTCCTATTGGGCTTTGGCTATTATTTATTTAATATTGATGGGGTCGGTACTGAGCGGCTGCGCGCTGCCCGACAAGCCGACGCGGGCCTCCATGTACGACTTTGGACCCGGGCCGCTGGCCACGGTGCCCGCCACGCGCCAGGCGCCCCTGCCGCCGCTGGCGATTGACGACATCAGCACGGCAGGCGGTGCGCTGGACAACATGGCGGTGCTATACCGCCTGGGCTACGCCGATGACCAGCAGCTGCGCCCCTATTCGAAAGCGCGCTGGAGCATGCCGCCGCCGCAACTGGTGCGTCAGCGCCTGCGCGAGCAGCTGAGCCAGCGCCGCGCGGTGTTCAATGCGCGCGAAAGTGTCGCGCTCAACCGCAGCCAGAGCAGCGCATTGCCGCTGCTGCTGCGTCTGCAGCTCGAAGAGTTCAGCCAGCTGTTCAGCACACCCGATACCAGTGTCGGCCTGATTCGTCTGCGCGCCACGCTGGTGGAACTGACGCCCGCCGGTGAAAAACTGCTGGGGCAGCGCAGCGTGGTGGTGCAGCGGCCGGCCCCCAGCGCCGATGCGTCCGGCGGCGTGCGCGCCCTGACGGCGGCCACCGATGCCGCGATTGAGGAGCTGGATCAGTGGCTGCAGCAGGTGCCGGCGCGTTAGCCGTTAGCCGCGCAGCACCGGAAACAGCTTGAGCAGGCCCCCGGCCATCACTTCCACCGCCAGCGCGGCCAAAATCAGCCCCATCAGCCGGGTCATCACATTGATGCCGGTTTTGCCGAGCACGCGGGCGATTGGTTCGGCCAGTGAAAAGCACAGCGCGGTGGCCAGGCCTATGACCAGGCCGTAGCCGACCAGCGTGCTGAGCTGGAAAAAAGTATTGGCTTTTTCAGCATAAATGACCACCGTGGACATGGTCGCCGGCCCGGTCAGCAGCGGGATGGTCAGCGGCACCACGGCGATGCTGGCACCCATGGCGGCTTTTTCGGCGCCGTCTTCCATTTCATTGGTCAGCGGCTTGGCCTCGGCCGGCTGCGCGTTGAGCATGTTCATGGAACTGATCAGCAGCAGCAGGCCACCACCGACCTGGAAGCTGGGCAGTGAAATGCTGAAAAATTCGAGTATTTGCAGTCCCAGCAAGGCGCTGGTGGCAATCACGACAAAGGCGCTGAAGGACGCCACCAGAACGGTGCGGCGCCGCTGCTCTTTTGAAAAATCCTGCGTGTAGTGAATAAAAAAAGGCACGATGGCCAGCGGGTTGACGATGGCCAGCAGCGTCACCAGGGGTTTGAAGTCCATCTAGCGGCCTCCCGCCACGTCAAGCAAGGCGCCCGTGGTGTAGCCAGCCCCTTCACCGAGCAGCCAGACGATCGACTCGGCCACTTCCTGGGCCGTGCCAGCGCGCTGCATCGGCACCTGCGGCGCCAGGTCGCGCACGCGATCAGGCAATCCGCCTGAGGCATGGATGTCGGTGGCGATGATGCCTGGCCGCACCGCGTTGACCCGAATGCCTTCGGCCGCCACTTCCTTGGCCAGGCCCACGGTGAAGGTATCAATCGCGCCCTTGGCCGCCGCATAGTCCACATACTGGCCGGGCGAGCCCAGCCGCGCCGCCGCGCTGGAGACATTGACGATGGCACCGCCCGTACCGCCATGGCGCGTGCTCATGCGCCTGACGGCTTCGCGGGCGCACAGGAAGGAGCCGAACACATTGACTTCAAACATGCGCTGCAGGCGCTGCAAGGTGATGGCCTCCACCCGCGTGGTCTGGTCCACCACGCCGGCGTTGTTGACCAGTGCGCTCAGGCGGCCGAATTTGGCGTCGATCTTTTCGAACATCGCCACCACCTGCGCCTCTATGGCCACATCGGCCTGCACCGCCATGGCCTGGCCGCCCGCCTGGCGGATCAGCCGCACCACCTCGTCGGCCGCCAGCGAGTTGGCGGTGTAATTGACCGCCACTGCATAGCCCTGGCGGGCTGCCAGAAGTGCGGTCGCCGCGCCAATGCCGCGCGAGCCGCCCGTGATCAAAACAAGTTGGGACAAACCGGTCTCCTGCAAAAAATGGCAATCCCGGTTACAAACAGGATCGCGTCAAAGCCCTGACTGTAATGACTTCCTGACAAACACCGGAGAAAAAACCTTGAGCACCACTGTGGACTACTACTTCACCCCGCAAAGCCCCTGGACCTACCTGGGCCATGAGCGCTTCGCAGACATCGCGCGCCGGACAGGCGCTGCGGTTCGCGTGCTGCCCATCGACCTGGGCGGCAAGGTCTTTCCCATTTCAGGCGGCTTGCCCTTGGGCCAGCGCGCGCCGCAGCGCCAGGCCTATCGGCTGCTCGAACTGCGGCGGCATGCGGACTTCCTGGGCTTGCCGCTGCATGCCAAGCCGAAATTCTTTCCGGTGTCGGGCGACGATGCCTCGCGCCTCATCATTGCCGTGGACCTGCATGACGGCGCGGAGGCCGCCATGAAGATCAGCGGCGCGGTCTTCAGCGCCTGCTGGACGCAGGAACGGCACATTGCCGATGAGAAGGTCCTGGCCGAACTGCTGGCCGAATGCGGCCTCGATGCCAGCCGGCTGGAGCAGTCCTACAGCCAGGCGGTGCAGGAGCGCTATGAAAACAACACCGCGCAGGCGATCGAGGCCGGCGTGTTCGGCGCGCCCAGCTACCTGATCGACGGCGAACAGTTCTGGGGCCAGGACCGGCTTGATTTTGTCGAGCGCCGACTCCAGGCCGCTTGACGGAATGATCCGGCTTTCCCGTTCCCCCGTTTCTCTGTTTTCAAAACAACCTTCCAACAGGAGTTTTCCACACCATGGGTCAATTCACCAATCTCAAGTCGGCTGACGGTTTCACGGTCTCTGTTTATGTGGCAGAGCCCGCAGGCAAGCCGCGCGGCGCTATCGTCGTGATTCAGGAAATCTTCGGCGTCAACTCGCACATCCGCCAAGTCGCCGACCGTTTTGCCGCCGAGGGCTATCTGGCGGTGGCGCCCGCCACTTTTGACCGCGTCAAGCCCGGCGTGGAACTGGGCTATACCGAGGATGACATGACAGCCGGGTTCGAACTCAAGACCGCCGTCGATGCGCTGCCGGGCGCTGGCGTGCTGCCCGATATCCAGGCCGCCATCGACCATGCGGCGCAGGCGAGCGGCGGCAAGGTCGGCATTATCGGCTTTTGCTGGGGCGGCCTGCTCACCTGGAAGGCCGCGTGCCTGCTCAAGGGCCTGTCGGCGGCGGTTCCCTACTATGGCGGCGGCATCACGGCCGAAAGCGAAATCACCCGCCAGCCGCAATGCCCGGTGATGGCGCATTTCGGCGACCAGGACCACTGGATTCCGATGGAAGGCATCGAGGCCTTCAGCAAGGCGCACCCGGAAGTCGCGGTGCATGTCTATTCAGCCCACCACGGCTTCAACTGCGACCAGCGCGCGTCCTATGACCAGGCCGCAGCCGATCTGGCGCGTGAGCGCACGCTGGCCTTCCTGGCCGAGCAGCTCGGCTGAGGGCAGCAGCCCCGCCGGTTCAGCGCCGGGCCAGCCCAGCCCTTGCACGGTGTACAGGGCGTCTTCAATGGCCGCGCCTTCGGCGGTGTTGTCAAAAATGCACCAGACGTCGGCGTCAAGCGTTGCCGCCAGCCGCAGCCTGGCGGCCAGCGCATCGAGCACGGCGCGGTCATAGGCCGAGTAATACATGCGCGGCGAGCCGTGCAGGCGCGCATAGACCAGGCCGGCAAAGCCGCCCGGCAGCCGGCCGGCTTCATGCACCACCGGGTCGGCCAGCACGCCGCCGACCTGCCAGGCGTCCAGCAGCGGGTCGGCCGGCGCGGTGAACCAGCTTGCATGGCGCGGCTCCAGCGCCACCGAGCCGCTGTGACGCTCGCGCAGGAGCCGCAGAAAATCCCGGACCAGCGCCGCATCAAAGGCCAGGCTGGGCGGCAACTGCACCAGCAGGCAGCCCAGTTTTTCACCCAGGCCGCCGGCCTGCGCCAGAAAGTCGTCGAGCAGCCCGGCGCAATCAGTCAGGCGCTGCTGGTGTGTGATGGTCTTGGGCAGCTTGACCGAAAAGCGGAAGTGACCGGGCACGCTCGCCGACCAGCGCGCATAGGTGGTGGTTTGGTGTGGGCGGTAAAACGACGAGTTGATCTCCACCGCGTTGAAGCGGGCGGCATAGCGTTGCAGATGCGTGCCGTCGGCCGGAAATTCAGGCCACAGCGCACGCGGCAGGCTCCAGCCGGCGCAGCCGACCTTGATGCGTGCAGACAGGGGAATCCCGGCCGGCGCAGGCGCGGGTTCATCAGGAAAGAGGCTGGCTTGCATAAATCCCTTGATTTAGTGCCAAATAAGCTCCTTGCGCTTATTCTACGGGCGCACGCAGCTATCTTTTTTGACGGTTTTCAGACCTGACAACCGTTCACGGACTGACAACCGGCAGGGCTTGCGCCATCTGCTGAAAGGA
>Ga0123337_10001465_pt1 | contig 30165 bp, 17 predicted proteins | sample frozenSSSSmetaG_FD_89792 | JGI IMG/M metagenome (GOLD analysis project Ga0123337, IMG submission 89792) | Glacier valley bacterial and archeal communities from Borup Fiord, Nunavut, Canada, to study Microbial Dark Matter (Phase II) -... | ecosystem: Environmental > Aquatic > Freshwater > Ice >...
GATAAATCTCTACTCGGCTCTGCTCCCGGCCCCCCCCCCCCCCCCCCCCCCCCCCCCCCCCACCCCCCCCCCCCCCCCAAACAACCCCCCCCCCCCCCCCCCCGAGTCCAAACAACCACTTTCCGAAACGTCGTTTCTAAAACCGCCCGCATCTGCGACGTCGCCCTGACAGCATGGGAGATCTGGGGGTCCCGTTTCAAAAATAGATCTCCGGTTTCGAAAATAGAAACACCCTCTTGTTTCACACCCGTCTCGTCTTGGGCGACGTGATTGGAGGTGCTGTGGCGTTTCAGCAGAGGGGGAGAAGGCTATAAATATCCGTGACAGCGTGCTTAGCAGGCTGCGCGCGCTGAGGGCTTGGCGGGGATGAGAGGCTAGAAGAAGGAAACCCTGCTACTTGTATGGGCCTATGCATATGCATGTACATACCTATGTATGCATGTATAGCTGTCTGAGATTTGAAGATCAAGATCACAGAGAGGGAGAGAGAGAGAGGAAGTGGAAATCAAGTCCTGCGAACGACCTCCAGTATTCGAGATACTGTACAGTACTACTTACTGTATCGATCACAGCAGCGCAATCAACATCACAGGACTAAACATCACAGGACTACACCATTTCGCCTCTCTCTGCTCTGCTCTCCCATCCCCATCCCCATCCCGCCCATCTAGGTACATAACCCAGCGCTTAGTCCACACCCCTCAGCACCACGCACACCAAAGTCGAGTGCCCACCACCACTCACACCCCCGCACCCAGACGCCCCCGAATCCCGACATCCCGGGACGTGCCTAACCGCCGGGCTTCGTCGCGCAGGGGGGGGGGGCAGGGGGGATGTCATCGTCCTCGTCGTCGTCGCCGGCGTCTTCTCCCGCCGCTTTTACTCGACTTTCTTTCCCGCCCGCCAAGGCCAAGAGTGAGGGAGCGAGGCCATGAGCGGGAGGAGCCAGTCTCGTGACTTGGCCTTGGACGCGGACAGAGAGTCCGGCTGAGTGTCTGTCTGGGCGCGCGCACACGGCGTGGCTGTGTGTGTGTTTCTGCGAGCAGGAGGGAGGCAACGAGGCTCGGTCGCGCGCGAGGTTGTTTATCTGCAGGTACGGCCTCTGCTGCTGCGCACAGCGGCCCTGGAGACCGGCCGGACGAGGGCCGGAAAAGTAGAGCGGTCGGGTCGGACTGCGGTCTGCGGACGCGAAGATCGCGACCTGCGTACATACATGCTTATTGTTATGCATCATGTAGGTCCAGGATTCGGCTCTGTTTATTTGTTTGTTTGTTTGTTTGTTTGTTTGTCTGTTTACACCATCACCCTCGTATCACGCGAGACAAGAAAGGAATTGGAATATTGTGAACTTGTGATTTATTTTCATGGCATTTACTTTCTTCCCCCCTCCCTCCAAGAGCAATGGTATAAGCCTCATCCATCCACCCATCCATACATGCCCGCTCCTCCCGCTAAAACGCCGATGAACTCCGGGTGCGCCATTCCATTCTCCTCGCTCCTGCTTCCTCTAGGAGCACACATGCGATACCACGCCCGACTCTGGACGACTGCTCTAGACCTAGTGCCGAGCGACTCGTGTGCGTGGCTGCATGGATATTTCTTCCTCTCTTCATTTCTTCCCATCGTGGAGCTTCGTGCTTCGTGCTTCGTCGAGGAGATGTGATAGATGTGGGTGATAGATTGATAATAGATAGATAGATAGATTGGTTATACGATGTGCCCAGCGCATCTCTCATTAAGTTGGTATTGATAGGCGATAGAAGGCGTAAATAGACATAGAAGATGATAAATGGCGTTGCGTCGTATCGTATATGTGATTCTTCCATTCGCTCTGCTCAGCGCGACGCCTACTCGACTTTCCTCCTCTTCCCCTTCGGCGCCGGGCACATCCGCGGCGTGTACGTGACCGTCCTCGTCACAATCTCCCGCACATGTCTGATCCCACTCCGACTCGTCTTCGGGCTCTTGATATCAACGTACCGGCCCTTGAGCGCGACGTCCCAGTCATACGGGCTCCTCGCGCCGAAGGGCGATCTGATCGCGCTCGTCGCACTCATCGGGTTCGTCGTCGCGCTCATCGGACTCTGCGCCTCTTTTAACGACCACGCCGGCGACTGAGGGATGTGGAGGCGCATGCGCCCCGTCGAGGGCGCGGAGGTGGGGTAGACAAACGGCGAGGGCACGGCGGAGACGGGCGACTTGTGGGAGTCGCAGTTGCAGGAGCAGCTGCTGTCGTCAGTCGAGGAGGTGGCGGATGAATTATCGGACAGCGGCGCGGAGGTGGGAGATGAGGAGCCCGATTTCGACGTCTTCTCGCCCACGACGACCGGAGATGCCATGCTCTTGAGGAAGTCGGTATAGGCGGTTGGCGGCGTAATAGGTGTTCTAATGCCCTCCTCGGTCTTGATGTAGTCGGGAAAGGCGGACAGAGGAGTGCGGGCTGAGCGGGCGGAGAGTTCGGAGGGGAAGGCGGAGGGGAAGGTCGATGTCAGCGGCGTCTTGAGCTGGGGCAACTTCGGCCGGGTGCTTATGGTGGCAGCCATCTTGAGTCTTCAAAGGCAAGGTAAACGAGTGTCTGCCCTTGAGATGAGAGAGAGGCAGAGAGAGGCGGGAAGGACTTCGATAAGCTGCGAGACACCTTTCTGGCTACTGACGGTGATCCGCGAAGAGCAAAGGGATGGTGACGGGGAGGTGGATAAAGTATTATAAGGGAAGATGGCCTGCAGAGGATTGTCTGGTTGCCTGGGTCTCCCTAGTCGCGCTGAAGCAATACCCCGAGGTTGATATAGGACAAGGTTGAAGAGATGGGAGGTCGAGGCGCTTGAGGGATGGCCAGAGTTTCCTTATGTGGTATAGGCACAGTAAATGGGTAGAAGTTGGTGGCCTGCAGCGAAGTAATTAAGTAGAGCAGCGAGCCAGCGTGCCGTTGTGAATATGGAGGCGAATGACAGAGTGTGCGAGAAAAAGGCTGTGGTTGCAGGATGGTCGCAGTGAAGGTGACCCGTCGTTGGACCCCGGCTGGCCACTATCGACTATTCGACCAAGTGATGGAGTGTGTGTGGACGTGATAAGGGCGGCAATGGTGGAGCAGGGAGGAGAGGGAGAGGGGGAGAGGTGGGAAACCAAGCAGACACCCCAGTCACTGGGCAACAAACGGTTCTCTCTTTCCCTTTGCTGGGTTTAAGCGACAAGAGACAGCCTGGTCGGCGCTGTGTTGGCGGTATTTCAGCGGGATGGGTGGTGGCCAAGCTTGGGACTTTTGGTTGTCCGTTGGCTTTGGAGATGGGAGATGGGAAATGAGAGATGGGAGATGGATGACAGGACTTCCCTTTCCGCCTCCGCTCTGTGAGGAGTTATCGAGAAATTCCACTTCCTGTCTTGCTCTTTGCCCAAGTGGTATAGAACAAGAGTGGGTGGGCTATGCTCGCTCTGATGCACCAGGAGAAGGTAGTGAGTGTATGTACCACAGTACCACTGTCGGCACTGCGTATTCGCTACGCGGTGAGCTGCGAGGCACTCCGATTGACTGACCTTCACCTCAAATAGTGTACAGTACTGGCTGGGCTCCCCTAATGCTGCAATGCGCCTGAGTGCCCCAGTGCTCGACCCTTTTACTGGCTGAGATTCTCACTATGACTTGACGACGTGAGCGTGAGCGTGAGCGTCAGCATAAGCGTGAGCGTGAAGGACGGCGGCGGTCACTACAGATTGCCCTCTCTGATTGGCTAATGGCATGCGCGACTGCTTGTTGCCCGAGCGTCTGATTGGCTAAACGACAGCGTGTGCGTCGGTTCTATACTTAGCGTCTGGACTTCGGCGGCTAACTTCTCGCTCTTGGTTTCAAAATGACCAATGAGACGAGGGCCGATCTGGCGGGAGCTCTGAAACTGCTGGACCAATGAAACCGACGTTTGATGATATTTGATGATACAGAGGTGAACGTCAAGTCGTGTGTTGGTGGTGGCTGGCTGTCTTATGTATTTGAGCGCTAGGAAGTTTTGGGGAGGCGGAGGGCTCGTGATTCGTCGTGTTCAGGTGGCGGAGGCGCGGCTCGTGGCAAGTGGGCACCAAAGACCGGATATTGATTCTGAGAGTGGTGTTGTGGTGTTGGTGGAGGCGTTCTCGATGAGTGATCTGTCACTTTCGTGCTGATAGCAGAGCGGAGACGGCGGATGGCCAAGGCGGCGAGAACCAGAGAATGGCGCAATAGACGCGATTTCCGCCGACAAGCCCTTTTGTTGGGTTGGTCTTGCGAGATGTGATGATGGATAGGGAAGGATTGCACATATGATTCTAAGACATCCAACGGGGCATCTTTATTGCTTATGTAGTGCCGGATGGGAGGACTCCCTTCATGAAAATACTCCAATCTCGGATTTGAAAGTTGGTTATGAGAGAGAACTGACACAACCAGCGCGCGGCAGCAACATCAAAATGTCAATATTCTGGCCGGCGCGAATTACGAAGACCGAAAACCCAGAAGTTGGTTGTTCTCTGCCATCTGCAGAGATTTGGCCACAGCAGATGATGCAGAATGCTGTAGAGCGCGCGCTATACGGGTCTCTCGCCATCTTCACTGAAGGATTTATTGCCGCCAACCAAGTTTGTAGGCCTCGGGTGTGGGAGAAGAGCACGACAGTATCATCTGAGTGGCTGAAGAATGTTGTCTTGCCCTTTCAGTTGTAGCGATAGCTTTCTGGGTCTGCAAATTGGCCAGTACTCAGCGCGCGGCTGCTCCGGTCGTAGACGCCAGACTTGTGGCTGCTCTCCATAACCAACAGGCAGGATAGATTTGGCGAATAGGAGACAACCACCAGGTCGGCGTAACGATGCCTCTGCTTGACTTCTATAGCCAATCGTTCAGAGCTATCATAAACTCGAGTATACAACCGCCGATTCCTCTCACATCCTTTACCATAGTCGACTGGAGAATTGGTCGCATAGACGCCTTGATTGGTGTAGAAAAGTGACTATGTATATCACTGCAGGCAGAGAAACTTGCGGGAATAATAAAGCAGGGTAGAGAATATGAACAAAATATTTATAAGGAGAATTACTTTTGATGCAAATTCTATGTGTATCAGCAGCCTCGAGATCGCGGAGGTATGGTCTCTCCGTGCCTGCCTAAACGGTCCCTAGCGCGAACACTAACACTCAATCCGAAAAGAAGCAGCACGCCAAGCTCTCATGGTGCGCGATTGCCCAGATAGGTAAGCAAGCTGCTGATTGTCTTCTGCGTGCGCCATCGACGACAGCCTGACATTTGAACGTGTCCTCACTTTGCTTGTCCAGTATCCAAAGGCGTCCTGAAATCTTCATCAGTCGACGAACTTGAGGTTTTTATCTCAACGTGGCAACAGCTCAGACAGCGGCTCAGCCAGGCACATTCATAAGCCCCGCCCCGGCAAATCGCTGACGAGTCGACCACGAGCACACCTCATTCACCCTCCTCTCGACAGCATTCGAGAATATGAGTTTCCTCGGATTGAAGGTCTACGATGACCCGAGCCGCGCGCCCAGCTCTGGCTCCTTCGCGACCTACATGATCGTTGCGCGTATGTCCCCTCCCGAGTCCCACCTCTATCCCCCACCTCCTATCCCCCACCTCCTATCCCCCGCATCCCATTTCATCCCACCAGAGCCTCACTGACGCAACCACCTCTCCAGCAACCGCCTTCTTCCTCGGCATGCTCTTCTCCTCCTTCCCCTACGACTACCCCCTGCTCTGGACGACCTCGCCCGTCGAGCCCTCCTACCTCCTGCAGCTGGAGACGCACCTCAAGTTCCTGCACGCCTCGCCGCCCATCATCCCGCGCATCCTGCACATCGCCATCTCGATCGGCTTCCTCGGCTTCTTCACCAAGCTCTTCAAGCCCAGCGAGTCGAACCTGCTCTTTGACGGCGCCTCGCTCGTCCTCTACGTCGTCGGCGTCATCGTCTACCTCACCAACATCGTCAAGGGCCTGCGCCTCGTCTCCGCCGGCAACTGGGCCGACATCGAGGCCGGCAAGGCGGTCGGCGCCTTCGTCGAGGGCGAGGAGATCGTCGGCCGCGAGGACAGTCTGAGGGTGCTGGCCGCGAGTAACACGATTTTGGCCCTCGTCCTCGTCGGTGTGTTGGTGCTGCAGGCGGGCCAGTGGTATGCGGAGAGCAGGGAGACGGCCGAGAGGAGGACTTTTGAGGAGAATGTGAAGAAGGCGGCGAAGGAGGGTGGGAAGGGCGCCGTGACGCGGTCGGGGTCGAAGAAGAAGCAGTGATGTGGTGAGGGAGACGGATTGTGTATGTATAACAGGCAAGAGCTATGACTTCGGATGACGTCGAATAAAAATTATGATTATCTGTTTATATAATGAAATGAGGTTTTTGATCCGAGACGTGCATTGTTGCAGTAATATGATTTTTTATCTTCTGTCTTGCATGCCAGAATAGGTGTATTGTGTGAGTTCCTAGACTCATGTGGTAGAAACTACGCTCCCTGAACGCCTGTCCATCCATTACCCATGCTAAATCAAACTACCGCTAATGCTTGCAATACACTGAAGGCGTCCACAGCGCCATTTATGCTCCCCTACCGTCATGACTCAAAAGGCATCCACACCGATCTTCTTCCATCCACCTCTATCTCGACAGATGCACGTCTGCAGGCATGCAAGGACCCCCCAAATGACCCTCCGAGCTCCTCCCACGCACCTCCGGCGGCATACTCGACGCCTTCTCGTTCGCCTCCAACCTCTCCCTCAACCCCTCCAGCACCGCAAACTCCTCGCCGCTAAGTTCAAAATCCGGCGGCACCACGAGCGCCGCCTCCAGATTCGCCCCCGTCCTCACCTCATCCACCATCACCGTCTCGACCCTCTGCATCTGCTCCTCCTCCCCTCCAGCACTCGTCCGCCTATGGCTCAGATCGTGCTCCGTCCACCAGAAGATGGGGAACCTGCGGCGCGCATGGACGTTATCGCACAGCAGCGCGACGGCCAGCATGGTGGCGCTGCCGAGCTCGACGAGCGCGAGCAGCCACCAGCCCAGCGCGGTGATCTCGGGCGTGGTGGCGGCGAGCAGGGCCGTGGCGCCGGCGGGCGGGTGCACGGACTTCGTCAGCGTCATGACGGCGCTGCTGAGGGCGACGGCGAGCGCGCCGGCCAGCCAGCGCAGGGCCTCGAAGCGCTCGCGCGGGAGCAGGAGGAAGGCCTTCGTGACGAGGATGCCGATGGTGGCGGAGAGGCCTTGGCCGAGGAGGAGGGCGCGCGGCTGCGCGAGGGGCGAGGAGAGCGCGTTGTACTCGAGGATGGCGGAGGCGCCTAGGGAGGCGATGATGATGGGGTTTGAGAGGGAGAGGGAGGGGGCGGAGGAGGATGGGGTCGCGGGTGCGAGCGGCGGGAGGAGGTGGAAGATGTAGGTTGTGAGAGAGATGCCGCAGAAGGCGCCGAGGAAGGCGTAGAAGGCTGTGAGGAAGGTGCCGAGTGGCTGCTGCTGCTGCGAGGAGGAGCGGTAGCCCAGTAGTCGCGAGATGGGAGAGGGGAGGAGATAGAGCCGTGGCCGCGGGATGAAGCGGTTCAGGTAGTGGTCTATGTCGAAGTATCTGGGGCGGTGAGAGGGAGGTGAGGCTGAGAGGATGGGTTTTGAGATCGATTCCGAGGAAGACATGCTCGCCCAGGCCATGGTAACGAGGACATTGGCATTTGAGAGATAAGGTCGAAAGGAGATTGTGTCTGCATGACGAAGGAGAGGAGACAGTACCTACGAAATGAAAGGATATGGGCACGCAAACTATGATGAAATGGCAAAGTTGGAAGGATATCATACATCTCCGCGGCACGAAGAGCCTCACGACCATATAAAGAAACATAGGGGCGAAACAATGCCTTGTTCTGTATTATTGCTAACTGCCTGTCATCGATGAGCACCGACAATATGCGTAGGTGCCGTCGTCTGACTATAGATCACGACTTGAGCATGCTCAGAGCGCTGATGAGGCTTGAATATCTCTTCGTCTTCGTGGTCGACGCTCAATTTCGCAATATTGGCAAAGCCAGGCACACACAGACATTGGTTGTTGTTGTTGTTGACGTAGACTCCCGAAGCCATGACAAAGAGAAATCCCTTTCCCCGCCATTTGCTCCTCTAACCTAAAACGGGGCAAAAGCGTCGCTTATTCATTCTCAGAGAGACCTTCCATCTGATTAGATTAGATCACGGCTTCCCCACATAGGAGGCTTCTAAGGTGTGTATTGTATTGGCCGTTGAATGATAACTGGCCTTCTGGAATACTATGTATACACGACGGGGAACTGTTGGATGAATAGCTGATGGAGCCATGCCCATATCGTCGATGTTTGTGTGCTCGGGTTGTTAGATCACCTCTCTTAGGACCTGCCTACAGGTACTCCGTGAGATGAATTTGCCCTGGTATTTCCAACAAGCTCATTTCTCAAAGGTCGTAAAAAAGAAGTTGTAGCAGACGGATAAAGTACGAGTACTGACAGCACACTTTGATTCTCATGCACCCAGCTTAGTACTATGCTGTAAAGAGTGCAGACATGAGTACTAAGGAGTGCAGACCAGTAAGTGCCAAAGGCCTCATCACGAGCTTGACTGAGCATGTGAGCCCAAGACGTTCATCAGAGCATGCTCCTTATGGGCGGAGAGGTTGGTTATCGGACGTCCGTTTGGAGTCCAGCGTGACGTGCCGTGTCTTAAATGCTGGCCATTTGGGACATCCCTGACGAGCATGGGGAAAACTCCAGGGAGCCTGTGCACCAATCGAGGTCATGAGCACCAATGCACTGAGTGAAAAGAGAACAGAACAAGTAGTAAGCTCGATACCTTCTCGTATTCAAAAGGCCGAAGAACCTTCTGTTATCGATTAGTCAGTTCCTCGGCGCCTTTCTTCCGTCTTGTCGGGATAGATCTGGCAAAGGCTTCAGAGCCCTGTCGACAGATTTCCTCCTTTGAGTTCTCCGTGCTCGGGAGGGAACGATATAAGAAATGGGAGTTGTCCTTCATAGGTAAGAACGACTGCAAGCCAGGAACATGTAGAGACACCCAGTGGCGTGATCGTCCAGGCGGCCTGATTCCATGCTGGACATTGGTCCGGGCCCATCTTGAGACACATTCGGTGTATATTCGACCATCAATGACAACCGTGTTTCTCGAGCCAGCAAAAGCAGTGCCTGCTACGCATAGGCCGAATGAGAGCTTGAGCTAACGAGGTGAATATGAAATAGAAATACGAAGAGAGTAGCATTGGTGCTGGACTACGAGCAAAGGTATCTCCGTACGAATACAGAGTGAACGGGAAGGCTGGCTGACTGACCCGGATTCTAATTGTACGTACATACATAGGAAGCTGGGCAAGAGAATCAGACGACGTATCGGACGAAGAAAGAGTCACAGTGCACGCCCAGAAAGCGAAAATCATCCGATACACTCGTTTTCGGGATAGGCACATTCATTTCCATGGCATAGAAGCTCTGAAACGAAGTCTGTTGAAGATGGTTGGAGCTGTAGCCCGTCTCAGAGTGGGAAGGCAGGCGATGCGACACGTGATGGATCAGGAGACTCATGACGCAAGGCTCACTCACTACTCTCACTCGTGAGAATCCCGTGCACCTTCAACCACCTTCAACCACTTTCAACCAGCAACCAGACAGTTCTTGGTCTTCCCGCAGACAAGACGTGCAAATGAGACGGACTGGGTCGGATGCCCCAAGCTTCAGAACTGTTGGATGCTCAACACCTCACAGGGTTGCAGACGTATGTATGTAGATACTTCCTGACACACATACCACATACATACAGTAGCAATGTTGTGTTGCATGTGAAAATGGGAGGCGGGAGAGAGAATAAGCCACAGCCACATGTCAAATGGCGAATTCTCGGAGTAGTAGGAGTGGTAGTAGTTAAAATCGGCCCCTGAAGCCGACTGCGTGGGTGCGTGCGTGCATGGATAAATGTAAAAAACGTGATCTGGAGTAACGAGATTAGATCTGCTCGTCTGAGTCGTCCCCATGCCCGAAAGGGAGCCAAGGCTCTCGGCTCTCAACAGAAAATAAGGTTGAGACGCTAAATGTTCCTTGTCCCTTTGAAGATGCGGGAGCAGGCACGGAGGACTCTAAGTACCTCTGTACCTATCTGGTACCTAGCTGTATATTCATATTCTGTAATTAGAGCCCTTGATTCGCCTCTTCCGATTTCCAGACCGCGGCCTGCCGACCTTAGACTTTTGGCGACGTCAGATTTTGATCATCCCGAGTCAAGAATGCTGGCTGTATAGGTACAGGTACCCATTATCACATGTGAAAAATCAGTCGAAAATAAGTCGAACACGGGCCAACTCATTATTCTCTTCTCATTATTTTGCCTGTTGAGTAGTGTTTGATCATCCATCCATCCATCCATCCATCCATCAGATGGCCTGGTCGTGGGGTGGCTGAGTACACAGACACCCGACGGTGACCATCTGTCCGAATTCGAGATGCAAGTGGACATATGCGGTAGCAAAGCCGTAGAATATGTAATAATGCATTGCCATTGACAAGCAGAGCATGTTGAAGCGGTGTAGCCCATCTGATCTGTTGGTAGTCCAGGAATCCAGAGGGCATGTACATACGTAGTATATATGTACTGTACAATACCTAGGTACATATGTATCAAAGCCTACTGTTAAAACCCCCCCACCTCAAGGCGTTCGTCTGCTTGGGACGCGTCTGGTTGCTCTCCCCATCTCGTTCCGTTTTTCTCCACGAAATCGGTCTGAATCTCCATTTCTGTCGATGGTGGCTTGGCCCAGTCTCTGGCCAAGGATCCGTCTGCTTCCTGTTCTCAGCTAGGTATGTGTGTACATACGTTGTATGTAGTACATATGTACATAGCTCAACTCATCACATCACCGAGTCCTCACTGATCAGGTTGTGGCCGTGGGCAGTAGCTGTGCGAAATGATCACTGAGGTTATTGTTAGACAACTGCTGTTGCGACGGGCTATGCTCGCTTTGAAAATTCTACTCCGTAATTCTAGTGAGAGCCATAACAGTACATCGTTGCTATGATAGCGAGAGAGGAGAGGGGCAAAAGCTGTGCTCACGGAGGGCCTCCGGCAAACAACGTGATAAACAAGACCGACCACTCCAAAGCGCCGCACAAGTTAGTGGTAGACAGGTAGTGAAGAGGGCTACCCCATACAGTGTAGTAAAGCAGAATGCAATGCAGACTTGGCGCGTCGACGAATAAAGGTGAACTTACATGACTTTGAGGTGCTCACTTCGGACGCCGGAGAGAGACGCCGATTCCATACATACATACATACATACATACAGGCAGGCAATATTGAAGAGCGTGACACGTCGAAGACCGTCGATGTCAGCGTCAAAGGCTACTGATTCAGACATCAATCATACAGTATGGACAGTATGGTGGTGTATTGGTGGTATATTAGTGGTGAATATGGTGGTGTGGTGTGGTGTGGTGTGGCGAGATTAAAGGAGATCTGCGAAAGAAATGGTAGCGAGCAATAGAGTACTACGGAGTATGTACAATGTACCTAAGCAGCACTGCCCCCGCCCCTTTTCTGGCCCCGAAAAAAAGGCCATCAAGCACTTTTTAGTGCCAAAATATGGTGGACGAGCCGGCGACCAAAGAGGCAAATCCCCCTTGATGCCCTTGCTGCTCCGTGCGTGGAGCAGCCGCGAGATTCGTCCCTGCATTTTACGGAGCTCTGCATTATTTTGCTGTGACATTTTTTTGGCGCGGGACACCACTGCTGGCTGCACTTAAAACTCCCCACGCCCACACATCTCAGTCCTTTCCAATATTTCGAGCCTTCTTTGTGTGCATCTCCTAGAGAAACCCTCCAAATTACTTTCTGGCGTTTTGGTGATGTGAGTTCAATACCATGTGCTAGTCAATTGACTCGAGAGGTCACTAATGTTGTGATAGCCTTTGCACCATTCCGGGTACCTGCCTTTAGACTTGGGGATACTATACCGAAAGTTTCCCAACAACGCCCACGGTATTTTCAACGTGAAGATAAAGACTGCTGTACCCTTTCTTCGAATCTACACTGTCCATATCGGGGACTATATCTATATACACATTCGTCAATCATAATCATCTATCACAATGGCTACCACCGCCTTCGAAACGAACGCGCTCCTTCGCCGTACTGCCGCAGCAGTCGCCGCTGAATCCTCGCCCTCAACTGCCGCAGCTTCCCCAGTCGACAGCCCTCGCCAGTCCCCTTCCTCGACGTCCCTCTCATCAATGGGTTCGTTGGATGATGTGGTCAAGGCTCGGAAATCCCAGAAGCTTGTCGACACCTACGGAAACGAATTCAAGATCCCAGACTACTCCATGGGCGACATTATTCGCGCCATCCCAAAGCACTGCTTCAAGAGGAATACCCTCCGCAGCCTGTCATATCTTGCTCGCGACGTCGCCTGCATCGCAACGACTTTCTGGGCCTTCAACAAATACGTCACCCCCGAGACTATCCCGTCGACTCCTGTACGTGCTGTCCTGTGGGGAGTTTACACCGTTGTCCAAGGTCTTTTCGGAACTGGTGTCTGGGTGCTGGCGCACGAGTGTGGTCACCAGGCATTTTCGCCTTCGAAGGTCCTAAACGATACTGTTGGCTGGATGTGCCACTCCGCCCTCCTTGTCCCATACTTCTCATGGAAGATTTCCCACGGCAAGCATCACAAGGCTACTGGCCACTTGGAGAAGGACATGGTCTTCGTCCCAAAGACCCGCGACGCCTACTCTACCCGCATTGGCAGATTCGTTCACGAGCTCGATGAGCTCACCGAGGAGACTCCAATTTTCACTCTTATTCACTTGATCGCTCAGCAGCTTGGCGGATGGTGGATGTATTTGGCAACCAACGTTACTGGCCACAACAACCACCAGCTTCAAAAGGAGGGACGCGGCATTGGAAAGAGGAATGGATACTTCAGTGGTGTCAACCATTTCAACCCCAACAGTCCATTGTACGAGGAAAAGGATGCCAAGCTGATCGTTTTGAGCGACGTTGGAATTGCCATCACTATCAGCACCTTGGTCTACCTGTCCAACAAATTCGGTTTCGCGAACATGTTCGTCTGGTATTTCCTCCCATATCTGTGGGTTAACCACTGGCTCGGTAAGCTTCCAATCACATTTCCCAGTTCACGACGACCCCGAATCTAACCTCAAAACCAGTTGCTATCACCTATCTTCAACACACCGACCCATCTCTCCCACATTACACTGGCGAGTCCTGGACCTACGTCCGTGGCGCCGCCGCGACTATCGATCGCGAATTTGGATTTATCGGCCGTCAGCTCTTCCACGGCATCATCGAGACCCACGTTCTGCACCACTACGTCAGCACCATTCCCTTCTACGAGGCCGACGAGGCTTCCGAGGCCATCAAGCCCGTCATGGGCATCCACTACCGGTCCAACACCGAGGGCGGCCCAATGGGTTTCATCAAGAGCATGTGGCAGAGCGCCAGATGGTGCCAGTGGGTTGAGCCGCTGGCCGACGCCGAGGGGGAGAACAAGGGCGTGATGTTCTTCCGCAACCGCAACGGCCTTGGTCTTCCACCGGCGAAGGTCCCAAAGACAACGGAGGCGAAATAAATTGTACATATGACAGAACTTCAATGAGCGGTCGGATATCGATGACATAACTGCATGTCTGCCACTTTTTGTGAGTCATCATTTAACTGGAGTTTGGGGCGTGTGGAACGCAGGTTGATCTCTACTTCGCTTTTTCGGAATTGGATTTATGTGGAATGGCAAGCAATGCGAGCGTAGAAAGACAGACAGACTATGATTATAGAGAGGGAAGGAAAGAAAGTCCTTTATAAGTATAGAAAGGCAGAAGCAAGGCAAAAGCAAACAATCTAGCTCATGCTGTTTGGGCTGTCTCTTTTCGAGCGGTGCTTTTATAGATCATAGAATCAAAGATCCCTACACTTATTTTCTGAACCTGTCTGTGCATCTCGCTATCTGATATGTTTCAAGTTCTTCTCTTCCAATGTGCCTGTGACAAGCGGTCTCATAGCTGAGACAACCATTCTGGGCATGTCAGTGACCATGATGCATCTTTCCAGCTCCCCAATTCCTGTTCGTAGGCTATGCGCCAGCAAGTCCGACAGGACCTTAAACCAGCCAACCTCACTCACGCCCCTCTTGTTTTCTTCTATTCACCATTTTCGACACACATTGTCTCCATCATCCAAGGCATCTTCTGGATTCTTCCTTCCGTCATTCCCCCCTTTTCAACCCTCACATGGCCTGGAGTCACCTGTTGGCTTTTGCCCTCCTTGATGCTGGAGATCAGAGTCGAGTGGCTCCAGATCCCCCGCACTGCTGGCCATCCATCGCCCGCCACTGGCTCTGGCTTGCGATGGAGCGATGCCCGGGAGTCGTGCCGGCCTTTGTGGCATGTCACAACGAAAGAAGCACTTTCCCAGCCCGGATTTGCTTGAGCCTTCTGGCCTGTTTTGGTGGTCGATTTGGCGGTTGAGCAACGCGCGAGACCTCGATCTACTCTTGGATCTGGGGACTCTTCGAGGCTAGAGACCTCTGGAGCCGTCTCTGGCGCGCCGCTCATGCCTTCAGTCTTCTCTTTACCGTTCAATGTGATATAATCTGATATCAATGCTATTATCCTGTTACTGTGATGCTATAACGAGTAAGATAATGATACTGATATGATGTAGAAAGTAAACCAAAATGGACTCCTCGATGGATATCGACGCTCCCCGCACTCCCTCGCGCAACTCTGCTCAAGTTCACCCAGATTCGCCTTCCGTCACACCTCGACGCCAGATTGGAATCACCCATTCTCCCTCTGCTCCCCCAATTGCCGACACTGACAGCGAGAGCAGCGCTGACAGTAACAGCGGCAACGGAAACAGTCACAATATCAACATCAACACTAACGACGACGACAGCGAAACCGAACACGGCTTCGATACGCCAATTCTTCACCCGCGTCAAGACGGCACCCCGAGTTCGTTCCTCGCGCGGGGCTTAGACACTCTGTCTTTCGACTCTGACGGGTCACCCTCACAACAACCAAGACGTCAACATCAACAACCGACGATGACCACGGCCTTCGGAGAAATCCCTCGTGTCGACAAGCGCCCTCGTCGTCCAGCTTCGCCGTCTGATCTCTCGGACATGGACTATTCCGATCAGCAACTGGGCGACCAGCCAACTTCTTCTGGTGCGTCGGCCCATCATGGTGCTGGAAACACAGGAAACACCACCATGAAGGACGTTACCATCACTCCTCCTGCCGCTGCCGAGGCTTGTAAGTGCATTCATTCACCGCTTACCCTGTCATCATCTGATTCTCACGATTAACATACCTTGAAATCTCCAATGCTGACACCACCGCTCCAGCCCCAACTCCGGGTCCATACGCCTGGTACACCCCGACCTTCCCTCACCTCATCCGCCCACGGAAGAAGATCGCCGCCCACATCCGCCGCGAGGTCGCCGCCATCCCAGTCGCCGAGCTGGGCGCACACGTCAAGAGCTCCCTCGCCGCGGCTGAGCGTGCCTTCCAGCTCCTCATGCCTGATGGCATCGTGCGCGCAGCCACCGGCAAAATGGCCCTGGCCCCGCACCTCCTCACCAAGGTCATGGGTAAGGCCGCCGGCACCATCGCCGAGCAGTACACTGCCGGGGCGCCCTCGACGGCTCTCCTCGGCGAGCTCGTCGCCAGCAACCCGGGTCTGGATGCCGAACTCTCCGCGGTCGCTGACGCCGTCAAGTCCGAGCACGACTTCCTCATCAGCCAGCTCAGCAAGGCCGTCTTGAAGGCCACCAATGCCGAGACCGAGCTGGTCCAGACGGCCTTCGAGTCGCGCGAGAAATCGGAGGAGCTGGGCCTGGACCTGAAGAAGCCGTTCGAGAACCGCATCAAGTTCCTCGAGCGCATGGCGACGGCGACGCACCTCCTGGTCAGCGACGCGCGCGATCCCGAGCTGCAGGCGGATGGCGAGGGCAGGGAGCTCGAGCACGCGCTGCGCGGCGTGCACTTCCTGATCCAGGATGCGCTTGGCGACGCGTCGGTGCGGAGGGGGACGGTCGAGGACGCCGCTGAGGCCGCCAAGAAGGTCGCCCGAGACCTCGAGGATAGGTGGATCGCCGGGTATGCCGCGACTACCAGCGTCCAGGGCAAGAACGTATCCGGTACGGGCAAATCTTCAAAGCCCAAGCCCAAGCCGAAGAAGGACAAGGGCAAGGGCAAGGGCCCGGCTTCTGCTTCTGGACTGGCATCCTGCCTCGACACCATCGCCTCCTCCCCACCGCCCATCCTCCCAGCAACCAACCCTGCGAACTCCGACTCCGCTGCTTCAGGCTCTGGCTTCGGCATGCAGACGGGTGGCGCGAGCGGCAGTAAGACCAGCCCAGTCCGGCAAGAGCCAGCTCGCACCTTCCATTCCGCATCGTCCGCCGCCAACCCACCAGCCAACTCGGGCGCTCGCTTCCTCTCGAACCCCCCGCGCGAGTCCGTCCGCCGCCCAACGGCCAACCCCACCAGGCCAATGCCAATCTTAGACAACAGCGGTTGCGGTTTCGGTTTCGGCTTCGGCACCTCTCCCTCTTCCGCCGGCGCCAGCACGCCGTCCCTCTCCAATGCCGTCTTCGGCACCAGCGGACTCGGCTCGGCGGCGGCTATCCCTTTCGGCCCCGGCAGCACGATCCCCTACTCCGTGGGCTCGACGGCGCCGGATTTCGGCTTTCCGGGTCCGCGCGCCGGCTACGTGCCGCCTGCGTCTATTCGCAATCCTCTCGCTGCGGCTAGTGGTGCTTTGGGCTCTGGAGGGCGAGAGGAGAGGGAGAAGGGTGGAGACGTGGTGGAGAGTCCTGTTGACCGGTCCTTCCGCTACTAGACTGCTTGTGCTCCCTGCTGACTGCTGTTTTTGGTACTTACTTCCTGCTTCTGGTCTCGTCGGTCAGCCTTGGTGTGCAGTTCAGCTGTTTCTGCGTCCTGGCTTCTCGGTTCTGAGGCTCGGTTTCGCGGCGTGGGGTTTCTTGCGGTGCGGTTTGCTGGGATGCGGTGGCATGGCGATGGCGCAGGTGTTTCATTATGGTGAGGCATGGATGGGAGGGTTTACTTTTGCTGGAGACTCCCTGCGTCTGGAGGTTCTTAGGACCTTGGGAACTGAGGATGGGCGTCATGTGCTCTCTGATTTGTATTGTGGTATATCAAGCATCCAATGCCTACTATTAGAGTAAGGAAATTAATGACTTGTGATATGATGATGGGATTTTATAATGGGAGACGTAGGATTGTAATGTCTGGTTTATGGAGATGGTGAGGATGTGGATGTGGACAGCAGGGGAATGGTGGGTGATTAGTCGCCAAGTGGCTGAAATCTATATGCTGTACACAATACACTATCATCGACAGACCTTGAGTCTTGGAATCTCAATCATTCACAAATAAATAAAGAAGCTTCAGCTACAGAGAAGAGTTCACGTCCATATATTTCTTCATCGGAAACAGTCCCTGTCGTTGCCATGGGTGAGCACATTTTCTGCGACATGCATCCCCATCACAGCATCTGGGTCTAGCCACTCACAACTACCCCGACGGACGTCCATCACACCCCGTCATTTTTTTGCGCCTATCAAGCCTCTCCAGCAGAGGAAAATATATTTTCTGCATCCTTCGCAAGGCCACGCCTGCATGACGCGATGACAACGGGCATTTTATGCTCATGGGAGCTCCTGATATACCACCAATTGCCATCTCACGTCACTTAACCCTGGCAGCCTCCTTCCTGCACGAACCGCCTTACTTGCAGTCTGCCATCGCCGTTGCTGGCTCTCGGGTGCTCTAAGCCTTATGAACTTCGCTCGCCAGAGAGCGACAAGACCAGTCCGAGTTCAGCCGCACCCCCCGCCATCTTCCTGTCTGAAGGGGATTAAGCCGCCGCCAGACGGCCAACTTCCGAGTTGAACAAGGCTGTGACTGGTGGAAGGCTGAGTGATGGTTGCACAGAGAGGAATCATTGAAGCCTGGAGCCTCGCGTTGTGTGCAGTTTGCTGTTGTATTCTATGCAAGGAAAACCTTGCTTTCTTCAAAGATATTCTTTCCTTCCTGGTACAGACGTCTTATCGCAAAGTTTGCTGGCCAAAATGTCGAGTTCTGCGGCGCAAGCAGAGGGCTCGAGTCCGAAGGCGAGCCCCTCGTTGAGGACTCTGGATGATACTATGAGGGAACCGTCAATCAGCGTTCCCGATGTAGTGGTGCTGGATTCGCTGCATCCTGATGAGAAGCCGAAGATCTTTATGGATCCGAAGAAGGATCTATGGCTTTCTACGGTAGATGGGTAAGTTCTTTGCATTCTGTTTGCTGCACTTTATATTCATCTAGGCAGAGATTTATGACTTCATTGACGTCATTGAATCGGAAGCAAGTGTTGAATGCCTTGCAGCCACAAGAATATTCTATAATCAGAGTTGAACATCATGATCTAATTAATCTTATATATTAGGCGCCATCAATCGCCGATCATACCTGTTAGATGTGGCCCCGAAGCCGAGACATTCTACGTACATAAAGATATTCTCACAAAGGCGGAATATTTTAGAAAGGCTCTTGATGGAGGGTTCAAGGAGGCGAAAGAACAAGAAATTGATCTGCTGGATGAGGACCCGGCAGTATTCAGCTTTGTTATAGCGTTCTTGTACGAAGGGAGATATGCGCCTATCAAGTCAGCCTCGGAGGCCCTGGGTGAGTTCTGAACTTTCTGACCTTTCATTTGCTAATCCGCTTTCTAGTGGTAGAGCCTGTCAAGGGAAAGGGAAGAGAGCGCGAAGAAGATAGTGAATCATCTGCAAGTGACAGTGGGAGCGAATCTATCAACTCCGGCAGCGACAACTCGTAAGGCATATTTATTAGGTCGCCCTATAATCTCCAGCAAATTGTGCTAATATGATCAAGAGCAAATAACAGGGAAAGGGCAGAAGCCGTACGCAGACGTCTAGAACGACAATGGAACGAGAGAAATCGCAAAGTAGTTGGCCGCCATCGTCTTAACTGCAATTGCGCCTCTTGCCTCGATGAAAGTAGGCTTTCATGCTGGCATTGTGGCATGCCACGTAATCGGCCACCTCCTCCACGAAACCGCACCTGGCATCAAGCATTCGCTCCCTTTCCCGTGCCTGCTGGGCCACCACCGCCACCACCACCACCTGGTGTCGTGATAAACCGACACCCTGTCTATCCAAGGCCGCTCCCGCAGGGTAGGAATCGTCGCCGTGACTTGAGGTTTGCTCATATGCACGACTTTACCGTCGAGCCAAGGATGACTGGTGAGGATATGCGCACTTGGCTCATGGCTTATGATCTCAGCGTGGATGTCTATATCTGCGCAGACCGTTATTGCATGAGCGAATTTAAGGTGTGCATAGCCACGCATATAACAGACTATCTTGAGACAGCAGGCGTGGACGCCGCCCAACCTCTTGTTCTAGAGTGCTGTAAGAAGTTACACGCTGGGTTGACTAACAATGATGTCCTGCTGAAGAAGGTGTTTGCCCGAGTAGGGTTTCTGCTGTCACGACTTTGGAAGAATTTCCCGGAAGAAACGCAGGTTTTCTGGATGGATAATCCGGAGGTTGGAGTGCTCATCGTGAAGGAGACGATGGAGCGGAGAGAGGTTGATGCTGGTGATAATTTGCCTGCTATGGATCGCCCTCTTGAAGCTTAGAAGGGAGTTGATTATTGCTCATGGTTAGTAGCATTATTCTACTGCTATCTCGCTCATATATTAACGTCATACAGAGCAGCTCTATATGTAGTCATGACTATTGGACGACAGATTGCTCTTTTGCGTGTACTGGCGACTATTTTTGAAAGGGTGATATATTACGAAATTATGAATGGAAAAGCCTTACGCTTGAAGGCATAGCAGTTACATAAGGCATTTTTTTTGCAGGTTCATAACCAATTATCGGACTGATTTTATCTGCGTTTTATGTTGTAAGTTACTAAGTTAGGATTCGACAGTTATAGGTATGTTTTGAGGGGATAATTGATACTCGTACATAGCAATTCCAGAGGCAAATTGGCAATTTGCATTTGTTTCAAAACCATATACATGTAGGTTCAAATAATATGCAATCATAAAAATATATTGAATTTTGTAAAATAATGGCGTTTTCAGGAAACATAATACCACATCTGCCCCTTTTGATATGTGTGGGGTGTCGAGCTCTCACCGCCTTGCACCGACCGCCAAGGCTGCTCGTTTGGCAGTATTCCAGTTGCCCACACCTTGACCGCGACAGCAGTGCGCATTAACTATTAGATAATTATAGATTGCCTTTAAGATGATCTGATATCTTTCCACAGCTGTTCGCAATGGAACAGCCCTCGTCAAGTTCTAAAGTTACAGGTGAGCAGACCATAGACGTCGTCTCTTGCGCCGCTACTGACCATGGGTGGACGGACAGTCGAATACCACGACCCCTTCAACGTTTACGAACTCTTGTCGCCAGGCCTTCTGGCTCGCCTGCCGTTGCGGACGCTTCATTGGGAATCTCATTCTGGGCCACTGAGGTCGATTCGCTCTCTTCATGTTGACCTCGTTTCCGCTGCCGAGGCGCAGATTCCGCCCTCTGCCAGTACCTCGGAGCTATCTCGAGTCAAATCCAACGAGTCTACCACCAGCGGCGACGATGGTTTCCGAACACAACCTCTAGGGAAGCCGAGTGAGGACGGAAGCAGAGATGATGGGAAACCAGGACCATTGCAGGCGCCGCTCAAGGGCCGTAGACACCAAATCCCAGGCCTGCGACAAACACCGTACCTTAAGGTATTCCTTCTGCGTTGCGATGACAACGACACATACAAGAACGTGGCTAGGAAGCAAGTACGAGAATGGATGAAGGCACATACACCTCCTACGCAAACCACGGCAAAGCTCAGCGCGCAAGAGAATCATGATGCATTCGAATTTCTGATCATACACGTCATTGTGCCTAATACGGCCGCAGCGACCCAGCCTCGAACAAGCGGCAAAGGATCTAGCACGGTATACGAAAAGCTGAGAGTAGATTTTAATGGCACATCTAAATCAGCTGTGGACAGAGTTGCCCAAATACGGATCGGAGTCAATGATGTACCATATGATAGATTGCCGAGGGTGGTCCCAGCGATACCTGGATCCTACACAGAGAGTCCACAAGAGCATGAAACATCTTGGCAAGACTTGATCGCCAAGTTTAAGAAACTCATATTGGACTCATTTGATATGCGAGTGACTCAATATGAGGAAGACATCCGGGAAAAGGACGCCCAGCGAGCATTACCTGGATGGAATTTCTGCACATTTTTCGTGCTCAAAGAAGGCCTAGCTCGAGGATTCGAGAGTGTTGGCTTGGTCGAAGACTCACTTGTGGGGTATGATGAACTTGCTGTGGGCCTCGATGCAATTCTTAGGGAGCAGGCGGCTACGGGAACAGGAGCTGAGCATGGTGGCTCGTTTCTGCCATATACCAAGGACCTCCTCACTCAAGTTGAAAGTGCTAAGTATAAAATACTGCAAGACAATGGGATGAATTCGCCTAATAGTGAAATCCCTATCGATCTGCAAACTGCCAGCAATGTTCCAAGGTCTGATCAGGATGAGATTGTTTTGAGCGCGGATAGGAAACCATATCGTGAGCTCATTCTCGCCAACAACATCTCAATATTCGACTTTAAATGTTACCTATTTGCTAGGCAGCTGGCGTTGCTCCTTCGAATGGGTAATGCATTGTCTTCACGCGAAGAGCTACTAGCCAAGTTGAAAGAGCAGCGTGAGACAGCGCTCCTCGGCGTCGCAGCTCGTCATCCTCCGGCACAACAAAATGACGAAGGAGAAAATCTATCTATTCTCAGTGAGATATGTCGGCGATCTCTTGATTTTGTGGCATCTATTAGCCAAATTATGCGCGATGATCTCACAGTTGCCGTTCTTCAGGTCTCGCAAAAGCAGAATGCGGATACAGAGACAGACGTTCCTGCTGTGTTAGGTGATCCAGTTACCGCCCAAGCGATTGATAACGTAGTTTCCTCATTCACGTTTTCTGTTGCCCAGCAGATCCTCGCCCAAACGGCAACAAGGTCTCTTCCAATACCACCTTCAACTCTTGCACCAGTAAATAGTACTGCAGATGGCCCAGACCAGGAGAAAGTCGCTATACCAGAGCCGAAAACCATGATGCACCCAGCGCGGTCTTCATCCATTATCATGAACCTACCAGCACGATCACCAAGTCCCAATGTTTTCCCCGGAGTGAGAAATAACTTTCCGTCTCCGGAGAGCAACGCAAGCATCAGTTCGACGTTCTTGAAAGCAGGACTGGAAGATCTTGCGGCTAGCAGAGCTCAGATCTACATCCTAAGTCGAGGCGTTCTTGAACGCTTTGGCAGGCAGCACGAATGGTCAGTCGGATGGGACGCTCCGACTATAGGAGGAGCTGGCGAAATGGAAGACGTTGACCTTGTACCTGAGTCAAAGGAAACTCAAGATCGGGTACATAAGATATCGCCATCACTTCATGGAATAGACAACGCTTTACTTCGCACAGCTCTTGGCAATCAAGACGATTTTTATCGGCTGTTCGAGATCCTAACGGATAAAGCTCTGCGACATTTCTCAGTTGCAGGTCATGTTCAATCTGTCCAAGCCAATATGGCGGACCTTGCTCTCTTAAGATATCATCTCAAAGATTATGCGGGAGCTGCATCATATTTGTACCGTCTGACGCGGTTCTACGGCGAAGCAGGTTGGGAAGAGATCCAGATGTCTATGTTGGTAATGTACGTCAAGTGCTTGAAAGATCTCAAACGTTACGATGAGTATGTCAAGATAGCGATTACACTCCTGTCAAAAGGCGCTGCCCAAGAGAAGGCCAGATTGGTTCGTAAGTCGGGATTTAAGTTTGGCCATGGCGGCAGTCTGGAGCATGATGAGGATCTATCCATAGATGGATATCTCACGGACCTGATGACTGTCGTTCCTACATTGCAGCATGACATTTCTGTGCCGTTGAAGTACTTCTTTGCTAGCATCGAAGTTGAAGGAGCTGCGAGATATCATGAGGAGCGAGATAGCTTCTCATTGCAGTTTAAGCTGCGGTATCTTTTGCCTGACGATTTGCATGTTGACAGAGGAAAAGCTCGTCTGGTGCCGGTGACTGGAGGACAAGGAAGGGACATCTGGCTTGATATCGAAGAGCCCACTGATATCAAGGCGGGTATTAATAGGGTGCAGTTTCAAAGCAGCGTAAGTCCTGATATCCAGATCATATATATTCTTCTAACACTCTAAAAAGGTAACCATCCCTGGCAGGTATGTGGTCAAGCAGATCATTCTATACTCGAGTAAAATGACCATGTTTTACGAGTCCGAAGCTTCATCATTACTATTGTCCCAAAGCATAAGCTTCTTCAAATGTCCTCGCATACTGCTATACCAGCGAGCAGGCTCCTTCGACGTAAAGCTTTCTGCATCTCGAAATCTCCACCTGGATCGCCAAAGGGCTCTTGAAGTCACAATCTCGTCTGGTTGGAATGACATTGCTAGCGGAGAACTCCATATCCGTGCCGCGACAGCTGGTTTGCGGCTGCAGACGGGAGAGACGAAGCTTCTCGATGGCGAAGTCGATATTGCGAGGAAGTCCGACCCAGGAGTCATCCGTTTCGGCTCCCTAAGCTCGGAATCAGTCATCAAGCTGTCGCTGCCGTTTAGCCTCGAGCAGGAAACCAGCGCAATCTCTCTCAAACTCGAAATATCGTATAAAGTTGGCGATGAGACCTTCTTTCATGCTAGCAATCCAACCATATCTGTCCTCCTACCGCTTGGCGTCAATGTCCAAGATGTGTTCAAGCAGAAAGCGCTATTTTCCAAATTCTCAATATCTTCCGCCACCTCTAACCCTCTGCGTCTCCTCAGCTCGAGCCTCACAGACTCCGACGTCTTCGAAGCCCGCAACGGCGGTGAGCTCATCGATCCAATTATCATCTACCCACGCCAATCTGCCTCACTATTGTACCGCATCACTCGCCGCAAATCGCCCATCATCCCCTCCGGCGGGAAGAAAGCCCAGAAATCCTCGCTGCAGCTGAAGCTGCACTATATCTGTCTCGAGGAGGAAATAGACGCCGCCGTCGCCTCCGGCATCTCCGTGGCCCTCGCAGACACAACGCTCTCCCAATACGCCCGCCTCATCACCCCCACCCTCCTCTCGCTGCTACACTCGCGTCTCTCGCCCTACGACCTTGAGCGCGCCGCCCTCCTGGGCGAACTCTCTACTGGCACCCTATTAGGCGTGCAATGGCCCGCCCACTTCCACGGCCTACACCACCCAGAGCCCAGCGTCGACATCGCTGTCCAAATCGGAGACTGGATCTCCGCCTTCCTAACCGCGCACCCCACCATCACCCTCCCCCCCATCGCCATCACCCCCGCCACAATCGCGAGCAGCCGCTCCATCACCATCCCCGTCGCGGTGCCGAGCGTCAGCGTCGTGCATGCGGCGGATCTGCGGCTCTCGCCCGCGTTGGTGCCGGGGCCGGATGGCGAGGTCGTGGCGCTGCTTAACCAGCCGATCGCGGCAACGCTGATGCTGAGGCATACGCGGATGTGGGATGTGGCGGAGGGTGGGAATACAGGGAGGGAGCTGGGATTTACGTATGAGGTCAGCGCGCCCGCGGATACGTGGCTGCTCGGGGGGAGGAGGAAGGGGGGATTTGTGGTGCCGCCTGTGAAGGCGGAGGGGGAGGTGCAGGGGCAGGGGGAGAAGATGGAGTTGGAATTTCCCGTGCTGATGATTCCGCTGAGGGAGGGGTTTGTGACGTTTCCGCAGGTGGAGATTCGGGCGGTGGTGGCGAGGAGGGAGGAGGGGGAGGGTAAGAAGGAGGTAGAGGAGAAGGACAGGGAGAAGGAGAAAGAGAAGGAGGAGAAGGTGACGAGTGAGGTGGAGTATAAGAATGCGGCGATGGTGGTTAGGGTGTGCAGTGGTGCGGCGAAGACGACGGTGAGTCTGGATGCTAGTGGGCCGCAGGGAGGGGCGTGGTTGTTGGAGAGTGAACGGAGGGCGATATGATGGGATAGGATGGAATAGGATGACGAGATGGATAAGTATCTTATTACCGTAATGAGAGCTTGGATAACGAACAGTGTAGAGGGCAATATACCCGCCTGGCTGTTTTTCAGTGAGAGACTGAGACGGACCGGAATTCCAGTCACAATCATTGTGTGAGAACGGTGTCACCATACGAATATTGATTCAATCATTCTAATTTCTAGACACGCATATATGCATGTATGTATGTATGTATGTATATGTATGGACATCTCGTTCACTCCACTGCATGATCAGTTGATGACCATCGATCTCTCCATCCCAGGCCGAGCACGTTCGCTCCCTGTACACGCTGCAGATGTGCTGTCATTCTCTCGTCTCGTCTCGTCTCATCTCATCTCGTCTCATCTCATCTCGTCTCATCTCATCTCGTCTCATCTCATCTATCTACGCAGGCTCGCTTGCTGCACTATGCATGCGTTAATCAAACGACTCCTCCAAAAAAAAAAAAATGTATATATATGTACCAACTCGACTCCGTCGCCATGCCTCGCCTCGCTCCGAAAACAAAATAAACAAGCAGACAGACAGACGTATCTCCCGTCTAGCGTCTGGGACTATGCACAGTTACGTCAACGCCTCCCTATGTACAACCAATCTCGCCTCTCTCTCATCCGAGAGGCACCTCTCCCCCCTCGGCGCATCTAGAAGACAGCCGCGCACTCGACCTCGGCGCGCTCGAACGCGACGCGGAAGAAACTCTCCATGGCGCCGTAGTGGAACAGGATCCCGCCCAGCACGGCCAGATGCCACAGGTTGTGGCTGCCGCCGACGTAGTCGAAGGCGCCGGGCCACCACTTCTCGGGCACCTTGGACGCATACACGATGGCGCCGCAGAAGTACACCAGCACGGACTTGGTGATCGGCGCGTAGAAGGCCCAGGCCCAGGCGGCGCCGCGCGACGCCGTCAGCTGCACGATCGGCACGAAGCCCGTGAGGGCCAGCGAGACGTAGAAGGCGACGCGGCCCCAGGCCATGTTCTTGGCGTTGAAGAGCGGGTGCCAGGGCAGGATGACGCCGGCGACGCCGAGGGTGGCCGTGGAGAGCAGGTAGACGGAGCGCGAGACCGGCTCGCAGTAGAAGGCCGTGTACTCGGTGGTCATGATGCTGGCGGCGATCAGGAGCGAGATGCCGGTGTAGTCGACGCAGGCGAAGCGCTCGAGGAGGGTCTTGTTGGCCACGCAGTTCATGGTGTGCCACATGCACGAGCAGACGAGGCACTTGCAGGCGGCGAAGAAGAAGACGGCCGCGATGAGCTTGTCGGTCTTGGTGGAGAGGGAGAAGTTCGCCGAGGCGGGGTAGAAGTAGAAGGCGATCGAGAGCACGATCAGGAGGCCGATGGCGTGCGACCAGATGTTCACGAGCTCGTTGGAGATGCGGAAGGTCGAGCGCAGGATGTGCACCTTCGACTCCGAGAAGCGGTAGCCGCGCGTGATGTGCGGGTTCACCTGCCACGGCGCCGGCAGGTCGTGGAAGGTGATCAGGCCGTTCTGCTTCGCGCTCGAGATGGCATGCGCGATGCGGTCTTCGAGGGTCTCGGCGGCCTTGAGGGCGCGCTCGATGGACTCGTCGACGACCTCCTTGGCGTGCGCGATGCCCTCGTCCATTATCCTGCGGCCGCCGTCGAGCATCGTGTTCGCTGCGCTGGCGAAACCCTGCTCGCGGAGCTTCAGCGCCCGGCTCTCGTAGTCGCAGAGCATCTCCTCGAGGAGGATCAGGCCGGTGTGAGCCTTCTCGGCCATGGTCTCCTTGGCAACGAGTGCGTCGTGGTAGCGGGATTCGACGGTCTCGACCATGATCTTTGCTCGTCGGCGGCCGGCGTCGAGGACCTCGCCCGAGACCTGCGAGCAGCGTGCCCGCACGGCCTGGAGCGTGGCATACGCGCGCTGGATTCCGGCGTCGAGATTCACCTCGCCGTACTGCTCCAGGAAGTCCAATCTCCTCTCCAATTCTGCGAGGAAGAGGTCGACCTGCACACGAAACATCAGCTTGCAGTCCCTGAAGACCTTGTTGAAGAACCTTGAGACCCTCGGACCATGAGACCCTTGAGACCCTTTAGACTTCAATTGGGGGTCGTACCTTCAACAGGAGCCCCTCCTCCCCCTCTAATATGCCAGAGACCGACAATTTCCGCGGGTGGAAGGAGGAGTGACGTCGCTTGTATGGCTGCGTGGACGTCTCGACGCCGGATGTCGTGGCCCTCGTAATGTTACCCTCATAGCTCTCGACGGTCACGGCGGGAGACATGCAAGGCATGGTGGCTCTAAAATCTTTCCGCCACCCCGATTGTTTGCTTCCCTTTCCTTGTCGTGGCCAGTGCTGGTGGTCTGGTCAGGCGAGACTTTGTTAAATAATGCTTGGGATGAGGATATCGGACATCGCAGATGTGTAGCAAAGAGGCGAAGAGAAGGCGATGTTGTTGGATGAATTGTTGGCGGGAAGACCAGTATGAGGATGAGTGTAGTCCCGAGTCCCGTGCCAAACAACGGCGGGGGGTTCGGAGTGAGTGGTTGGTCGGAAATAGCAGGCCTGGGCGACGAGGCTGATTGGCTGGACAGAGATGTAGTGCCGGGCAGCCAGCAAGAGTACAAAGTAACAAAGTCCTACGAAGTAAAGTCCTATGCGACCTTTCGCCTTTCACATGCCAAATCGTCAAGCCGCCACTCAGCGAACGAAAAAGGCCCAAAAGGGAAAGGCGTCAGCGTGACACGAGGGTCCAACCCCATCATCATATCATCATGTGACCTTCCATCCCTCGAGCCTTCCATCGACCCTTCGATTCCATCATCTTTGTGTATTATGTAAGATCTTACTGTGCAGGTACGTACTCTACCATATACTTCGTAAGGCTGAGAATTCACCACCACCACCACCACCAACAACCGTAGCCTTCCCTTGCAATTCCACCCAACAAACAAGACTGAATCATCTCATCTCTCTCCCACGAAACCACCAACACACACACATCTCAAGATGACCATCGAAATCGAAACCATCGTCACCTCCCCCCTCCTCCAGTCCGTCCTCACCGCCTCCAAAGAAGCCCGATCCCAAGCCATCACGCTCCTCGACCTCGTCTCCTCGCCGACCCCGCCGACCCTCTCGCCCACCGACGCCGCCCTCGCCGTCTCCAAGAAGCAGAAGCTGCTCTACGGCTACCTGGCCCAGCTGCGCGGCCTGCAGCGCCAGGCCACGCTGGGCGCGCGCGACACCAAGGTCCACACGGCCGAGGCGCGCCAGGAGGTCGACCGGCTGCACCTGCAGCTGCAGAACCTGTACTACGAGCAGCGGCACCTGCAGGGCGAGATTGCCGATTGCGAGGGCTACGAGTATGTGCATCGATCGATCGTCCCGTCGCGTCGTCCCCCTGCGATTTCCTCTCCCGTTTGGATACGGACCACACGCTAACCGCGCCGTCCTAGGCACAAATACCTCGAGCTCCCGCTCCTCCCCGTGGAGGACTTCCTGGCCCTGTTCCCGGAGCACGTGGGCGCGGACGCGGCCGCGCTGACGGTGGCGCGCATCGAGCACGAGCACGCGGAGCGCGAGGCGCTGGAGCAGCAGCGGCAGGGCCTGCTGCGGAAGAAGCAGGGGCTGATTGCGGACAACAAGCGGCGGAAGGAGGACCTGGCGAGCCTGGACAAGATGCTGGAGAACTTCATTGATGCGGCGAAGCCGATCCAGAAGACGCTGGAGAAGGTCGTGTGAGAGGGGAGGGAGGGACTATGGGCTTGGGGATTCTGTACATGAGGGGAGGGAGGGGCGGGTGGGAGGGAATTGTCGCGGTGGAGTGCGTGGCGAAGAAGACGCCGTTGCAGGAGGGCTACAGGCGCGGGCGCTCTTGGAGGTGATGAGGTGATGAGGCGATGAGCCTCGTCGCTGCTCGTGGCTGGGGATTGGGCCGCAGAGACGCCAAGAGGATATGGAGAAAGCAAAGCAAGGCAAAGCAAGGCAAAGCAAGGCAAAGCAAAGCAAAGCAAAGCCGAAGGGAAGCCAAAGTCAAAGCGAAGCCACAGCTAGAGCCAAAGGCGACCCTAAAGGCCCGAATGCTTCTGCAATAGTATGTAGCACGCCCTTCAATGGTACACTTAGGAGGGCAAATCTGCCACACAGAGACACGTCGAGGCGCGTCAAGCGCGCAATAGAGAAGCCATGCCCCCGCGAGTCTTCCCAGCCCCGACCTATGGATCCGCAAACAGTGTGAATACTCCCACCCCTCCCTGATCAAAGACGCGCACTCCTACATATTCAGCCGCCGACGTGTTCAGCCACCGGCCTCCCTAGACCCCCGCGACCCAGACGCCTGCGTGCTCGGGATGTACGCACGACACGACACGACACGACACGGCAGGGCAACACGTCGTCAGGGGGCTGGAGTACGGAGGTGGGCAGGTGGGTGGTACTGTGATCTTATTGCACGCATGGCATGTACTCCAGACGCCTCACACGACATCGACACTACTCGCAGCACAGCCGCAGGGACGGAGGGGCGTCATGCAGCGGCGTGCCGTGCCGTGCCGTGCTAATGTCAGCGCAGACTCCGTAAGATAAATATGTACGCGCGCACTCTATCCCGTCAGCATTCAGGGCAGAGCAGCGTACGCGGTAGAGTGGAGGGGAGTCGAGTCGAGTAGCATCCGCAGGGTAGAGTGCTGAATACGCAGAAGTGCAGTGGCAGTGGCAATACGAAGAGCAGAGCAGGGCGCTGCGGACTCCCACGCATCGACGCGTCGTGAGGCGCAGCAGGAGCGGATTACATACATACCGTGTCCATACTCTCTCCTCTCCTCATGGCCCTCAAATCGGTCGACGTGAGATGTCTGCTGCAGCGCGCCTGCGCCTGCGCCGCACGCACTTAGCCGCGGACACAGGCAACGCCATTCATGCGTGAATGCATGCGCTGTAGGCGGTTTTTTTTTGGAAGGGGGGGGGGGGGGGGGGGGGGGGGCGGGCTGGGGGGGGGGGGGGGGGGGGGGGGGGGGGGGGGGGGGGGGGGTGGTGAGTGGTTCGACCGTGAAGGA
>Ga0123337_10001466_pt1 | contig 30154 bp, 23 predicted proteins | sample frozenSSSSmetaG_FD_89792 | JGI IMG/M metagenome (GOLD analysis project Ga0123337, IMG submission 89792) | Glacier valley bacterial and archeal communities from Borup Fiord, Nunavut, Canada, to study Microbial Dark Matter (Phase II) -... | ecosystem: Environmental > Aquatic > Freshwater > Ice >...
CCGTGAGCCAGAACGAAGCCGAACGCCTGCGCTTCTGGAGCGGCCGCAAAAATGCCTTCCCGGCCTCGGGCCGCATCAGCCCCGACTACATGTGCATGGACTCGACCATTCCGCGCAAGCGCCTGGCCGACATCCTGCTGGCGATTGCCGAGATGGAAATCAAGTACGGCCTGCGTTGCGCCAATGTGTTTCATGCGGGCGACGGCAACCTGCACCCTCTGATCCTGTTTGACGCCAACGACGCCGACCAGCTGCACCGCTGCGAGCTGTTTGGCGCGGACATTCTGGAAACCAGCGTCGCCATGGGCGGCACCGTGACCGGCGAGCACGGCGTGGGCGTGGAAAAACTCAACTCCATGTGCGTGCAGTTTTCCGCCGAAGAAAACGAGCAGATGTTTGGCGTCAAGCGTGCCTTTGACAGCAAAGGGCTGCTCAATCCGGGCAAGGTGATTCCAACCCTGAACCGCTGCGCCGAGTACGGAAAAATGCTGGTGCGTGGCGGAAAAATCTCGCATCCCGATTTGCCGCGCTTCTAAATACACAGTAACGGGTTTAAAGATGCAGGCATTGCGTGGACTGGCCTGGCTGCTGGTGCTTCAATCGATGGGCGAGCTGCTTGCGCGCGGGCTGTCCTTGCCCCTTCCGGGTCCCGTGATGGGCATGATTTTGCTGTTGCTGGCGCTGCGCTGGACGCCGGTGCGTGAGCCGGTGGCGGTCTGCGCAACTTTTTTGCTGTCGCACCTTTCGTTACTTTTTGTGCCCGTGGGCGTGGGGGTGATGACCCATCTTTCGCTGGTGAGCCAGTACGGCGTGCGCATGCTGGTAGTCATTGTGGTGTCCACGCTGGCCGGCTTGGGCGTGACCGTGTTGACGATGCACCTGCTGACCCGCCCGCCCGTCGGTGCGCCAGAGGAAGAGCCCCATGCCTAACTTTGTAGAACTTTGGGTCTACCTGTCGGCCACGCCGCTGTTTGGCCTGACGGCCACGCTGCTCGTATATGTGGTGGCGCAAGCTGCCTACACCCGGCTCGGTCAGGCGCCGTGGGCCAACCCGGTGTTATGGACGGTAGTGGTTTTAGCCACTGGACTGCTGGCCACCGGCGTGCCTTATCCCAGCTACTTTGCGGGCGCGCAATTCATTCACTTCCTGCTCGGCCCGGCCGTGGTGGCGCTGGGCTGGCCGTTGTGGCTGCGGCGTGAAGAGTTGCACCAGCGCTGGGGCCGCCTGCTGGTGGCTGCGCTGGCGGGCGGCGTGACGGCCGGGGGCTCTGCGCTGCTGCTGGCCTGGGCCTTTGGCTTGCCACCTGAGGTAACTTTGTCACTGGCGCCCAAGTCAGTCACGGCACCGGTTGCCATGGGCATTGCCGAACAGATTGGCGGCATTCCGGCGCTCGCGGCCGTGTTTTCCGTGATCACCGGGCTGGTGGGCGCGCTCTCTGGCAAATACCTGTTTGGTGCCCTGCGCATTCCAACGGACAGCGCAGGCTGGGCCGCACGCGGCTTCGCGCTGGGCACCGCGTCACACGGCATAGGCGCAGCGCGCGCGATGCAGGTCAATGCCGATGCGGGAGCCTATGCCGGACTGGCGCTGGGCCTGCAGGTGGTACTGGCAGCGCTGCTGATTCCGCTGGCCTTCCGGCTGTTTCATTAGCGGCCGGGCCGGGCTGCTGCGGCCCTTGGCTTTTACGCCGCCTGCAGGCTCGGCTTATTCACACTCGCCGGTTTGGCATTGCCACTGGTGCCAAACATGATTTCGCCCGAAATCTGGCCACCTTCCTCGACCACCAGCTTGCCGTAACGAATGGTGCCGGTGACCTTGCCGGTTGAGTAAATCACCAGCTTGTCCCGCACCGTCAGGTTGCCGTCGAATTCGCCGCGGATTTCAGCCACATCAATCTCGGCGGAACCCTTGAAGGAGCCCTGTTCTGAAATCTGGATCACGCGCGAATCCATGGTGGCTTCGACAAAGCCCTCCACCACCAAGGTGTCGCAGTCGGTGATTTCAACGCCCTTGAGCTTGATGTTCGGTCCAACGGTCAGCTTGCTGCCGCCCTCTTTGCCGCTGCCGGCGGGGGTCGACGCGTCCGTCACTGGTCGGGCCGTGCTGGGCTGGCTGGCCGCTTGGGAGGCAGAGTTCAATGTGCCGGATGCGCCCGTGTTTCCATACGCACTTGCTGAGCCAGGACGCGCAGTGGTCGGTGTCTCGTTCTCTCGCTTGCCAAAAAACGGTGTTGCCATGTGACTTCCTTGAAAAAGTAAGGATGGTACGTCTGCAGAAAATAAAAATCTGCCCTCTTGTGCAAGAGAGGTAACGAAATTAATTATTACATCCAACACAAGGAGACAGGCTACGCCGGACGACGCAGAGGATGACCCGGCGTCCGCGAAAATAGCGCTTTTTCGACCCGCCATCAGTCGATCGCGCCGGCGTGTACAAAGGCGCGGCGGCGACCTTACCCGGTGAGCATCAGAGGGCGCAGAGACTGCGTATTTTTTGCCTTAAAGCACAGCAAGATCCGGGCCCACACCTTGCCCATAAGGCCAACATCTGCTTACGGCAGCTGTACTCGCCGGCTGTGACGCCCCTAGACTCACGCCCCATGAACATTCAGCCACCGGCCATCCTATTTCCCTTTACACCGCTAACCACCACTGGATCGCGCCTTTCCACCACGCTTCGACATGCTGCCGTGCTCATCGCTACGGCAGGCGCCTTGAGCGCTTGCGGCGGCGGCGGCGGCGGCGGAGACACGGGCATCAGCACGCCATCGACGTCGACATCGGCGTCAATAACGGCACAAGCACAAGCGCCCATCGCACCAAGCACTCCGAGTGGAGCCACTGGCCGCGGCTTTCCCGCTGCAGGTCCGTGGGCGTCTTTTTACGGCAGTTCTGGCAATGTCGACATTCCCAAAATGGCATCTACTTTCCGTATCATGGATATTGATGCCGACCCTGATCTGGGCAACTTCACCGCCACACAAATCAAACAGTTGCAAAGTAGCGGAAAAAATAAGGTGCTGAGTTACCTGAATCTGGGTTCTTGTGAAAATTTTCGCGGCTATTGGTCCACCGTGCCCTCGGGATTCCTTTCCTGCGCGGCCAACACCAAGGCGCAACTGGGAACTTATTCAGGCTACAGCAACGAAGTCTGGATGAATGTCGGAAACCCGGATTATCAGCACCTGGTGCTGGACTACATCGTGCCCCGCCTCGCCGCACAGGGCGTAGACGGCTTCTATTTCGACAACTTGGAAATCGTGGAGCACGGCACAAACACCAGCAATGGTCCCTGCGATGCCCAATGCAGCCAGGGCGGACTGGACCTGATTGCAAAACTTCGCGACAAATACCCGAACCTGCTGTTCGTGATGCAAAACGCGGTCGGCAACACCACGCGCCTTGGCCGGGCAACAGGGGCCGCCGGTACGGTCAACTACCCCAGCTTGCTTGACGGCATTGCGCACGAAGAAGTCTACAAGCCCACCTTTGACGCTTACGCCGAAACCGCGTTGACGAAATGGGCGGCGCTCAATCTGACGCCGGGCAACCAGAAATTCTGGATTGCGACACTCGACTACGTGGGCAGCTGCACCAACACCACCGACGCCCAGTCCGCATTTACATCCAGCCGCGCGCGCGGCTTTTCACCGTCGGCGTCCGACTCAAGTGCCGGACAGCAGGCCGTGTGCTACTGGCCGGCTTTTTAATTTTTTCAAGTACACGGGGCTTGCCGCTTTACCTCCCGCTACCACGCGGGTGCGGGAATCGTCGCTGCGCCATTCACACCCAGGGAAACGGTGGAAATGGTTTTTCCACCGTACGTTTCCTTGATGCTTCCGTAGTTGATTCCGGTCAGCGGCACGCTCACGGGTTTCACCGTTTTGAGTGCAATGGTGTTGGTCGCGCCCAGCAGAATGCGGCCGCTGACACCGGACGCGTTGTAGGCCATTCGGGCGGCCATCAGAATTCCGGTTTCACGCTGGCTCGGACTGCGTATCGGCAGTTTGTACATGCTGTTGAATTTATTCAAGGTCAGGTTGATGAGATCACCCAGCAATGAATTCTTGTTGTCGTAAGCACGCAGGTTGGACTGGTGGAACATCACCGGGTTCAAGTCGTATTTCAGCAAGTACCTGAGCCACATTTCAGACTCCTTGTCCAGGACCTCGCTGTAGGTCAGGGCACGGTCCCAAGTTGGAAACAGGCCGCCCGGCGCATAGAAGTAGTTGTACTCGGAAAGCCATTCGGCTGGTGTCGATACGTTGTAGTAAAGATTGGTTGGATAGCGCGGAATAATCAGAATGCTGGGCTCATAGCTGCTGTAAAAACCGGCATTCGGGCTGGGATTTTTCCATCCGGGCTGAGACGTATCCGACAAAATGTAGCGTATGCCGAAATCCTTCGCGGCACGTAGAAAATCCGGATTATTGAGCCCGGAGATTTCCGGCTGAATCATGCTGTCTTTGGTATACAACTGGAATTTCAGTTGTTGCGCCACCTTGTGGTTATTGCTCAGTTGCGTTAGCGCACCCCCATAACTGATGGCGGTCAACAACTCATGCTCATAGGTGTGGCTAATCCATCTGAACTGGTTGGGGTTTTTGCGCACTGCAGCCGTCAAAGTGTCATTGGGGTAAATCCCCGACGCGCCCACACCGTTGAATGGCATTTCCAGTCGTATCTGCGCAGCATTGGTGTTGGACGCCCGCAATGCATTCTGCCAAGTGATAAGCCGGTTGTAATCGTTGCCGGTCATCCGGTACTCAAGCCCGGTCTGGTCTGACAAGCGCACGGTATCCCAAATGTCATCCCCAATCAGCACATCGTCGGGCTGCGCATTCAGATAGATCTTGCGCTCCCCCAAAAAGAAGCCCTTACTTACCCAGTTGACCACCCCATAGCCAAGCAAAAGTGTGTGCGTCAGTTCAGAATTTCCATCGGTGGTGATCGTCAGGTTTTGACGGCCATCGGGGTAGGTATAGACGGAGGCAATGGCGTGGCCGTTCGCGGTTGTCAACAGCGGTACCGGGTTGGTACTCGAAACAGGCGTGGCCAGGTAGGTCCAGGCACCCTTGATCGAAATCGGATTGGCCGTATTGAGGTAGCTGAAAAGCCCTTGCCCGGCCGCCGTCAGGCTGGCCTGAATCGGCGTGCTGTTGGTGTCGGCAGCGGCGATGACGTTGAGTCCATAGTTATCGGGTACACCGCCCGGATAGGTATACAGGGTGACCTGCCGCACACGAAAATCCGCTTCGTATTGCCAGAGCATTTGCCACTGGGCGGCGGTGAGCGCACTTTCATAAACGCCCGGCGAGGCCTCATAAGCCAGATTACCCGTGGCGAGAAGAATGCCCTGGTACCGCCCGGCGCCCAGTCCATCGGACAGCGTTTGTGGTGTCAACGGGGCCTCCTTGGCGATCAAGGTGTCATAGGGGACACCGATCTGATTCAGGATGGACTTGATTCCGGCAAACACCGGCTCATTGCCATCCGCAGAGATCACCAAGAGCTTCATATCGATCGACGTTGGCGTTTCGGCCTTGGCAGGCAGCGGCCAGAGCGCTGCCAGCAACGCCAAGGCAAGGACCGCTTGCACGATGCGCGGTGCCCAGCGTGGGCCTTGCCCTCGAACCGGCTGATCCAGCATGACCATTTTCGTCCTGGCAAGGACGGGCGATTGAAGAAAAAACAGTTGCAAGTTCATGATGGACTCCCTGGCGTGAGACGCGGCGGTTAGCGAAGCCCGCGCACCAGTTGCTGCGGCTTTGAGGCAGGTGCCTCCATCTTGGCGGGCGCACGGGAAATCTTGCGGTGTTTATGCTTGAGCTTCACGGGCGCACTGGACACAACGACGGGCGCAGCGTCGCCTTCAGGCGCTGCCGCCACAGCTTGTTTAGCCGCATGCGCAGGCATCTGTCCAAGCATGAAGGTGAAGGCCAGCACCAAGCCAGCCTTGGCCGCTGCAGCCCGGCATGGCGATGAGGGGACAAGTGATTTCATGGATAACTCCTTGTGCAGGCAGGTTAAAAACCCTGGCATGGAAGCTGCCGCAGACGCATGGTCACGCGGCAGCATCCACGCCTAGGGCACGGCAACGGTGGTGGAGCCGCTGGCCGGCAGCGAGAACGTGGAAATAGGCTGCCCGCCGTAGACCGTGCCTCCAACATTGACACCCGTCACAGGCACCGTCACGGCCACGCTGCCCGGATTGGTCAGCTCAATGCTGGTTCCCGTACCAAACACGACGCGGCCCCTCAGTCCGCTGGCGACGGCCGTGTTGTATGCCATGCGCGCCGCCATGATCTGCCCGATCGTGCTCTGGCTGGGACTGAGCATCGGCAGGCTGTACATGGCGCTGTACTTGGCGGTCACCGCGTCCAGCAGATCCGACAGAAGCGACTTGTTGTTCGGGCCCGCGCCGTCGTAGTCGCGCAGGTTCGCAGCATGGAACATCCACGAATTCGCGTTGTACTTGAGCATGTAGCGAACAAGAACTTCCGCCTCCCGCTCGAGAATCTGCTGATAGTCCGAGACAAACCCTATCCCTCCCTGCGATGGAGGCAATGCCGCATAGAAGTGGTTGTATTCGGACACCCATTCGACCGGTGTCGATACGTTGTAAAACAGGTTGGTCGGGTAGCGCGGAATGATCAGGATGCGCGGATTGCCCGACACGAAGGTATCGCGGCTGCTGTAGAAGCCCGTGTTCGGCGGGATGGCGCTTAACGTCGGCCGGAAATCGTAGGTCTTCGAGGTATCCATCAGGATGTAGCGAAACCCGAACTCTTGGGCCGCTTGCCAGAACACCGAATTTTCCAGGCCGGAGATGTCCGGCTGGACGAGAGCGTTCTTGTTGTACTGGGAAAACATCACCGGCGGTGTGCCGCTCAGTCCGGTCGCCAGGTCATGGTTCAACTGGAATTTTTGCTTCATCGTGGTCACCGTCAGCGGCACGAAACCCGGGTCCGATGGATCAGTCGGATTCAACGAGGTGTGATCCCAGGTATGGTTGATCCAGCGGAACGCATTGGGATTGGCCCGAACTGCCGGAGAAAGCGTGTCCGCCCCTTCACCCTGGTTGAGGTAAGCCGTATCCGTCGTGTTGTAGCCGACGGCATTGAACGGCAACTCAAGACTGAACGCGGCGGTCTGGCTGTTGGCCCGCAGCTTTGTCTGCCACGCCACCAGGCTGTTGTAGTCGGTGGCATCGTTGCGGTGGCGAAAGGCTGGGCTGTCCACTGGGGTGGTCTTGCTCACAGGATCCCACAGATCATCCGGAATGAACACGTCGTCTGGCTGAGCGCTCAGGTAGATCTTGCGCTCGCCCAGGAAAATGCCGCGCGTGACCCAGTTCACGACGCCGTAGCCCAGCAAAAGGGTATGGGTCAGTTCCGGGTTGTTGTCAGCCGCAAGGGCCAGGTTCTGCCAGCCTTCAGGCGCTGCGTACACGGAGACCATGGCTTTGGCTTCCGGCGTTTGCAGCAGTGCCACCGTGGCGGCGGAGGCCGGTGTGCTCGGATAGGTGTAGACACCGTCCTTGATCGAGATCGGGTTGGCGGTGTTAAGGTACCCAAAGGCTTGCTGCCCGACTGGCGTGAACGTCGCCGTGACCGGGGCCGCATTGGTGGCAATGACTTCCACCGCAGAGGTCAGGCCATAGGTCAGGTCCAGCGCGGCGTTGTTGACGTCGATGGTCAGGGCCGGACGCGTGTACATCGTCGCCGACCGCACACCATACACCGACTGGTACTGCCGCAGCATGGACCACTGCGCAGCCGTCATCGCGCTCGGGTAATTGCTTGTTGGCGCATTGAATGCGGCCAGGTCGCCGGTCTCCAGGATGATGCCCTGGTACTTTCCGTTTCCGACACCATCGGACAAGGTATCCGCCACCATTTGCAGCGCGGTGGGGTTGCTGCCCTTGAGCACCATCTTGTCATACGGCACGCCGATCTGATCAAGGATCGAAAGGGTCGCCAGGTAGCTGGGCGAGGTGCCTTCGGCCGAGATCACGAGCAGCTTCATGGCGATGGACGTGGGCGTTGCCACCACGGCCGCCGAGATCACCGGCGCCCCGGTGGTGGGCGCAACTGTCGAGACCGGCGTCACTTCAAACGTGATGGCCTTGCCCAGGTCGGCAGCCACCAGCGTGTAGGTTCTAGCCGTTTCCCCTGCAATGGCGACGCCCCCGCGCAGCCAGCGGAAGGTCGAGGCGCCTTGCGGATCGTTGTTGGCATCGGCATAGGTGTAGTTGCCGGTCAGCACCTGGCCCACCGGCGTCGCGCCGCTGATGGCAACCGCGGTGGCCGTCGGTGCCGCCGGCGCAGCGACAACACCAGCCGCCGTGACGGGATCTGTCGCGCCCGATGCCACCGGCTTGCCCGTGGTCGGCGCTACCGTCGATACCGGGGTCACTTCAAAGATGATGTTCTTGCCCAGGTCGGCAGCCACCAGCGTGTAGGTTCTAGCCGTTTCCCCTGCAATGGCGACGCCCCCGCGCAACCAGCGGAAAGTCGAGGTACCTTCAGGATCGTTGTCGGCATCGGCATAGGTATAGACGCCTGCCAACTCCTTACCCACTTGCGCAATGCCGTCGATACCCAGATTGCTGGCCGTTGGTGCGGCAGCGATGACCACCTGGTCTGCAGTTGGCACTGGAACCTCCACGGCAGGGTCTACGGAACCGGAGCCCCCGCCCCCGCAAGCGGCCAGAAACGTTGCCGCCACAAATGCAACCGCCAGCGATGCGCGCTTGATGAACAAGCGCGGAACTGGCCGGAGTTCAGCGTCCTGGGCAGCGCCCGTTGCGCCATGAAGCACGCTGTCCGCCCCGGACGGAATACAAGAACGCTGATAGAGAAGTTGCAGTTTCACAATGGACTCCTTGCTCGACAAATCGGTTGAAAACAGGCACTGGCTCAGACCCACCCATCACCGCCGTGTGGGCACTGGCGGCTGCGGATTTGAGGGGTAGTGCGGCGGCTTCACCGGGCCGGGCCGGACCTCGCCGTGCGCAGGCTTGGCGCGTTCGTTCGGCACCTGGGCGCTGCTGCCGCCGTTAGCGGGCGCAGCCTGAGCCATCACCTGGCCAGCCAGGCACAAGGCGGCGATCGGCAAGCAGTGCATGGCCCGTGTGACGTATGTCGCGTGTGTGTTCATGCATGACTCCTTGAAGAAAAAAAACTTGAGTAATTTGAAACGGGCTGCCCGGCCTGGGAGTTGATATTTCACAAGTCGAAGGTCAAAAAAATTTTCAGAATTTGTGTCGAAACTTGTCAGGCGCTGAAACGCCGCTCAGCACGCAGCCCCGACAGCGCGTCGCTTGCAAAAATCTGTTCCAGCCGCAGCCCAACGCGGTTTTTTGCTTCAGCTATAGACGGGCTGCAACATGAATGTCTCGCATTCCAGCTGGTCCAGCTTGCGCGAGAGTGTGAGCAAACCGGCACCCGCCGTCAGCAACACGGCAAGCGCAAAGCCATAGCCGAAAAAGGCCGGGCCAAGGTACAAGGTCAGGCCGGAAAAAAGAATGTTGGAGGTCACAAAAAGAAGGCAAAGATGCAAGGCGGCTTTGCGCTGGTCCAGATAGAACAGCACGTTCAGCACAGCAAGCAGCAGCAGCTGAATAGCCACGGCGAGCAAATCAACGTTCAGCAGCGGGCGGTACATGGGAGAAATGCCCACCCAGGCCAGCAACTCCTCGCCCATGATCAGCAAAACAATCGTTGTAGCGCCCTGCACCTTGAGCATGGCCAGCATGCCACCCCGCACGGATTCAACCAGGGCACGCTTGGCGTCGACGATCTGAGCGAGGGTGCCGCCGCGCGTGATGGTCAGGTAGAAGGATTCACACTTCTCGGCAAAATCGGTCTCGATCCGGATCAGGAAAATCGCCATGCCGGGGATGAGGGATAAATAGCTGAGAAAAATCGGCAAGTCGTAAATCGGGGACGCCCGCAAGGGGCCGACCACATGGACGCTGGTGAGCGGGTCCGTCCAGAAAATGAACTTGTCGGCCCATGCGCCGACGTTGTACAAAAATCCGATGAAAATCAGGCTCGGATAGATCTGGCGGCGCCGCAGAAAATCAAAAGACACCATCTGCTCGCCAGGATACTGGCGCACGACCAGGCCCAGCAGGGCAAAGAACAGGCACACCTGCCCCACCACAAAGCCCAGCAGCAAGCCCTCCAGGCCATAGTCGCGCAGGCCCAGCGACGCCGCCACGGTAATGCTGTAGCCGATCAAAAATACCAGCAAAATTTGCCGGTAGGCCTTGATGGCCGATGCAAAGACCACCACGATCCAGATACCGCACAGCGTGACAAAGCCCGTCAGCATGCACAGCCGGTAGGCCAATGATTCGCCCGGCCAAAGCACCAGCGCGGCGCCCCCCAGTGCACCCGCCGTTAAAAACGTCAGGGTCAAAGCGCCAAACAGGTTGGCCAGAATCGTCCCGTCGCGCCGCTCATACAGGCGGTCCGCCACGTAGCGGGTGAACACGAGTTGCAGCATGCCCGTCAAAATCAGCGAGAAGGCCATCAGGTAAGTGATCGACACCTGGAACTGACCCACAAAGCTTGACGGCAGGCCCTGGCTGAGATTGAGCAGGCCGATGGCCAGAATGGCGACGATAGACATCACCCACGGCCCGCTGCCAATGACAGCTGCAAAGGCATAGGCCTGCACCTGCCCGCCAAGCGTTCCTTTTTTCATCAGCCGGCGCAGCTCGAATCCGATCCCGGCCATCAGCGGTCTCCCACCGTTTGGTAGATTTCGCGGTAGCTGTCAATCACGCGCGACTGACGGTAATAGCGCTCGACACGGGTAATGCCTGCCTGCTGCGCTGCGCGCCAGCGCACGGGATCGGTCAGCAGGTCAAACGCGGCACGCGCCAAGGCCTCATGGTCGACGATAGGCACGACTTCACCGGCATGGCCCAGGGCGCGGTCGTCAAGCTCTTTGCCCTCGATCAGGTCGCGGCAGGCGCCGACATCGGTCGCCACCACCGGCAACCCGCTCGCGTAGCTTTCCACCATCACCAGCGGAAAGGCTTCGCTGACGGAAGTCAGGACCATCAGGCCCAGTTGCGGCAGGATGTCCTCGACTTTCTGAAAGCCCATGAAGCGGATGCGCCCCTCCAGCTGCAGGCTTTGCACCAGCGCCCTGCATTCTTCGACATAGCCGGGATCTTCTTCCTCCGGCCCGATGAGCCAGCCCTCCACCTCGGGCAGCCGCTGCGCCAGCACGCCGACGCAGCGGATAAAGGTCTTGATGTCCTTGATGGGAACGATGCGCCCAATCAAGCCCAGGACCATGGGCGTTTGCGCCGGGCGGCTTGCGCGCAGGGGCGCATAGCGTTCCACATCGACGCCATTCGGAATAATGCGCGTACGCGCGGCGTCCGCACCGTCGCGGACTTGGCGCTGCCTGTTTTGCTCATACAGCGTGATGATCGGATCAGCGGCCGCGTAGACAAGGCGTCCAATTCCTTCAAACATCCGGATCCAGGCCTGGTTGTAGTGCTCCATGCCATCGCCGGACAGGTGGGTGAAGCTGCCATGCTGCTCGCGCAGGAACATGGACTGCAGCTCCAGCTTTCGCTCCTTGGTGTAGATGCCGTGCTCGGTCAGGATCAGGGGCCGGCCGCTCAGTTGCTTGAGCATCGCGCCCAGCAAGCCCGCATAGCCGGTGGTGACGGAATGAAACGCCCTGGAGGGCGAAACCGTGCGCGCAATGTCCGCCAGCTTCATCACCGGCATATGCATGTTGCGCACGCTCCAGAAATAGGCCTGGAACGACGCATCCGGACATTGGCGGGCGTAGCTTTCGCTGATCTGCGTCCACGCCGCCTTGCTGTGAAAAAAGTCCCGCGTGCAAGCGCCTTCTGGTTGGCCCTCTTGCAGCAGCACACGGTCCAGCCATTCAGGCTCAGGCGCGCCTTCAGGACTGCGAAACCACGTATGCATGTTGGCGCTCGCTGAAAAATAGGCCGGATTCCCCGGGCGCACTTTGGTCTCGCGGATGGCTGCGCCATCCATCAGGTAATGGCAGGTCAGGCTCTGGACATTGGGGGGCAAGGGGTAACGGATGTCTTCCCGGTCGGGTCGCTCCGCACCCAGATAAACCAGTGCAAAGCTGAGCTCGGGCAGGCCCTCGATCAGCTGATGAACCCAGCCGGAAACGCCGCCACGCACAAAAGGGTAGGTGCCCTCCAGCAGCAGCGTGATGTCCGTGTCATAGCGACGCCCGGTCATGTCACACCCCATCCCAATAGGTTGATGCGCTGCGCAGCGCTGGCGGTGCCTTGCGACGGCCAGGCCGCCTCAAATGGTATTTGACATCGGCATAGCGCCGCTTGCGAAATGCGATTTCAGCGAGCAAGGGCGCCGCCTGGCTTATATCGACACCGCACCGGCAGGCCGCCTCCAGGGCGTCGCTTGCGGCATCGAGCTGCCGCGCCTTCAGGAGAATTTGCCCCCGCAGGAAATGCAAGCCCCCGTCGTACGGGCGCAACTGCAGCGCGGCGTGCACCTGCTCCAGCGCGCGACCGCACAATGCGGTTTGCGTGCTTCCCTGGGACGCACCGAGCCGGGCCAGTTCCCAGAAATCGTGCGCCAGCGCCTTATGCTTCAAAAACATCTGGTCGGGCGCACTTTCACCCGCGCCCGCATGCCGCGCGCGCATGCGCGCCTCAATGGCTTTTTCCTTGCGGTTCAGGAGTGAAAAAGCCAGCAGCCGGACCTCGTCATCAGGGTCTTTCAGCGCCAGCCGCAACAAGGGCACCGCATGCGCGTCCTCGAGCGCAAGTGTTGCAATCAGCGCCTCTGTCCTTTTCTTGGGGTCTTTGGCGTGCTGCAAGGTGCCAGCCAGATCACCGGACCCCAGCAGGCTGACGCTGGCACGCGGCGCATCGGGCTGGCTCGGCAAGTCTGGCAGCTGCGGGTGCTGCCACGCGACGGCTCGGGCCACCGGGCGCCGACCGCGCAGCAGGGGAACGATGCTGGCCAGCAGACCCACCATGCCCAGCACCGGAATAAAAATAATCGTCATGAAGACAAACAGGCCGGAGGAAAAAGCCGGTTTGGCAACTGTCGCCGGGTGCAGCCTGACGAGCGCCATTGAAAACAGCAGGCAAGCGGCGGCATGGGCCAGCAAGGCACCCATCAGCCGGGGCGCAAAAGGCCCAGGCGCCAGCATCAGGCTGGCGATCCCGGCATCGAGCACCAGTGCCAGCGCGCACAAGGGCCAGGCCAGCCACGCCCACGTCATAGCGCCGCCCCGGACGTTGGGCCAGGCGGCTCGGCGGGCACCGCCGTTGCGGGTTTCTCGGGCGGACCGGTTTTTCCGGCGCCTAGCGTTTCAATATCGCAGGCGGCGGCGATCTCCGACAGCAGGTCGCCGGCTGTGCGGTTTTTGTCCAGCATCCACAGGTAGGTGATGATGCCGCCCTTGGCGCCCCCCGCACCGGGCGGGCCGCTTTCCAGGCGCGCCAGAAAGCGTTTGACACCCGCCTCATCGGTCATGGGCAGTATTTTCACCACCACCGGCTGGCCTTTTCTATTTCTTGCAATCCAGCTTTGGTCCAGTCCCCGGCTGTCGTGGCAGCAGTGCGCCACCAGCGCATCGGAGCGCGCCGCATCCACGATCTTGCAAGCGAGCAAGGCGGCCGGCAGCCCGTGTTTTTTGACATCCAGCAAGTTGCGCTGCAGGCTGTAGCGCAAGGCATGAAAACCCAGTAATTCCTCGGCAGGCCGCGTGCGGCGCGCCAGGATATCGCCGATGTGCCGGCCCAGCACGCCCAGCAGTTCAAAGGTTTCCTGATGAATGTTCAGGAAGGGCATGTCGCTGATGCTGACGACGCCATGGATATGGCCGGTGGCGTCGACCAGGGGCACCACGGCAATGACAGGCTCATGCACCGCTTCGTTGCCGGCATGCACGCTGGTCAGCGCGCCGGTGCGCAAGGTTTCACGCAGCAAGGGGTTAAAGGGCGACAGCTCGGCCGCCTGGCCGATCATTGCCACTGCGGGCAGGCGCAAGACGCCCCGGTCATTGAGCGCATACACGGCCGCCGTATGCAGGTTGCCGGCATCCGCCATGATCTCCAGCAGCCAATCGCCAAGGCCGCCCAGCGGCGCTTGTGGGTCTGCGCCGGCGGCGGGCTCCCGCAGCCTGAGCCGCTCCAGCGCCGTGCGCAAGCTGGTGACACCGCCGACCATGCGCCGCTCAAGCTGGGCGTGCGACACCTGCAAGGCCTGGTAGGCGCCGGTGAATTGCTGCAGTCGGGTCTGGTGGTAGCGACAGATGTAGTCGAGCTGGCGCATCCGGGCATTCCAGAGGTCGCGCGCCTCGCCTGCGGCCATGCCTGCCATCAGCAGGGCAACGGCCTGCGCCTTGGGGTAGTCGCCCACCGCCGCCGGGTTTAGGTAGTTCATCCAGGCCACGGCAGCGGCCGTCAGGGCGGCGCCCACGCTGCCCGCCAGAAAACCATAGCGCAATCCCAGAAGAAGCGGAAAAAATACCAGCAAAGGCAATACAAAGTGCTGCGACTGTCCTCTGGAAAACCACACCAGGGCGCCAGGAAGCAGGCCGCCGAAGACAAATGTTTCGACGACCACGAGGCCGAACCGCAGATCGGAACGCGCATTGAAGGGACTGGCAGCGGCGCTTTCGGGCGGCGACATGGCGGCGGTGGGCTGGCCGTCCGCCTGCGCCGCGGCCGGGACAGGGCGCGATGGTCCGGGCAAGGGATCCTTGTTGAATCCCCGCAAGGGAAATATCCATTTCATAAAAGTACTCTGGGTGTCATGGCTGCTGTTGCGTATGCATGAAATTTCATGACATCAAAACTCGTGCCGGTACCAGACGCCGACACCGCGATTGGCCTGCGACGACACGCCGCCCTGGACGTTGGTGTAAAACGCTTCAAACCGGACTTGGCCCGCGCTGGCCACAGGCAAGCGCATGCCGGCACGCAGGCTGTAGGCGAGCTCGTTCGCCGGCCATTGACGACCAACCCAGCCATCCACCACGCCCTGCGGGCGGCGCTCCATGCCCTCGCCCTGGCCGGACCGCAATGTGGCGCCAACGCCCAGCGTGCTGAAACGAGAGGACAAAATGCCATCGACCGCTTGCGACGGCGACGCCGCCAAAGGCTGCAGCGAAGCCGGCAGGCTATCGACCAAGCGGTTGCGTTCCGTGCTTCCAGACAAGCGCAGTTGCCAGGCCGGAGAGCCCTTGGAAAGCCGGGTTCCGATCTCGCCTTCCAGCCGGGCGCCCTGGCCCAGTTTTTCGCCCTGGCGCGTGTTGAAGCGCTGCCCCGCCAGTTCCGCCCGCGCATACACCGACTCGCTCAGGCTGCCATTGAGGCCGACCCCCACTTTGTCCTTACTGCCGATGGCGCGCAGGGCAGAGGTTTCTTCCGTCAAGCCATTGATCGACACATCCAGCCGCGCGTTCCAGCGCTTGGTGAGCGCATGCGTCAGTTCGAGGCGGCCGTAGGTCAGAGAATGCTCGTCGCGCTGATTGCGGCCCAGGGTGAGCCGCAGCGGATTGGCGCCGACGGCCACTTCAGCGAGCACCGAAATATCGTCTTCATTCAGCGATCTTGAATGCCGCAAGACGCCGCCAGCCTCTGGATCCAGCGCGTTGTGCGCCAGGCGCAGCGTTGCACGGCCGGCATCCAGCGGGAAGCTCACCGCGACCTCACTGCGCTTGATCTTGAGGTCCGACAGGTTCCTGGCCTCGTAGCCGGCCTCGATGCGCCGGGCCAGTTGCGCCCTGAGTTGTTCCCGGTGCTGGCGCAGCCGCTCGCTGGATGCATCGTCCGCCTCCAGCAGGCTTTGTTCCGTCAGCGACAGGGCCAGCACATTGCGCCCCAGCCGCCGCAGCGCCGTGACCCGGTCAGCGGGGGTCAGTTCTTTCTCCTGCAGCTGCAATATCCGGTCAATCGCCTGCAGGTCGTCTTGCGCCAACGCAACCGCCAGCGACTGGTAGGCCGGGAGCTTGTGCTGGTCGGCTTCGGCGCGCACCAGCCAGTAGCGGGCCTTGTCGAACTTTTCCTGCGCCAGGCTGGAGCCCACCAGCAAGGCGTAGACATCGGCATCCTTGTGGCCGCGCGCCAGCATGTCCTGCAGCACCTGGTCGCCGGCCGGCTCGCCGTCAAAGTGCCTCACCATCGAGGCGTAGGCGAGCCACAAGGTCTTTTCAGGGGGCTTGGCGGTCTTGCCTGCCGTGCCCAGCCTGGCGCGCAAACGCGGCATCATACTGGCGCGCAGGCGCTGCGCCGCATCGCCGCCCCCGGCGTCGGCAAGCGCGTCGAAATAACCCACCTGCCACACATAGTCATCGGGCTTTGCAGCAGCTTGCTTTTCAAACCACACCAGCGACTCATCTACCCGGTTGAGCTTGAGCAGGGCCACCGCATAGACCGACCAGTAGGCGGGATCGGCCTGCGCATCGGACCGCCATTTCGCGACATGCTCGCCAAGCTGCTGCGCGTCGCCGTAGTCGTGCTCGAACCACAAGAGCTGCACCCGCGTCGGCACGGCTGCCGGATTGAGCGCCAAGGCCTGCCTGTAGGCCTTGCGCGCGCGCGCCTTGCGGCCGTCATGACTGGCGATATGGGCCTCCAGCAGCCAGTACATCTCGCTGCCTGCGAACTTCGCTTCGTCGTGCTGCGCCAGGCTCGACAAATCGCGTGACGCCTCCCAGCGGGACGCCTGAGAGGCCGCATCCATCGCCAGCAGCAGCCAGCGGGCCTCGGCCAGCCGCTCGTAAGCCTGCTTGCCCACCGCAATGGCCTGCTCCGGCTCGGCGCTGGCGTTGTAGAGCGCGATCAGCCTTTCGATTGCCAAGGCATTCGACGAGCCGCCTTCCCACGCCGTGCGGTACGCCAGCAGCGCTTCAGGCCTGGATTCGCGCGCCCATGCCGTATCGCCGTAGGCCTGCCAGTACGCCGCCTCGCCCGGCGCGGCGCCAGTGCGCGCCTCCTGCAGCGCAGCCCATGCCTCGTCCGGCCGCTGGGCGCGCAGCAGCAGTTCTGCCTGGCGGCGCGCCGATTCGGGCGGGCTGATCAACTGCGGGCTCATGCCCCGCCAGCTGGCGATGGCCGCAGGCAGGTCGCCCTGCTGTTCCTGCGCGTTCGCCAGCGCTTCCCACTGCGCGCGCTGCAAGGGATAGCGCTTGGCATAGTTTTGCAAAAATGCCACCAACTGTTTGGGCGCACGGCCGCGCGACTGGATGGCGACCAGCGCGGCGGACTCCTCCGGGTTCATCGGCCGCGCCTGGAACACTTGCCCGGCCAGCGCCAGCCACAGGCCGTCATCTTCTTTTCCCAGCGCCAGGCGCATGGCGTTAGACCGCGCCTCGGACCCCGACGGCTCGCGGGCCAGCCAAATCCATTGCTCAAGCGCGATGTCCTGCTTTCCAGCCCACTCCGCAAGGTGTGCCATGCGGGTGCGCTTTTCATTGTTGGCGGGCTCCAGCGCCACCAGGCGGGTCGCCAGCGCAAGCGCCGCCAGAAGGTCTTTCGCGGCAATTTCCACTTCCACTTGCTGCGACAGGATGTCAGCATCGTCTGGCGCCAGCGCGACCAGCGCCCGGCCGGACCGCTGTGCCAGGACCGTGTCGTTTTGCGCCAATGCCATCGCCACCATGCGCCGCATGAAGGCCAGATCGCCGGCAAAATGCGGCGCGGACGCTTCAGCCAGCGCCAGCGCCTGTGCGCCCTGGCTGGCCGCCAGGTAGGCGTCGATGGCCAGCAACGTGTATTTGCGCTGGCCCTGCACGTCGTCCTGCGCGATTTGGGCCGCCTCCTGGTAAGCGCGCGCGGCCTGATCCGGAGCGCCGCTGGCAAGGTATTGCGTGGCGGCCAGATCCAGCCAGCGTTGCCCTCCGGCCTTGTCGACGGCGGCAAGTTTTTGGTAAATCGGTGCCGCCACATGGGGCAAGGCCATCGCCAGGCTGATGTCCGCCAGCCGCGCCAGCGACCCATGATCGCTGGTTTCCGTGCGAAGGTTTTCGAGTTGACGGGCGATGTCATTGCGCAGTCCGGTGCGTTCCGGGCTGCCTGTTTTCAGGGATTTGGCGACCAAAAAGTCGATCTCGAGCGCCTCCATCCGCGCCCGCCTTCCGCCTTCGTGGGGCTGACCCAGCAAGGGCGCCAGAACGCTACGCGCGTCGGCCCATTTGCCGGCCGCTGCCAGGTTATGCGCCAGGGCGCGCCTGAGCGCGTCATCGTCCGGGTGCACCCGCAAAAGCAACTGCAGGTAGGCGATAGACAAGGCATCTGACTCGCCTTGACTGGAAAGCGCCGTCAATCGTTTCTGGCTGGGAAACAAGCCAACCAATGCAGCAATGAGCGCCAGCAAGGCGGTGATAAGCGTCAGAGGCCGCACCAGAGCGATGCGTTTGTCCTTCGTGACGATGTCATTTTTCATGGTTCCACTCCAATCGACAGTACATCCAGGCCGGGATTGGCCACCCATGCGGTAAAACCCAGCGCCACGATGCGGCGCGCGGTGGCGCGGGCCAACTCGGGTTGATCCGCAGGCACGTAGTCAATCACCGTGACCGGCAGGCCATAGCGAAGGCGGACATCATCCAGGCGCGCCAGCAACCAGCGCCTGTCGTTTTCGTTGACGGTCTCGTATTTCTGGGCCACCGGATTCCAGCGCTGAAACAGCGACTCCGCCGCCAGCCCGACGGCCAGAGAGCCCACTTCAGGCAGCACTTCAAAGCCCCGGTTGAACATCAGCCTGACGCCGGGAAAGCGTTGGTGCATCGCCCGGATCAGCGCCACGAGCGCACTTCTCTGGGCCTGCTGTTCGGCCGGGCTCTTGGCGGCCAGCAGGTAGCTGTCCAGCGTATCCAGGAAAAAGCCGCGATAGCCGGTGGCCCACAGCGCAGCCATGCGCTCTTCGAGCAGATACCGTTGCCAGCCCGGTTGGGCCAAGTCGGCGATGCGGCTTTTCCAGGCGGCGTTGGCGCCCAGAAACAGCGCCGGGGGCAATGCGCGCGACGATGCGCGCCAGCCCTCCGCTTCGCCCACACTGACATAGGCAAAAACGTCCGCCCCGGCTTTGCGCAGTGCGGCCAGGTCCTGCAGATTTTCTGCTTCGACCACGACACGTTCATAGCGCGACAACGCGGAAACAGGAACGGGCGTGCCATAAAAGAAGGCCGTGCCTGGCACCGCGGCACGCCCCATGGCACAGCCGAACACCAAGGCACAGGGTGGCAGCAGCGCGTAAAGCCTGCAGAAGGCGAATTCGCGCAACGCGGAAAAAAGGCGGCGCGCGTAGCAGCCCGGCCCCGCTACCGCCCGGCCACGCCAGACCCCCATGAACGTTCGTCCATCGGGATTCAAGAAAAAGGCATCAACCAGCCACATGGTGTTCTTTCTGTTGTTTTTCCTGGCGCTCTGCGCCATGCACAGAGGCACAGGCAGACGCCTAGCCGGCATCGTCAAATTCGGACCATTGGGAAGACGGGCCGGTGTCCTGGTCGGTCACGGATGCATGAAGATCCACCACAAAGACGATCTCCCCCCCAAAACGCCCCACGCCCAGCGCCTTCATCAGGACCTGTTCCTTCTCGGGCGAATCCAGTCGCAGAAAGCAAATCGCCTGCTTCGTGCCTTCATGCATGGCGGTGAGGACGTCCAGCCGCGCGATCCGGCCGAACTTTCCGCACAGCCGCTGCAAGGCAGGCTTCAAAGTGGCGACATCCGGGCAGTGTCCGAGCTCCTCAAGTGCGTTCATGGTGAATCCCTTTGTTGTTCGTGGCAGCCACCCAACCCCTGAGACAAGTTTTTCAATGTTTTGGCGCTTGACTGAAAAATACGACAGAGGCCTGCAACGATGCTTGAGATTTCTCAACCGCCCCCGAAACACTTGCTGACACTTGGACAAATTGGCACTTTGTCCCGCACGGCAATGATTTGCGTTGATCTGCGGAAAACTGCCATGCAGTTGATGCGCGACAACTTGGCGCGCGTAGATCCTGCAGAACCGCGCATTGACTTGTAGACTGTTACGGATGTAACTTTCCCGATGCCGATGCCGATGCCGATGCCGATGCCGATGCCGATGCCGATACCAGCGCTTACTTTTTTCTCAACGCAATTGCAGACCTGAACAAACCCGACAAAAGGACGTCATTGATGCCGCATGATTTCATCGGTAAGGGTGCAGCAGCGGCCCCCATGGCCCCGCCACCGGACCGCAGCCTGCTGGACATGGCCGAGCGCACGGCGCACATCGGCAGCTGGTCCATGGATCTGCCGGGCTGCCGGCTGACGCATTCGGACGAGTTGGCCGCCATTCTGGGCATGCCAGGCCGCGCCCTGCTGCTGGAAAAGCTGGTAGCCAGCTTCACGCCCGAGTGGCGCGAACGCCTGCGCGCCCTGCTTCAGCGTTGCAGCCAGCACGGCACGCCGTTTGACGAAGAAATGCAAATTGGGGCCAGCGGCAAAACCGCCCAATGGGTGCGCGCTGTGGGCGAGGCCGTACGCAACAACAAGGGTCAGATCGTCCGCCTGCAGGGCGCATTGCAGGATATTTCCGCCCAGAAGCAGGCCCAGCGCGAAACCCTTCGCCTGGCGATGCGCCTGACCACCACGCTGGCCAGCATCACGGAGGCCTTTGTCACGCTGGACCGCCAATGCGGCTTTACCTACCTCAACCAGGAAAGCGAGCGACTGCTGCAGCGCAGCACCGGCGAGTTGCTGGGCCAGGCGATCTGGCAGGGTTTTGGCGACAGCGCGGGCCAGCGCCTGAAGCAGCAACTCGAAAAATCGCTGGCGACCAATCGCCGTGTCGAATTCGAGGACTTTTACCCGCCGCTGGGAAAGTGGCTGGAAGTGCGCGCCTACCCGTTTGTCGAAGGCCTGGCGGTGTATTTCCGCGATGTCAGCGAGCGGCGCAAGTCGCAGGAGCAGCTAATGCTGCTGGAAACCAGCATCTCGCGGCTCAACGACATCGTACTGATTGCCGATGCCTTGCCCGCCGGTGAACGCGCGCCGCACATCGTGTTTGTCAACGACGCGTTCGAGCAGCACACCGGCTACGGTCGCGAGGAGGTGCTGAAGCAGGCGCCGCGCATGCTGCTGGGGCCCGAACCCCAAATTGGCGAGCTGCGCCGCATGTCCGAGGCGCTGCAGCAAAACGGACAGGTTCGCAGCGAACTGCGGATTTACAGAAAGTGCGGCAGCTGGTTTTGGGTGGAACTGGAAATTGTGCTGGTGCTGGCGCCTGCGGGCCAACTCACGCACTGGGTCGCCGTGGGGCGGGACATCACCCAGCGCAAAGCCGCCGAAGACGAGATTCACCACCTGGCCTTCTACGATACCCTGACCGGGCTGCCCAACCGGCAACTGCTGCTGGACCGGCTGCAGCGCGCGCTGGCCCAGAGTGCGCGCACCCAGCGCCAAGGTGCGCTGATGTTTATCGATGTGGACAATTTCAAGGCCCTGAACGACACCCTGGGCCACCACAAGGGCGACCAGCTGCTGCAAAAAGTGGCCACGCGGCTGCTGGACTGCGTGCGCAAGACCGACACCGTGGCGCGCCTGGGCGGCGACGAGTTCGTCGTCATGCTCGAAGACTTGAGTGACGACCCGGTCGCCGCCGCCGCGCGGGCCCGGGTCGTGGCCGAAAAGGTACTGCACCACTTGCGCATGCCGTTTGATCTGGACGGCCACCAGCACCATGCGAGCGCCAGCATGGGCGTGACCGCTTTCAGCGGCCTGAAGGGCAGTGTGGGCGAGCTGCTCAAGCAGGCCGACCTGGCGATGTACCAGGCAAAAACCCTGGGCCGCAACACGGTCTGCTTTTTTGACCCCGCCCTGCAAGCCGCCGCCAGCGCCAAGGCCGCCCTCAGTTCCGACCTGCGCATCGGCCTGCAAGAGCAGCAGTTTCTGCTGCATTACCAGCCCCAGGTCGACCGCCATGGCCGCGTCACTGGCGTCGAAGCCCTGCTGCGCTGGCAGCACCCGCGCCTGGGGCTGGTGGCGCCCGCCGAATTCATTCCGGCCGCCGAAGACACCGGGCTGATCTTGCCGCTGGGCCAGTGGGCGCTGGAAACCGCGTGCGCGCAGCTCGCGGCTTGGGCCGGGCGGCCCGCCATGGCGAGCCTGAGCATCGCGGTGAACGTCAGCGTGCGCCAGTTCCGGCACCCGGACTTTGTCGACACGGTGATGGCCACGATTGCGCGCACCGGCATCCCGCCGCAGCGGCTCAAGCTCGAGCTCACCGAAAGCCTGCTGGCCGACCGCATGGAGATCACCATCGCCAAGATGGGCACACTCAAGGCCCTGGGCGTGACGCTGGCGCTCGACGACTTTGGCATGGGATATTCGTCGCTGTCTTTGCTCAAGCGCCTGCCGCTGGACCAGCTCAAGATAGAGCGGAGCTTTGTGGCTGACCTGCTGACCGACCCGAACGACGCCGCCATTTCACGCGCCATCATCACGCTGGCCCAGAGCCTCGGCCTGTGCGTGGTGGCCGAAGGCGTGGAAACGCAGGCCCAGCGCGACCTCCTGATCGAGCAGGGCTGCGAGCATTTTCAGGGCTACCTGTTTTCCAAACCGCTGCCGATTGCGCAACTGGAGGCCTACCTGGGCACGCAGGCCGCAGACCCGGCCCTCAGCGCAGCCCCCGCGGCCTAAGCGCCCGCCAGCAGCGCCACATTGCCGCCCGCCGCCGTGGTGTTCACCGTCACCGTCTGCTCGGCGCAAAAGCGGTACAGGTAATGCGGACCGCCCGCCTTGGGGCCGGTGCCGCTCAGCCCTTCGCCGCCAAACGGCTGCGAGCCGACCACAGCGCCGATCTGGTTGCGGTTGACGTAGACGTTGCCGACATGCGCGGCGGCGGCCAGCATCTGGGCGCGCGAGTCGATGCGGGTCTGGATGCCCAGTGTGAGGCCGTAGCCGAGGGCATTGATCTGCGCCATGACGGCTTCAGGGGTTTTGAGCGCCCCGCTGCCCCAGCGCACGATCTGCAGCACCGGGCCGAAAATTTCGTCTTTCACCTCGGCCAGGCTGGCGACTTCAAAGGCCGCTGGCCATACCAGATTCGCTATTGAATCAGTAGCTGACTGCGCCCGTGGCTGCTGCGCCAGAAGCACTTTTGATGAAGAATTCAGGCGCCGCAGGTGGCGCGTGATGCTGTCAAAGGCCTCGCGGTCAATCACCGGCCCCAGGTCGGTCGCCAGCTCGGCCGGGTTGCCCACCACCAGTTCGCGGGTGGCACCCTGGATCATCTCGATCACGGCGTCGGCAATGCCTTCATGCACGCACAGCAGGCGCAGTGCCGAGCAGCGCTGGCCGGCCGAGCGGAACGCGCTTTGCACCACCGCGTCGGCCACCTGCTCGGGCAGCGCGGTGCTGTCGACCAGCATGGCGTTGATGCCGCCGGTCTCTGCAATCAGCGGGGTGATGGGGCCGTCCTTGGCGGCCAGCGCGCGGTTGATCAGCCGGGCCACCTGGGTCGAGCCGGTGAACACCACGCCGGCCACGCCGGGCGCGGCCACCAGCGCCGCACCCACGGTGTCGCCCGGGCCGTGCAGCAGCTGCAGCGCGTCGTCGGGCACACCGGCCTGGCGCAGCAGCTTCACCGCTTCCCAGGCCACGCCCGGGGTTTGCTCGGCCGGCTTGGCCAGCACGGCGTTGCCGGTGGCCAGCGCGGCGGCCACCTGGCCGATGAAGATCGCCAGCGGAAAATTCCACGGGCTGATGCAGACCCAGACGCCGCGCCCGTTCAGGCGCAACTCGTTGGTCTCGCCGGTCGGGCCGGGCAAGGCAAGGGGCACCATGATGCGCTCGGCTTCGCCCGCGTAGTAGCGCAAAAAGTCGATGGCCTCGCGCACTTCAGACACCGCATCGCCCCAGGTCTTGAACGCTTCTTTCACCATGAGCGCGCAAAAGCGGGGCAGTTGCTGCTGCAGCGCATCGGCGGCGCGGCGCAGGATGGCGGCGCGCTCGGCGACCAGCACTTTGCTCCAGTTTTGATAGCTGTTAGTGCCCACTGCTACTGCACTGGAGGCCAATTTGACGTCAAACTCGGCCACCACCGGCACAGCCACCGCATCAAAAGCAGCCAGCAGCGGCGCGCGCATGCGCTCCACCGTCAGGTCCAGCCCCAGGCTGTTGGCGCGCGCGGCACCGAACAGCGCAGGGGGCAGCGGCAAAGAGGTCGATTGCTCCAGCTGCAGCGGCGACAGCAGCAGCCGGTCCATGCCCACCGATTCGTCGGCCAGCTGGTGCACGAACGACGAGTTGGCGCCGTTCTCCAGCAGGCGGCGCACCAGGTAGGCCAGCAGGTCGCGGTGGGCGCCGACCGGGGCGTAGACGCGGCAGTTGATCAACGGGTTTTTCAGCACCTCGCGGAACACGCCCTCGCCCATGCCGTGCAAGCGCTGCAACTCAAAAGGCACGGCGTTGCGCCCGGCCATCTGGATGATCGCGGCAATCGTGCCGGCGTTGTGGCCGGCAAACTGCGGGTAGACCGCGTCGGGTGCAGCCAGCAGCGCCTGGGCGCAGGCCAGGTAGGCCACGTCGGTGTGCTGCTTGTGGGTGAACACCGGGTAATGCGGCAGCCCCAGCTCCTGGGCGCGCTTGATTTCCGAATCCCAGTAGGCGCCCTTGACCAGCCGGCACATCAGGCGCAGCTGGTATTTGCGGCCAATGCCGATGACATGCGCCACCAGTTCCAGCGCGCGCGTCTGGTAGGCCTGCAGCGCCAGGCCAAAGCCCTGCCACTGCGGCTGGTGCTGCGCAATCCGGGCGGCCAGCGCTTCAAACACGTCGAGCGACAACTCCAGCCGGTCGACCTCCTCGGCGTCAATCGTCAGGTTGATGTTGGCCTGCGCGGCCAGCAGGCACAGGCCCCAGACGCGCGGCACCAGCTCGGCCATGACGCGGGTGCGCTGGGCATCTTCGTAGCGCGGATGCAACGCACTGAGCTTGATCGAGATGCCGTCGTTTTTTTCGCACGCACCGGTCTGGCTGGCGCCGGCAGCGATGGATTCAATCGCTTGGGTGTAGCTGGCCAAATAGGCCAGCGCGTCGGCGTCGGTGCGCGCGCCTTCGCCCAGCATGTCGTAGCTGAACACCAGCTGGGCGGCTTTCTTGCGCGCGGCGCCGGCTTCCTTCATGGCGTCGCCAATCGTCTGGCCGAGCACAAACTGCCGGCCCAGCAGCTGCACCGCGCGCACGGTGGCGGCCACCACGGTGCGCGCGCCGAGCTTGGCCCGCAGACCAAGCGAGCCGTCGTCGGGCAAAAACTTCTTGGACAGGGCAATCGCCGACGACGACAGGCGCTGCAGCACGCCGTCGCCGGCCGCCTCAAAGTCGGCGCGGCCGAGCTGGTCGGCCGTCAGCGCAATCGCGGTTTCGGCGTCGGGCACCCGCAGCAGCGCCTCGGCCAGGCGCATCAGGGCCAGGCCTTCGGCGCTCGATATCGGGTATTCCTTGAGCAGGCTTTCCATGGCCCAGAACGGCGGCGGGTTGTCGCGCACGGCCTGCACCCACGGCCGCGCGGCTTGGGCGGCGGCGGCCCAGTCGAGCGCACCGGCCAGGCGCTGCAAATGGAGCGTCACGATCTCAGCCTCGGGCCGGTAGGGGAAAGGCAGGCGGGCGGCAGCAGGCATAGAAAACTCCATTCAAGAGAGATGTCGGCAATTCAGTTCGATGCCCTGATATTCCATGGAAGGCCCTAAAATTTCCCACTAAATTTCAAGAAATTACCGAATAATTCACTAGCCATGCTTGAAGCACTCCCTGACATTGACCGCATCGACCTGAAAATCCTGAATGTTCTGCAGCAGGACGGCCGGCTCTCCAACCTCAAGCTGGCAGAGAGCGTGGCCCTGTCGCCCACCGCCGTGCTGGCGCGGGTGCAGCGGCTGACGCGGGACGGCTTCATCCTGGGCTACGAGGCGCGGCTCAACCCGCTCAAGCTGGGCGCCGGCATGATGGTGTTTGTCGAGGTACTGCTGGACCGCACCACGCCCAACGTGTTTGAAGCCTTCAAGGCGGCGGTGCAGGTGCACCCGCAGATCATGGAATGCCACATGGTGGCGGGCGGCTTTGACTACCTGCTCAAGACCCGCATGGCCGACATGGCGGCCTACCGCTCGTTTGCCGGCACCGTGCTGTGGCAGCTGCCCGGCGTGCGCGAAACCCGCACCTACGCGGTGATGGAAGAGGTCAAAAATACCCACCGGCTGGCACTGGGCGTTTAGCCGGATAGTGAGGTGGTGAGGTAGCTCCATTCTGTTCAAGCAGGGGCCGCGGATCTGGCTTTGCCAGTCCGCAGGCTGCGGGCTTGGACAGCCTGCAGATGCGCCGCCTCTGGCGGCGTGGCGCCCTGCAAGGGCAGCGGCCCCCTAGGGGGGGCAGGGAGTTACACGCAGTGAACGACCGTGGGGGCCTTTATCTGCCGCCAAAAATGGCGGTTCCGACCCGCACCATGGTGCTGCCGGCATGAATCGCCGCCTCCAGATCGGCCGTCATGCCCAGCGACAGGGTGTCCATGGGCGCGGCCAGCACGCCGGATGCATTTATTTGGTCAAAAATGGCTTTTGCGCTTGCGTGCAGGGCGCAAGCAGCTACAAAATCAGGAGCAGGCTCGGGAATCGCCATCAGCCCGCGCAGGGTCAGGCGCGGCAGCTGCGCGACCGCTTGCGCCAGCGCCAGCACGTCTTCGGGCGCCAGGCCGGACTTGTTGGCGCCGCCATCGATGTTGACCTGCAAACACAGCTGCAGCGGCGGCAGATGCGGCGGCCGCTGCTCGCTCAGGCGCTGGGCAATCTTGAGCCGGTCGACCGACTGGACCCAGTCAAAGTGCTCGGCGACGAGCCGGGTTTTGTTGCTTTGCACCGGGCCAATGCAGTGCCACTCCAGCGCCGCCCCCCCCGCCTGGCTGCTGCGCAGCGCCAGAATCTTGTCGACGCCCTCGGCGATGTAGTTTTCCCCGAACGCGTGCTGCCCGGCCGCCACCGCCTGCCGCACCGCGTCGGCGCCAAAGGTCTTGGAAACAGCCAGCAGGCGCACACCGGCCGGGTCGCGCCCGGCCGCCTGGCACGCCGCAGCAATGCGGGCGCGAACAAGCTGAAGATTCAGAGCAATCGTAGTCATAATCGAACTGTAAACCGAGTTACAAATAACATCTCAATTTCGACCTTCCAAGGACCTCCGGGATGGACATCACGCAGCTGCTGGCTTTTAGCGTCAAGAACAAGGCGTCCGACTTGCATTTGTCGGCGGGGCTGCCACCCATGATCCGCGTCAACGGCGATGTCCGGCGCATCAACGTCGATCCGCTGGACCACAAGCAGGTCCACGCCATGGTGTACGACATCATGAATGACACCCAGCGCAAGCACTACGAAGAGTTTCTGGAGGTCGATTTCTCGTTCGAGATTGATGGACTGGCGCGCTTTCGCGTCAATGCCTTCAACCAGAACCGCGGCGCCGGTGCGGTGCTGCGGACCATCCCGTCCAAAATTCTGACACTGGAGCAACTGGGCGCCCCCAAGATTTTTGGCGACCTGGCGCTCAAGCCGCGCGGCATGGTGCTGGTGACGGGCCCGACCGGCTCGGGCAAGTCCACCACGCTGGCGGCCATGGTCAACTATTTGAACGAAACCGAGTACGGCCACATCATCACGGTGGAAGACCCGATCGAGTTTGTGCACGACTCCAAGAAATGCCTGATCAACCAGCGCGAGGTCGGCCCGCACACGCTGAGCTTCAGCGCGGCGCTCAAGTCGGCGCTGCGCGAAGACCCGGATGCCATCCTGGTGGGCGAAATGCGCGACCTGGAAACCATCCGGCTGGCCATGACAGCGGCCGAAACCGGCCACCTGGTGTTTGGCACGCTGCACACATCGAGCGCAGCCAAGACGGTGGACCGGATCATTGACGTGTTTCCGGCCGAAGAAAAGGAAATGATCCGCTCCATGCTGTCCGAATCGCTGCAGGCCGTGATCTCGCAGACGCTGTGCAAGACCAAGGACGGCACCGGCCGGGTCGCAGCCCACGAAATCATGCTGGGCACCAGCGCCATCCGCAACCTGATCCGGGAGGCCAAGGTTGCGCAAATGTATTCCTCGATCCAGACCGGCAACAGTGTCGGCATGCAGACGCTGGACCAAAACCTGACCGACCTGGTCAAGCGCAACGTGATTTCTGCTGGGGAAGCCCGCAGCAAAGCCAAGATCCCTGAAAACTTCCCCGGTTGATTTGCCGAGCACTAGAAGGACATCCCCATGAAAGGCCTACTCGGACTTCTCAAACGAGCCACCCCGACCCGGGGTGACGAAGACCGCCCGGACTCGCTGATGTTCACCACGGCGTTTGCCGAGCAGGGCGTCAATCCGTCGATGCTGGTGCCCTGGGAAGCGCGCGCCAACGAGATCGGCGCCAAGCGCCTGTCGGCCTCGCGCGGCAGCAAACTGCTGCAGGCGCTGTGGTCCAAGGACAAATACATGATGCGCCTGGCCTCCGACGCCGTGCCCCGGCTGGAGCAGTTTTTTGACTTCGCCACGGTGCAGGCCGATCGCGACATCATCCGGCAGGAAGAGTACGGCAACTTCATGATCGTGTTGCTGACCGGCACCATCGCGGTGGACCGGGTGCAGCCCTGGGGGGCGCGCCTGCGCCTTGCAGAAGCTCGGCCCGGCGACATCCTGGGTGAAATGTCGCTGCTGGACAGCGGCATGCGCTTTTCAGCCTGCAGCTCGCTGACCGAATGCGAGATTGCCGTGCTGAGCGCGCAGGCGCTCGACGAGATGATGACGGTGGACACCGCGCTGGCGGCCAGCCTGATTGCGCTGCTGGCGCGCAAGCTGTCGCTGCGCCTGCGGGTGGTCAGTGCCCGGCTTTCAGAACACAAGAACTGAGCGCTTACCCGCCACCCCCAAAAAAGATCCAAAGGACACGTCATGGAACGCGACCAGGCCAGTAAATTCATCAACGATCTCCTGCGGCTCATGGTCAGCCGCAGTGGCAGCGACCTGTTCATCACCGGGGACTTTCCGCCCGCCATCAAGGTGGACGGCAAGATGACCAAGGTGTCCTCGCAGGCGCTCAATGCCAGTCATACGCTGGCACTGGCGCGCGCCATCATGAACGACAAGCAGGCCGCCGAATTTGAGCGCACCAAGGAATGCAACTTCGCAATTTCGCCGCCCGGCGTGGGGCGCTTTCGCGTCAACGCCTTCATCCAGCAGGGCAAGGTGGGCATGGTGATGCGGGTGATTCCGGCGGCGCTACCGACCATTGACGCGCTGGGCCTGCCCCAGGTGCTCAAGGACGTGACCATGTGCAAGCGGGGACTGACAATTCTGGTGGGCGCCACCGGCTCGGGCAAATCCACCACCCTGGCGGCCATGGTGGACTGGCGCAACGAGCAGTCGTTTGGCCACATCATCACGATTGAAGACCCGGTGGAGTTTGTCCATCCGCACAAAAATTGCGTCATCACGCAGCGCGAAGTTGGCCTGGACACCGACAGCTGGGCCGCCGCGCTTAAAAATACGCTGCGCCAGGCGCCTGATGTGATCCTGATGGGCGAGATACGCGACCGCGAAACCATGGAACACGCCCTCACGTTCGCCGAAACCGGCCACCTGTGCCTGGCCACCCTGCATTCCAACAGCGCCAACCAGGCGCTGGACCGGGTCATCAACTTCTTCCCCGAAGAGCGCCGGCCCCAGCTGCTGATGGACCTGTCGCTCAACCTCCGGGGCATGATTTCGCAGCGGCTGATTCCCCAACAGGACGGCAAGGGCCGCCATGCGGTGTTTGAGGTCATGCTCAATTCGCCGCTGATTTCCGACCTGATCTTCAAGGGCGATGTGCTGGAGATCAAGGAGATCATGAAGAAAAGCCGCAACATGGGCATGCAGACCTTTGACCAGGCGCTGTTTGACGCCTTTGAAGGCAACCACATCAGCTACGAAGACGCCTTGCGCAATGCCGACTCGGTGAACGACCTGCGGCTGCAGATCAAACTCAATTCGCAGCGCGCCAAATCGACCGATCTGGCAGCGGGCACGGAAAACTTCGCCATTGTGTAAGCCCACGGGCTGCACCTGTCAAAACCCCCCCCCCCCCCCCCCCCCCCCCCCCCCCCCCACCTCCCCA
>Ga0123337_10001467_pt1 | contig 30143 bp, 21 predicted proteins | sample frozenSSSSmetaG_FD_89792 | JGI IMG/M metagenome (GOLD analysis project Ga0123337, IMG submission 89792) | Glacier valley bacterial and archeal communities from Borup Fiord, Nunavut, Canada, to study Microbial Dark Matter (Phase II) -... | ecosystem: Environmental > Aquatic > Freshwater > Ice >...
CTTTTGTAACTGCAATGAACGAAGCAAGTTCATGATGTAATTTCCTTTATGATGAGAAACATGGGCTGAAAATCTTCAGCCCTCAAAAAACTATCACTTTACCTGAATCGGATTTTGATGATTTTTACCTATTCCACCTTCCAAAGCGTGTCGGTTATTACATTGTGAAACAGATTACTGGTTGAGCTGAAAACATAATAGTTCTCACCTGTTTTAACCATTTTTGTTGTGACTTTCAGTTTTGCCAACATTGCAGGATCCTTTATCTCTGTTGGTCCTGAATGGTATTTTAGTACATACTTGCAAGGGGTTTTCCAAAACACCCTGAAAGTAGTTCTGGCGTCAGTCTTCAAATTCACCTCTACCTGAAATGAATCATCCCGTTCTATTCTATACTTGTGTATTTTTCCGCCCCAATCAGTATCCATTTTAAATACACCTGTTTTAAAATATTCACAACCTTTGCGGGAATTCACACCCGAACTTAAAAACAGAGCAACACAAACTAATACAAAAGTTTGACGCATGATTAAAATGCTTTGGCGATATCAATAAAATCCCTGGAAGACAGGGCTGCACCACCAATCAGTGCGCCATCAATATCCGGCATGGCAAATAATGATTTGGCATTATCGGGTTTTACACTTCCCCCATAAAGAATTGACATATTCTGTGCAATTGCCTGATCAAATAATCCGGCTAATACCTGACGAATATGGCTGTGCATTTCATTGGCCTGATCTGCGCTTGCGGTAACACCTGTGCCTATGGCCCAAACCGGTTCATAAGCAATGATACATTTTGCCACTTGTGTTTTATCAAGACCAGATAAAGCGCGAAGTTGTTCCTCCACTATACTGAAATGTTTATGCGCTTCTCTTTCTGCAAGGGTCTCACCGATACAATATACCGGTACGATTTCATGCTTCAGAGCGATGACAATCTTAGCGGCACAACTTTCATTCGTTTCATTGTAATACTGTCTTCTTTCACTATGGCCCACTAAAGTATAATGAATCCCAATGGAAGTCAGCATAGAGGCAGATACTTCTCCGGTAAATGCACCTTGTTCATTCTGGTTGATATTCTGTGCGCCAACACCAATATTGGAACCTTCCATTTGTTTAGACAATGTCTGAAGGTGAATATACGGTGGGAAAATCAGTAATTTGGCCTGATTCATTAGTTCTGTTTTGGCCATGGTTCTGATTTCCTGTGCCAAACCCTGTCCTTCTAAAAATGTCTTGTGCATTTTCCAGTTTCCTGCTGCTATTTTTTGTCTGCTCATGTTATTTTTCCCAGTTTCTATAAGTTGTTTCTTCGTTGAATATATAGTTTAAAATATTTTTGTCATCTTCTGAAAGTGTTATGTGACGTCTTTGCATCACCATATCCGCCGTTTGAAAGGCCTTTTTAGGCTGGTATGTTTCGAAACCGTTAGGTCCTCCCCAACTGAATGAAGGAATAAAGTTGCGCGGAAAACCGGAACCAAAGATATTGGCAGAAACGCCCACAACAGTACCTGTATTAAACATGGTATTAATACCGCATTTGCTGTGGTCGCCCATAAAAAGGCCACAAAATTGCAAACCTGTTTTTTCAAAACTACCGGTTACATAGTTCCACAATTTCACTTGTTCGTAATTATTTTTCAGGTTGCTATTATTGGTATCAGCACCCAAATTACACCACTCGCCCAAAACAGAATTACCAAGAAATCCGTCATGACCTTTATTCGAGTATCCGAAGATCACCGAATTGCTCACCTCTCCTCCTACCTTACTATGAGGACCAACCGTGGTGCCATTATATATTTTAGCCCCCATTTTTACCGTTGATTGTTCGCACAAAGCAAAAGGCCCCCTAATCATTGAACCCTCCATCACTTCGCTATCCTTGCCCAGATATATCGGACCTTCACTGGCATTTAAGATAGAAGCTTCTGCATTCGCTCCTTCCTCCAGAAACACAGGGAAAGAACCAATGACCGTATTGGTCTTACTCAGAGGTCGACTTGTTTTGCCCTGGGTTAACAATTCAAAATCAAAATGAATCTGCGCATGATTAAGTGTAAATATCTGGTGAATACGGTCAATACTAATGACTTTACCAGTATATTCAATGGCTTCAAGGCCTTGTTTTGTATATTCCGGTGATCTGAAACCCAGAATGAAGTCATTCTGCTTTAAACATTGATTCTGATCGAGCTCACTCACAGCAGTGACCATGTCCTTATCCGGTAAAATTCTTCCGTTGAGAAACAGATTATCTTCCTGTTGTAGGAGGGGAAATTTTGCGGAGAGGTGTTCTGATGTTTGAAAAGACGGTTTTGTACCCAGTAAAATTTCCCATTTTTCGGCGATGGTAAGAATACCGCATCTGATGAGGGAAGCCGGTCTGGTATAAGAAAAAGGCCTCAGGTGTACAACCTGTTCATCATCAAATAAAATGGTATTCATCAATGGGTTTAAAGTTCAAATTAAGGTAAAAAAACAGACATAAAAAAAATCCCGACGAATCGGGACTTTAAATATCTGTAATGGATTATTTTCTTTCGTAACGTTGACGGAACTTGTCAATCCTTCCTGCAGTATCTACCAATGTTTGTTTACCGGTAAAGAAAGGGTGACTCTTGTCAGAAATCTCCAATTTATATAAAGGATATTCGGTTCCATCCTCCCATTTAGCAGTTTCTTTGGTTTCGACGCAACTGCGGGTTAAGAATGAATGTTCGCTTGTTAAATCTTTAAATATAACAAAACGATAATTTGATGGGTGTATACCTTCTTTCATGACTTTTTCTTTTTTAAAGGAGTGCAAAGGTACGTATTATTTATTTTTTTTCAAAAATATTTTTCATTTTATTTAAGAAGCATCTGCGAATGAATGTCTTACAATATTTTAAATACTTTAAAATGCAAGCCAATAGTTAAATAAAATCTCTTAAAACATGGACAATTGTTCATAAATTAGTTCAGGTTGTAAATAACAGTAACACTTTATGCTATTAATTTCGTCCTTTCAAAAATTATGGCTAGTCCCGATTCAAATTACTCAGAAGACAGTATCCGGTCGCTCGACTGGAAAGAACATATACGGATGCGTCCGGGCATGTATATTGGTAAGCTTGGAGACGGCTCCTCGGCTGATGATGGCATTTATGTGTTGGTCAAAGAGGTGGTGGATAACAGTATAGATGAACACATGATGGGGCATGGCAAAAAAATCGAGATCACGATTTCTGACAATAAAGTCATCGTGCGCGACTATGGCCGTGGTATTCCTCTGGGAAAAGTGATAGATTGTGTGAGCAAAATCAACACAGGTGGCAAATATGACTCGGGAGCATTCCAAAAATCAGTGGGTCTGAACGGTGTGGGAACAAAGGCAGTAAACGCCCTCTCCTCTTATTTTTGTGTGCAATCCTTCAGGGACGGTAAAACCAAAAAAGCGGAATTCAGCAAAGGCGAACTGATTACTGACCACAAGGAAGGAAAAACCACTGAAAAAGATGGTACCCTGATGATTTTTGAACCGGACAACACCATTTTTAAAAACTATCGTTATATCCCTGAATTCCTGATTGAACAGGTCTGGAACTATGCCTTTCTAAACTCTGGTCTTACCATCAATTTTAACGGACAGAATTTCCTTTCCAAAAACGGGCTGAAGGATTTGCTGGAACGCAAGGTAGATGTGGAAACCATCCTATATCCAATCATGCATTTTAAGGAGGCAGATTTCGAAGTGGCTATAACACATGGCCATCAATATGGCGAGGAATATTATTCATTTGTCAACGGACAATACACCACACAGGGTGGTACACACTTAGGGGCATTTAAAGAAGCAGTGGTAAAAACCCTGAGAGAGTTTTACAAGAAGGATTTTGACGCTTCAGATGTGAGAACCTCCATCACCGCTGCAGTAGCTGTAAGGGTGCAGGAACCTGTATTTGAGTCGCAGACCAAAACTAAACTCGGCAGTACGGAAATAGCACCAGGAGGACAAGGCATGCGTTCATTTGTGAGTGAAAACCTGATGAAAGTGCTGGATAATTATTTACACAAAAATCCTGCTACGGCAGAGGCATTGCTCAAAAAAATTATGCAGAACGAGCGTGAGCGCAAAGATATGGCAGGGGTCCGTAAACTGGCACAACAGCGCGCTAAAAAAGCCAATCTTCACAATAAAAAACTGCGTGATTGCAGACTGCATTTTACAGATACCAAAGAAGAAAAATTTGATACCACCATCTTTATTACTGAGGGAGACAGTGCCAGCGGAAGTATTACTAAAAGCAGGAACGTTGAGATACAGGCGGTCTTCAGTTTGAGGGGAAAACCATTAAACTGTTACGGACTAAAGAAAAAAGTGGTATACGAAAACGAAGAATTTAACTTACTGCAGCACGCGCTGGATATAGAAGAAGGTCTTGACAATCTCAGGTTCAACAAAGTGGTGATTGCTACAGATGCCGACGTCGATGGCATGCACATCCGTTTGTTGTTAATGACCTTTTTTCTTCAGTTTTTCCCTGACCTGGTGAGAAACGGGCATGTGTATATCCTGCAGACACCGCTTTTCAGGGTGCGAAATAAAAAAGAAACCATCTATTGTTACAGCGATGAAGAAAGACAAAGAGCCATTGCTAAACTTGGGTCTAAGCCTGAGATTACACGATTCAAAGGACTTGGTGAAATTTCTCCCGGAGAATTTGAAGATTTTATCGGAGAAAACATGCGTTTGGAACCGATTATCCTGACAAAAGAAACCAGTATTGAAAAACTGTTGAAATATTACATGGGCAAAAACACGCCTGAGAGACAAGAGTTTATCATCGACAACCTCTATATCGAAAAAGATCTGGCTCTGGGTGATGAAACATTACCGGAATTGGAAGTTGAAGAAGAAGCTGCATAAATAAAGAATGGAAAACGAAGAAGAACATATTGATGGGATAACCCATCACGGGCACAGGGATGGCAATGAGGTATTGCCGGTTTCAGGTTTATATGAAAACTGGTTCCTTGAATACGCGAGTTATGTGATATTGGAAAGAGCAGTTCCCAATCTCTTTGACGGATTAAAACCTGTACAGAGAAGGATATTGCACGTCATGAAGGAGATGGACGACGGCAGGTTCAACAAGGTGGCTAACATTATTGGTTCTGCCATGCAATACCACCCGCACGGTGATGCGGCCATTGGTGAAGCGACTGTTAATCTGGGACAAAAAGAATTGATGATAGAAACCCAGGGAAACTGGGGTGATATCAGGACCGGTGACAGCGCTGCTGCTCCGAGGTATATTGAAGCGAGACTGTCTAAATTTGCCCTTGAAGTCGCATTTAATGAAGAAACTACCGAATGGCAGGTGAGTTACGACGGCAGAAAAAAAGAACCCGTTACACTTCCTGTCAAATTCCCTTTGGTATTGGCACAAGGTGTTGAAGGTATTGCGGTAGGTCTTGCAACCAAAATTATGCCCCATAATTTTATTGAGTTGTGCGAGGCCAGCATCGACATATTAAAAGGTAAAAAAATCAACATGTTACCGGATTTTCCAACAGGAGGTCTGGCAGATTTTACCAATTATAATGAAGGCAGGCGTGGTGGAAAAATCAGATGCAGAGCCAAGATTGAATCGGCAGACGGCAAAAAAGTATTGATTAAAGAAATTCCGTTTTCTACTACTACAGAAAGTATCATTGACAGCATATTAAAGGCGAATGACAATGGAAAAATCAAAATAAAAAAGGTTATTGACAATACCGCCAGAGATGTGGAAATAGAGGTACAACTGGCACCCGGTGTCAGTACCGATATGACCATCGATGCCTTATATGCCTTTACTGATTGCGAAGTAAGCATTTCTCCAAATGCCTGTGTAATTTCAGAAGACAAACCGCTGTTTTTAGGGGTGAATGAGATGTTAAAAATCTCAACAGACAACACCCTTAATTTATTGAAGATTGAACTTGAAAATCAATTGGGTCATCTGGAAAACAAATGGCATTTCAGTTCATTGGAAAAAATATTCATTGAAAACAAGATATACAGGGATATTGAAGACTGCGAAACTTGGGAAGAAATATTGGAAATGATTGACAAAAAAATCAAACCTTTCAAAAAGCTACTCAGACGTGCAGTTACGATGGACGATATCGCCAGGTTGCCGGAGATTAGAATTAAACGTATTTCCAAATTTGATGCCTTTAAAGCGGATGAGTATATCAAGGGACTTGAAGAGCAAATCAACGAGGTTAAAAACCATTTAGAACATCTTACTGAATTTGCCATTGACTATTTTAAGAACCTGATTAAAAAATATGGAAAAGGCAAGGAAAGAAAAACAGAAATTCGTCTTTTCGACAAAATAGAAACCAATGTGGTAGCTGTAGCCAATGAAAAACTTTACGCCAATTATGCGGAAGGATTCGTTGGATTTGGATTAAAAAAAGACACCTATATATGTGACTGCTCAGACATTGATGATGTGATAGCGTTCCGGAAAAACGGCACCTATGTGGTCAGCAAAGTGATGGACAAACAGTTTATGGGCAAAGACCTCATTTACGTGGATGTGTACCGCAAAAACGACGAAAGAAAAGTATATAATGTAGCTTATTACGACGGGAAAACCGGAGTAAGTTATGTGAAGCGTTTTAATGTGCTGGGTGTTATACGCGACAAGGAATATGATGTCAGTCTTGCCACACCGGGCAGTAAAATGATTTATTTTTCGGCCAATAACAATAGCGAAGCAGAGAAGATTGCAATTCATCTCAGCAATATGGCAAGCGCCAAAATCAAATATCTTGAATATGATTTTACCAATCTGGAGATTAAAGGCAGGACATCAAAAGGCAACACACTGACCAAACATCCTATCCGCAAGATAGAACTCAAAGAAAAGGGTAAATCGACCTTTAAGGGACGGGAAATATGGTACGATGCAGATATCGGCAGGATTAACACAGATGGCAGAGGACAATTTCTGGGAACATTTACCAGTGACGACAAAATTCTGTTAATTTTTAATGATGGCAGTTACGAGTTGACCGACAATGAACTGACTAACCGCTACGAGAACAATGATATTCACCTGATTCAAAAATTCCACGAAAAACAGCCTATCAACGCTATACATTACGACGTCTCTTCTAAAAATTATTATGCCAAACGTTTCCTGGTGGAGACAAGTACCACAGGCAAAAAGTTTTTGTTCATCAATGAAAGACCGAGCAGTAAATTAATTCTGGCAAGCACGGATGAAAATCCTGAAGTAGAAATAAAAACTCAGACTGCCAAAGGGGAGAAAAAAACAGAGATACTTAAACTTGCAGATTTTATTGAGGTAAAAGGATGGAAAGCCATGGGGAATAAAATCACTTATGATATCTTTAAATCGGCGAAGTTATTAAGCGAGAAAGTGGGTAAATGGATAGAAGAAGAACCTGTTGCAGCAGTTGAAGAAAAGATAGATACCGATGGCAAGGTAATTGCAGATGAATTGGACGGACAGAAAACGCTGTTTTGATGATGTAGCTTTTTCCTTCAGCAAATTTCAAAGCATAATATCATCAGATGTTCGTTCTACAAGAAAAGTGTTTCATGCAATATTTTATTTTTGTATAAAAAGCAAGCGGCCCCTTCCTGAGATAGAAGGAGCCGCACAAGGTTTTTCAACCTTTTTTGCTAGTGAACAATATAAATATTTGTTGTAAACACCTGACCATTCGCATTCACCCTGAGCAGGTAAATACCGTCTGCCAAATCCTGAAGATCTAATTTTGTTTCTTTCTCAGTAGAGTTGGTTGCAAACACCTGATGTCCTGAAACATCGTAAACCGCTACATTCATTTCCATTTGTGTCGCGTTGACTACGGTCAACAAACCGTTAGAAGGATTTGGGAATATTTGAAACAATTGATTTGCATTGAAGTTGTTGACACTTGTAGATGCATTAATCATCTGTGTGTTTTCGCATGAACAGCCTGCTGCATTTGTGATTTTTAATTTCACTTTGTATGTATTTTTGACACCATATTGATAGGTCGGTTTCTCGTCTGTTGAGCTACCGCCTTCACCAAAATACCACTGGTAATTTCCATTGCCTGTGCCAGATGGCTCAAATGAAACCTGAAGCAATCCCATATCTTTATAAGTGAAGCCGCAATTGGGTGTTTCATTGACCAATAAATTTGTTGAGAAAGTATCTGCGCAAGCTCCGGCGAGTGAAGCGTATAGTGCAACTGTATATGTGCTTGTAGTAGCCGGGGAGTAATTGACCAGCGGATTTACGCTATTACTGGTATCTCCATTTCCAAAATTCCATTTGTATTTTGTCTTATTATCAATAGTATTTGTCAAGTTGACAAATACCGCCTGCTCTCCAGAGCAGATTGTATTCACCGTAAACTTTGCTTTTGGTTGAGGTAAGATATCAAGATCTTTTTCAAGCACACCAATACAACCTTTGAAGTCCTGAGCCTTTAAGGTGACGTGATATTTACCCGAAGCAGGCCATGAACGGGACAGGTTTTTTTGATTTGAAGTTACACCATCATCAAACAACCATGAATATACAATATTGGGCGCAGATTCAAGCGTTTTATTGACAAAACTACTACCTGAATATTCACATAATTTATTGACTGTAAAATCAGGAACTGAAGTTGAAAACACAGACAAGACCTTTGAAATTGAATCCACGCAAGCAAATTCTGAATATGTTAAGAGCTTCACAGTATAAGTCCCGCTTTTTTGATAGGTATAATCAAAATCATTTGCTACAGCCGTTTTCCCATCACCAAAAAACCATTGTGAAGACAAATTACCGACATTAATAGTTGATGTATTTTTAAAGGCAATTTCATTCCCTACACATAAGGACGCTGACTTTGTAGAGAAATTCATATCTGCTTTTGGTCTTTCAAACTGGTAGGCATTTCTAACTGCACTTGCAACACAACCTGTAGAGCCTGACTTAATTGTTAATCTAACGGGATATAGTCCGGCCTTTGTATACTGGTGATTGGGATTGGCTTGGGTAGAAGTGGCAGAATTATCACCAAAATCCCACATATGTGTCAGAGTGCCAATACCAATACTGGATGCATTGGTGAAAGTAAGAGCATTGCCCTCGCAACGGTTCTGCACATTAAAATCTGCCTTAGGTGATTCCTTCACCACCATGGTTATTGTCGTATCTTTTAGCACTCCCCACGGCCAGCTTTTCGCCTGTAACTTTAATTGGTAATTTCCTGTTAATGCATAAATATGCTGAGGATTAACAAAGTCAGAACTGTCATTATCTCCAAAATACCATTTGTATTCCAGATGCCCGGAATGTATGGTCGATGTGTGGTTAAAATCAGCGACATTTCCAAGACATAAAGAGTTTGGAAAGTTCAACTTTAATTCCGGAGAAGGCGCTACCACCAATACCCTTTGTATCACAGAATCGCAGGGATTAAAATCTATGGTTTGAAAACGAATGTAAACAACTAAAAAACTATCGACAAGTGATGATTGTGGGGTATAAGTAATACGACCCGGACCGGCACTGCCCGGAAACAAAACGGTATAATCTGATTTCGGCACAACAGCACCGTATTGAGTTTTGATTTCAATCGTGTTGATCATCCAATCAGTTCCATGACTGATATTTGAATAAGCATCAGGAGCTTTTATCTCATATTCAATGGTTTTTCCTGCCTCCGTAATATCCGGATCTGATATGACACCGGTCTTATACTGACCATTAAATATACTGCCTTTTTTAATATCTGCTCCTATAGGCTTTGTTTTAACTGTCACTGTCAAGGGTTTGCGGACAGGGTTGTTACATTGTTCTCTTAACATTAACTCTACATTGCCAGCAAAATTTGTATTGACAGAACCGGAACCAAAATAACCATCAATCATCACATTACCTTTTAGACTCACGTAGTTATTGGAAACCTCTTTTCCGCCCAAATTTATCATAATGTCATTTCCGCCACCCTTTCCCGGATCTGTTGTATAGTATAAACCATATATTTTACCCTGTTCAAGTAACAATTCATTTGCAGGAACCCTGGCAAAAGATTGTTTATTGACTGAGAAGAATCTCACCTGTCCCTGACTTAATAATATCCATTTGTTTTCTTTTGTCTCGTTACCAACATGCGTCCCGGGTTTATAAAACAATTTATAATTGGTACCCGGATTGTTATTATTCAATTTAAATGTCACACTATCAAGAATGGTGGTATTTTTCACTCTCACATCCACCATGGCACCATTAAAATTTGAATTATTTCCACTTACAATATTATTACCTCTAAATCCCAAGCCAATTGGCACCGTTTCTCCAAAGCGAAACGTCTGGGCATAAAAAGTTTTTGTTCCTGTAATATAAGGTCCGAATGTAGGATTACCCCTGGCAACTGCAGAATCACTTTTCATATCATCATACCAAAGCACTTCATCTACAGGTTTGAACATCAATGACTGAAGCAAAGGCTTTCCATTACCGCATTGAATAAAAGAATTTACTGTAGGTTCAGGTGGTACACCCAGAAAAACAAATATTGAAACAAAAGTATCATTATCACTGATAGAATCTGTCAATCCATTTGGATTTGAGGTCCAGATGCGGATATCGTAATTTGTATTCTCAAGAAAAGTAAAACTTTTGGTCAGAAGAATTTCTGTATCTTTATCAGATTGTAGTTCTCCTGTCACTTGTAATGCCTTTTGGATGACACCATTCACACTCCAATTCAGTTCAAAATTTTTGACAGAATTTGCGCCATAATTTGAAACAAACGCGGTTAATGGTTGAATATTATTACACAGATCAGGATGAATAAAAGATGAAACGGCCAGATTATTGTCTTTGGTTTCACGTTCAAAAACAACTGTCATACGTTGGTTAGGACCATTGCACGTATTAGAGCTAACGCCACCCCAATTGGAATTACCTAAGCCTATCATTGGTCTCACCGACCAACCTGCGTTGCAATTACAAGCACTTCCGTCTACCACCAATTCCGGACCGTCCCCACAATTTCCAACCTGCCAGGTTAGACCATCACAGGTAAGACTTTCATTAGAACCGGTTTTGAGCGCTGCAGCGAGCCGTCTTAACTTGTGAACCTCAGTACATGAGCGTCCCGACTGATTAAAGGTTCCTTTAACAGTTAGCTTTTTTAGTTTTATTTTCTGGGTATCGAGTGTAGACACAAAATCACCCCAGTGATCATATTGTGCTGAACCCGGGGCGTAAGCAACACCGTTGACAAATGTATCGGAATAAGCAATTTTCTGAGCGGTTAAATGCAGGCTGAATGGCCCCGTTAAAAACAAAGAATAGAGGATGATTTTTAATAAAAATTTTTTCATAATAGAATTTTATAACAATTGAATATGCTGTTTAAGACATCTCAAAATTTACATTTGTTGCAGAGCCATTTTTATTTTTACTTTGTTTTGACAAAATTTTGACGAAAGTCAATTTTCGACCGTTAAGTCCCTTTGTTTATATACAAAAGCCGTTGATGGTAAAAAATATCAATAAACTTTAAACCATTTTTGCTTCAACTATAAGCAATAAAAAAACATATGCTTAAAAGCATACCAAATCATTACAAATAAAAATTCAGAAATTAAACCAACAAAAAAACTAACGAATAACAACCTTACATATCAGGTGCAAATTTTCAGAATTAATTTCGGCCGTATAAATTCCCTGAGCTAAATGATGAACCTGCACGGGAATACTTAAGTCCTTGCCTGAAAAATTTTCAGAAAAAACGAGACGACCACATGCATCATACAGATGTAATGCAAAACCTGAATTAATTTCCTGTATCAGATTCAACACAAATTCACCATCACTTGGATTGGGAACTATGGATATAAGCCTTGGTTCTAATTCATTTAATCCTACAATAAAATCAACATCCATAGAAACGGTATCACTCAGACAGGAGGTTCTGCTCAATTCACACACTTGCACTTGACCCACAGGGCCTTTTAACCATTTAACGGTAATTTCATTTGTATTGGTTCCGGAAATCTGTACACCACCACTGATAGTCCAATAATAAACTGAATTGGAATCCGGAGGCACTGAATATGAAGTGATCTGACCCTGAGCTACCGTTTTAAAACCTGATATATTTCCTGTTACAGGATTAGCAAACACTTCTACAATAGCAGCACCTTGCAAAAAAACCGTGTCACAGGTTGTAATCACCGCCACCTTAAATCTATTTTGACCCGGTTTCAAAATGTTTTCCGGTATTTCAAGCATAATTTCTCCTCCTCCATCTACTGCTTTTCCAACAAATGCAATTGAGTCAAATATCTGATACCTTGCCCCGGCCTGCGTCTCTGGCAAAATAACAAATCCGCTATTTCCCATACATGTTTTTTTTCCATCCACGGTCACACCTAATTCGACATCAACACAAGGTTGATACTTATATAACTCCCGCCCGCAGGTTCTATGTTCCGCTGTAAAATACAAGGCCCCTTCCATTGTTACAAATTGAGAAGGACTCGCCGAGAAATCTCCTTTTACAATATCCTTCTGCAAACGTGTTCCGGCTATTGTTCCATCAGTCCGCCACAATTCAAGACCATGAGAAGAATCTGAGGCTGAGAAATATAAATAATTACCCATAAGCTTCCAGCTCGAACCAAAAGTTGTATTCAAAGGACCGGGATTAAATTCCTTTAATAATGTTGTGCCTTGAGCGGTGCCGTCAGACACCCATAATTCTCTGCCGTATCCGGGCACAGCAGCCTGAAATATCAATTGTCCATTTACTGCACCCATAAAAACAAGCTGAGAATTACCTATTCCCGGATTAATATCCTTCACTAACAGCGTGCCGCCATTTGTACCATCCGATTTCCACAATTCAGAACCATTATTACCATCCGTAGCATATAAATACAATAATTTACCCGTACTAAACACATCTATTACGCCATTTCCCGAGCCGGGATTTAAATCCTTTACAAGTTTTGTATTGTTTAAACTTCCGTCAGTCTGCCAAAATTCCTGTCCGTTTACAGGGTCTGTCGCTTTAAAATAAACGAGTCCATTCAACTCATTTAAATCTGTGGGATTGGATGACAAAACTCCCGGATAAATATCCTTGATTAAAGTTGCGTTAGTTCCTGTACCTTTCCACAATTCTATCCCTGTTAACACACTATATGCCGTAAAAAAGGCTGTTTGTTTGACTTTAAAACCTGTTTGTGGATAAGACCCATCCTGCCCGGTTTCTATGTCTTTAAAAAATGTAGTGCCCTGCCCTGTTGCATTGGTTCGCCACAATTCTTTTCCATTACCACTATCGGCTGCAGCCAGAAAAGTATAGGTACCAATTTTATAAAACCCTTCCGGAGACGAACTGCCCACTCCTGAATCAATATCCTTTAAAAGCTTCGTATCAAACATACTCCCTCCAGTTTCCCACAGTTCATTTCCATGAATACCATCGTCGGCACTAAATAATATCACGTCGGTATCATGAGCAAAAAAACCTTTTGGAAAAGAAGAGGAATCACCCGGAAAAATATCTGATAGTATGGTGGTGCCGCTATCCGTGCCATCACTAATCCAGGGTTCCTGACCAAAGTCTTTGTCTCTTGCCGACATCAATATGTGACGACCGTTCGGATACATGTATTGAATATTTGAACCCTTGCCTGTTTTATTCATATCCACAAAGAGCTGCATATTGCCGTATATAACATCCGTGCGCCATAACTCCTCCCCGTTCTCCTTGTTATGCACCAAACAGTATATAAATGATTTTAAGGCATATAATGGCCCTCTCAGTATCCCTGCATCCTGAATAAGCTTGAGGTCTCTGACCATAAAAGTACCCGAGTCTGTTCCATTGGATTCCCACATTTCAAGCCCGTGTATGGAATCATCTGCAACAAAATAAAGTGTGGAATCCATCACACAAAAATGAGTCGCGGAAGAACCTGTTTTTCCCGGATAAATATCTTTCACCAAAAAAGTATGCAGAGCATTTGCATCTGTCTGCCAAAGTTCGGCTCCCGAAGTGGAAGTAGAGGCATTAAAAAAAACGCGATTTGAACATATTTTAAATCCATTTGGAAATGAAGATTTTGAGCCGGATTCAATATCTTTTAACAAGACGGTTCCATCTTCGGTGCCGTCAGATTTCCATAACTCGCAGCCATTTGAAGCATTGGTAGCCTGGAAAAGCAAAGTCCCCTTAAAATTGACAAAACCGGAAGGATTAGATCCTCCACCTCCGGTATAAATATCTTTTAATATCACTGTCCCATTATCTGTGCCATCTGTTTTCCATAATTCGATACCATTCTGCAAATCATAGGCTGCAAAATAAGCGGTAGGTCCCAGCACAATAATTTGTTCAGTGAAAGAACCTTTATTACCGGGATTAATATCAAACACAATGTCAGTACCTATATCTGTGCCATCACTTATCCATATTTCATTTCCAAAATCGGCATTGGTTGCCGTAAAAAGAATACGATTTCCAAAAGCGACCAAATAGTTGGGTAAGCTGCTGTTGCTGCCTGCGTGAATATCTTTGACCAAACGTGTTCCTATGGGTGTGCCGTCTGACTTCCATAATTCTGCACCATGAATACCATCATTGGCCCTGAAATACAAAACACCGGAAAGACTCATCATGGCATTACAGCTGGAACCCTGATAACCTTTATTGATATCTTTGACCAGCTGCGTGCCTGAATCGGTTCCATCTGTTTTCCAAAGTTCGCTGCCTGATGATGGCGTATAAGCTATAAAATAAATGACTCCTCCCACCTGCAAGGGATTTTGAATAGCGGAGGAATTTGCACCTTCGTTAATATCCCTCAACAATGTATACTTTCCCTGACTAGGATCAAGGACATACAGCTCATTACCATAGAGAGGATCGACATAGGCTGACACAATTAATCTTCCGTTGATATCTCCCAAAATACTGGCTGAAGAAGATTCTGTCTGGCCCGCATGAATATCTTTGACCAAGGTAAGCTGTGCCCTCACCGGTAGTGGAAAAAGAGATGCAAGCACGGTGCATAGCAACACATTATAAAGTAGAGTTTTCATGTGCATGTTATTCAAAAATATATTATTTAATAATTAAAAAAAATTAAATGATTGTTTATTTTGTGCATTAAATGTAATGTGCTAATAAACAGGGTATACCGTAAAGCGAATCTAAAACCAAAGTATGAATTCGGGAACTCCTGTTTTTCAAATCTTTGACTATCAAGGTTCATATCTAAATAACATGGAATTTTTAATTTTAAGATAAAAATATAATACCTTTGACCCATATTAAATCAAAAAAAGCATTCATATGACAATTAACATCAAATCTCTTTATACTCTGGCAATTGTTGCCATTATGAGTATTTGCTCTTTACAGGCACAAACATTAAAAACACCGGCTCCAAGTCCATTACAAACCATTAAACAGGCTTTTGCACTTTCCGACATCACTGTAGAATATTCACGTCCGAGTGCTAAAGGCAGAGTAATCTTTGGCAACGTAGTTCCCTTTGAAAAAATCTGGCGTACAGGTGCCAATGGTGCCACTAAGATTACCTTTGGCGAAGACGTAGAAGTTGAAGGCAATAAAGTTGAAGCGGGTACTTATGCATTGTACAGTATTCCCAACAAAAAAAGCTGGGAAGTGATGTTATATAAAGATCTCAAATTAGGCGGGAATACAGCTGAATACAAAAAAGAAAATGAAGTTCTGCGTTTTACTGTAAAACCGGAATCCATGAAAACAAAAGTAGAAACTTTTACCATCAATATCTCTGATGTAACGTCAAATACCAGCAATATTGAATTGAGCTGGGAAAAAACCAAAATCTCTTTTAAAGTAGTTGCTGACATCGATACTAAAATCATGAAAAACATTGACAATGCGATTGCTGCTGATACACTTGCTTATTTTCAAGCTGCCAATTATTATTATGAAAACGGCAAAGACCTGAACAAAGCATTGGAATGGGTGACTAAAGCATTTGACAAAAACCCTAAGGCTTTTTGGATTCTTCAATTAAAAGCTAAAATTGAGTATAAACTTAAAAACTATGATGCTGCAATTGCATCTGCAGAAAAAGTGATTACTCTGGCTAAAGAAGCTAAAAATGACGACTACGTTACAATGGCCGAAAAACTTATTGCAGACGCTAAAAAAGCAAAATAATATAAGTCACCATTCATCCTGACAAAAAATCCCGTTATAACATAACGGGATTTTTTTATATCCATACTTTTTAAGCATAATGATTATTTCTTAGGTTTTAATCTTTTATTCAAAACCATTTGAATGCACTGGGCTAATATCATTAAGAGCAAACAGCCGATAACATTCAACCACAAAAATGCAGTCAGGTCGGCCAGCCATGCATAGACAATAAAGGCTTCTGCAATAAGTGCCGCAATAAAAACGGCCTGCCCTCCTACATGTTTCATATAAAAAGCTACCAGAAATATCCCCAGTATAGTCCCATAAAACAGAGAACCGAGCACATTTACCGCCTCTATCAGGTTGCCCAGTCTGCTGGCATAAAAAGCAACTACAATACAAAAAACACCCCAGCCAACTGTCGCCCAACGTGAAGCCGACAAATATTGCCCATCACTACCTTCGGTTTTAAATATCCTTTTATAAAAATCTACCACGGTAGTAGATGCCAGTGAATTGAGCCCGCTGGCTGTAGAACCCATGGCAGCAAGAAAAATGATGGCAATCAACAAACCGACAATACCCACAGGTAATTGCTGTGTAACAAAACCAAGGAAAATATAATTTCCGTCATTGGTATCTGCTTTTGCATCATTTTTACTCATCAGTCGCCTTACCTCGCCTTTAATAGCAGTGTCTCTATTACTAGCCTGTTGCACTCGGTGTCTTGCAACATCTATATCTTTTTCATCTTTGCGATGTATCGCATCCACAAGCGCATTGACTTCTACTTGTTTTAACGCATGAGACTCCGCATAATTTTTTTCCAGTACATGAAATTCTTCCTTGTAAGGGCTGTTTTCAATTTTTTCGATCTCAACAGGATTAAAAAAAATAGGAGCCTGATGAAACTGATAAAACGTAAAAACTAAAACCCCAATCAACAGAATAAAAAACTGCATGGGGACCTTAATTAAACCATTCATCACGAGACCCAATCGACTTTGATTGATTGACTTCCCGGTAAGATACCTGCCTACTTGCGACTGGTCGGTACCAAAATAAGACAATTGCAGAAAAAACCCGCCAATAATTCCCGACCAGATATTGTACTTATTATTGATATCAAAATGTGTATCAATGGCATTGAGTTTATTCATTTTTCCTGCTATATGAAGGGCTTCCGATAATCCGACATTTGCCGGTAAAAGATGCACCACCATATAAGCCGCCATAAACAATCCAAAAAAGATGATACCCATTTGCAACATTTGTGTATATGAGACCGCTTTTGTTCCACCATATACAGTATATGCTATGACTAAAGCGCCGTTGAACAAAATTGTATACTTCACATCAACGCTTAAAATTGTAGACAATATAAGGGCCGGAGCATAAATCGTAATTCCGGTGGAAAGCCCTCTTTGCAGCAGAAACAGAAAAGCTGTCAGAGAACGGGTTTTGTTGTCGAAACGTTTTTCAAGATATTCATAGGCTGTATAGACATTCAGACGGTGAAAAATGGGAATAAAAGTGATGCACAATACCACCATAGCCAAAGGTAAACCAAAATAAAACTGCACAAAACGCAGCCCATCGCTGTATCCCTGTCCCGGCCCCGAAAGAAAAGTAATAGCACTTGCCTGTGTGGCCATTACCGACAAGCCAATATGATACCATGGCAATTTGCGGTCGGCCAACAGATATCCTTCAATATCTTTGGTACCACGGCTTTTCCAAATGCCGTACACCACTATAAATAGTAGGGTAATGATTAATACCGCCCAATCAATAACACTCATTGAAAATACGTCATAAAATGATAGAGAAACAATATCACGAAGGCAAGCACAACGATTACCATCATATAAATACGTCGCCAGGGCTTTGTGATGCCGGTAGATTCCTTTTGAGTTGACATGAGTTGATTATGGGTGTTCCGGCAAACTCAGGATATTGACAAAAAGGCGGTAAGCACCGGGAATTCCTGCGGGTAATTCACGAAAAAATGCAAGACCGGTATAGACAAAATTTCCTTTCCCGTAAACCGCTATGATCAGGCTGCCTTCACTTGTTTTTTCATTGGGATCATTCATACTAAAGATTGTGGTATAATTAGAATCCAGCTCAGTTGCAAAATAAATTCCGCGTTCCTGTATCCAACCGTCAAAATCCTTACTGCTGATTTTATTCGGTGCATTAAGAACAGGGTGAGCCGCATTTCTGAATTTTACCTCAGCCAGTTCATTGGTTACCCTGTCGCGGGAAATTGTAAACGGATAAGGACCAATTTTCGTCTGCAAGGGACCTACACGCGAGTTGGTATTATACTGCACAACCAGATTTCCACCTTGTTTGACATATTCCATGAGTCTGGTATGCATCACCTGCAAACGCTCATTGGTGTTATAAGCCCGAACACCGGTCACAATTGCATCATATTTTGAAAGATCTTCACTTGCCAGCAATTCATCGGTTAAAAGCGTCACATGATATCCTATTTGTTTAAGAGATGCTGGCACATCGTCTCCAGCACCGGGAATGTATCCTATATTAAGTCCTGCTTTTTTCAAATCTATATTGACAAGACCGGCTTCTGCATCACTGAGAATAAACTGATAAGGAATATGGTCATATTCAATGCGCAGAATCCCTTTGTTGTATGTTTTATTGTCTATGACTAAAGAAGCCTGCAATTGCCCATCATGAGCTTGTGGACCAGCTGTAACGATTGCATCTATAGTGATTTCATCACCCTTGTTGAGCAATTTAAAATTCGCTTGAGGAATTTGTATACTCCAGCCGTTGCTTGCCTGCAGTTGCAAAACACCACTTACATTGGCCATATTGGCTTTTAAAGTGAGGCGAATCGTTTTTGGATTGGCATCTGTAAATACAAATACTTTTTCAGCAATGTTGACTGTGGCCGGAGGAAGAATTTCCAAAGGTCTGTATATTTCCCCTTTAACAGGATCTGTATATTTATACAAAACATAACGCTCTATCTTCATTGAGATTCCAGCCATGATGATATCAAAATACACTTTTGTTGACGGCTCATTTTCCGGCACACCAATCCAGAGCGGATTGTTCACACGATAAATGCCTCCCGGATGTTTTTCATTTAACCAATAAGGATTAGAATAAGCTGACGTTTCGGCTAATTTTTCATTGTGTTTAAAGCTATAGAGTTCATTGGTCTTTAATTCAAAATCAGTGCTTGTATCCGTTTGACCCAAAAAGGACATCCCTTTAAGTTTTACCGGCATTTTATTTCTGTTGCTTGCCTGCACAGTCATATGAATCTCCTGACCGGGGATAGCCATAAATTCTGAAGCAAATGCCTCAAGCCATAGACCGGAGCATGCCAGCATGAGCTTTTCTACTTCCTTAAGTTTAATCATTTTCCAATACTTTGTATCAGGATTTGTATCACTTAATTTTTGCAATTCAGTATAAATTTTACCTAATATCTTTACAGATTTTTCAGGAGATAGAGGCTGATATTCTTCAATACATGTCTTCAGGAGTTTGATGAGTGTTTGATTTCCGGGCAAACGATTCCATGAGGTATTGATCCCTTCGAACAAATCTGTTTTTACACTATCCCCCTTCAACAATTTAAAATATTCAATATTACTTCCCCTTTGTCTGGCAGAACCAAAACCCTGACTTTTATGCATTGAGCGACTTTCTGCGGCAATCTCTCCATATCCTTTTCCCAACAGTGGATTATAAGCGCCTACATCTATTTTCAGTTGATTTGGTGCTGTGGTATTGGTTGTTCCAAAATTAAATGTATTCCAAAAAATGCGTTTAGGCTGCCATACCTGCACATATTTGAGCTGTTCCGGATATTTAGTCGGATCTCCTGCGAGGTCAAAAGCCTCGAGTGCCAGAATAGCCGAAGCGGTATGATGCCCATGGCCTCCCTCTCCGGTTGTAGGAAAACGACAGATGATAAGATCCGGTCTGAATTTTCTGATGGTATATACCACATCTGCTAGAATACTGTCTTTATTCCAAATGGCAAATGTTTCTTCCGGATTTTTGGAATATCCAAAATCATTGGCGCGTGTAAAAAACTGTTCAGCACCGTCTGTGCGGCGTGCCGCCAATAATTCTTGTGTGCGGATCAGACCTAATAATTCACCTTGCTCTTTTCCAATGAGGTTTTGTCCGCCATCACCGCGGGTAAGCGACAAATATCCTGTCCTGAATTTTCTTTCATTGGCCAGATACGCCAGAAGACGTGTGTTTTCGTCATCCGGATGAGCAGCGATATATAAAACGCTTCCCACCGTATTAAGTTTATGAATTCCCTGAAGGATTTCTGAAGCATTGAGTGACTGACTGACCTGAGCAAAAGTGCCGGAAACAGCGACAAGGGTGATGAGGAATACAAATATTTTTTTCATTGTTGACATATTGGATAGTGCATGCACCATCACTTACGAGTATGTTTCAAAATTATCTTTTTTTCAGGTATTAATCAACAAAAAATAAGTCTCCGAATTTTACACCTGTACAAACAAAGTAACTTTTTCCTACTTTTACCGTTATAAAACTATGCCTCTTGCCTGTTATGCCACATAATACGCTAAAATGTATTGTCATATTCCTGCTTGTGTACGTATGCTATTTCTCTGCAAATGGGCAGAAAGACACGTTTATTCCATTTAAAGCGCCTAAAAAATGTCACAAAAGAGTGGGTTATTTTGCATCACTTAAACCCGAAAAACTAGCGCGCAAACTCACAGCAAACTTACAATCAGACAGTGAAAAAGTTGCAGCGATACATTGTTGGATGACGTCACACATATCATATGATGTTGATAAATATCTCACCAATGATTTTATTGTAAAAAGCAATAAAAATATTTTGAGACGCAGAAAAGCTATTTGTTATGGCTACGCCACTCTTTTTAAAGAACTATGTATGCATGCCGGCATTCAGGCTGTGATTGTAACAGGTTATACAAAAAACCAGGACATAGACATCTGCGACTCCTTTTATCTCGAGGACCATGCATGGAATGCCTTTTACATCAACAATCGCTGGTATTTGTCTGATCTCACTTGGGATGCAGGTTATATGAAACAATGGAAACGCAATTTTTTTGACCAGATTGTATATGTACTTACATGGGGGAAAAAAGACCATATACGCAACAAAATACATTTTATTAAATCTCCGCGCTGGGAGTTTTACATGAAACCCGGTGAATATTTCTTTTATGACCATATTCCTGCCAACCCCATCTGGCAATTAATGGATCCAATACAAACCATAGACGATTTTAAGACCGACAGTTCTTATTATTATCTAAAACCTCGCGACAGTTCTGATTCATATTCCAGCGATTTTGAAGCAGAGAGACAAATCTATTTCAGCAACGAGGACACACTGAATGACATCAATGACGGATTTGCTTTTGTGGATTATAATTTCAGAAACCATTACCAGATCATTATTTCCAATCAATTACTTTCGAAGCCTTTTAATGATGCACTCAATTTCAAGTCGAAAGACACAGTGTTCCAGCTGCAACAGGCAGACTCCGTTATTTCATACTGCGGAAAAAGTCTTCTGCACGCAGACAGCAATGTCTATTATCTTAAAGAACAATTGCAGATGCAGCTCAAACACGTGGCGCTAAAAAACAACACCCTGAAACAACAAAACAACACACTGAACAAGTCGGCTGAAAAAACCATGAATCAGGCCCGCAAGGGATTGCGTATTAAGGTGCGTTTAGACAAGTATATTAAAACCAGTCAAAAAATCAACCGCAAGAATCTTAACATAACACTTAAAGACAACAAAATATATTCGAGCCGCTCTGCCCGTCAAAATAAACTATCGGATTCGAGCCGATTAGCACAAAAGATAGCGTCACTGGACAGCACCATCAAAAGCATGAAATTACTTCAGGATTCATTAATGGCTCATGCAGATACATTGTTAAAATCTATATTTCCAAAGTTACAGACCTGCATTGATTTTCAGCAAGAAAAAAGGTATGAAGTCATGCGCGCGGTCATGTTGCGCAAATATGGCGGTTTTGATGACCTGGATTATCCGATACGCCAACTGAAGGACACCCTGATGCTGCATAATGAAACACACGATTCGGACCTTTTCAGCGGAAAAAAACTGATTTATGATTCACTGTACAAAACCTGCAGGGCCATACAGGACAATTACAAAGTCCTTGGAAGAACCTACAAATTTAAACTTGGAGCGATCCGTCAGTTAAAAACCAAATGTGCAGGTTCACAAAGTGCAAACATCTTAAAACTATACAATGACGAACTCAAGGACATGACAGAAAATCTGGCATTTTATGAGCTTTGGCAAAAGGATTTTATGAATCTTCTCGACAGCTCACAGTCTGGCAACAAGCTCATTAAACAAAAGGCGCGTCAAACCATCCGTTGGATACAATTTGAAAAACAATTCAGAATTAAGGATGCGCGATTTAGAAAAAGGAACAAAGCTCTGCTGACATTGAACAAATTTAAAAAACAAGAAACAGGCAAACAGTTGAGAAAAGCCAAAAAAGTAAAAAAGAATTTCAGCAGAGTAAAACCGACATAAGCATCGTTTTTTTTTAACCCATAGGACACAAAAAAAAATAGCCGGTGTTAATTTACAATTTAAGCCAGAATCCATGCCCCTGATAGGAATGGCGGCTCAGTGCCAGCTGCTGACAGGCCGGCATGTACCTGCGGGCAAGCGGCAGTAAGCCCCGCAGGCACATGGATTTTACCGGCCGGATGCAGGTGGTGCTGACCAGAATGGATAGCAGGATAAAGGCCCGCAAAAAACCATTATTCGACAGAACCATTTTCTGCAGGCACCAAATCTGCTCTATGGTTTGCTGAGGAAGGGTGCTATAGGATAATTTTCTTTATTTTTGTACTTTATTCAAACACATGATATTTGAAGCTACGGCGCTGTCGCCTCAATTCCCTAATGGAAGAACACCCGGCACACTGGAAATCATTAATGGCACATTATGTTTTAAAAACAGGGAGCAGAAGATTTTTGGCATGCCTTTAAAGGGTGCTGAAATTAAACAAGGTGGAGCAGGCAATCGCTATATTTATTTTACACATGCCGCTTATCCTGAGCTCACATTTTACACGGATGACAAAGTCATACTAAATCAGCCCGACATTAAATTCGACCAGCAACATGCAAGCTCCGGAAAACAAATTAAAACCAATCACAAGCTGGGCATGGCGCTTATTTATTCTTTTCTCGGGCTTATTGTCGCAATGATTGTTTCATTATTTGTATTCAGAGGCCTTATTGTAGAACACATAGCTTCTCTTTTAAGTCCTGCGCAGGAACAGGAAATGGCTTCGGGCATGAGGGCCAGCGCTATTGCAGGAAAAAAAATCATCACCGATTCATCGATACAGCGCAGGTTGGGAATGATAACGACACCATTAGTGAACTCGGTTGACAATAAGGAATTCAAATTCAGTTTTACCATTATAGAAGACGAGACTTTAAATGCATATGCATTGCCCGGCGGGGCTATTATTATACACTCAGGTCTGATACAAAAGGCAAAGTCGGCAGAGGAAGTAGCCGGTGTGCTGGCCCACGAAATCTCGCACGTGACCCGCAGGCATCATATCAGGGGGATTATCGGCAATATGGGACTTTATGTCATCGTAAGAGGTTTTTTGGGAGACATTACCGGTGTATCTACGGAACTGGCTACTGCGGGAGCCACACTGGGCTCATTAAAATACAGTCGTGATTTCGAGACAGAAGCTGACGATAACGGATGGAAACTGCTGAATAACGCTGATATCAATCCCAATGGGATGATTGCATTTTTTGAAACGATGAAAAAGGAACAGGGCCAAGTGGAAATGAGTGATTTTATCAGCACACACCCGGGTACAGCGGAAAGAATTAAGAATCTAAAAGGAAAAAAAATTGAACATACTGCTTTTATGAATTTTCCCTTTAATTTTGAAACGTTTAAACAGGATATCAAGACATATTTTAATCAAGACCAATCGACATGGAAATAAAAATTATAGGAGCACCTGCATTTGGGTTCCTGAACGTAGTGCTGGATCCGGGCGAAAGATTCATTACTGAATCGGATGCTATGTCCAGTATGGATGCGGCACTCGACATGAAAGCAAAATTTAACGGTGGTTTTTTTACCGGTCTGCTCAAAAAATTTCTGGGTGGGGAAAGCCTTTTTATTAATGAGTTTGCCAACAATACGGCCGGCAGATTACGCCTCACCGTTACGCAGCCGTTTCCCGGCGATATCAAAATAGGAGAGCTGAAACAAGGAGAGAAAATATTTCTGCAACCGGGAGCTTATATCTGTTCAGAACCAGATGTGAATATTGGTATTAAATGGGCGGGTATACATTCATGGATTGGGGGTGAAGGATTATTCCGCATGCAACTTTCAGGAAGCGGCAGATATGCTTTTGGAGCTTATGGCGGATTGATAGAAAAAGATATAGATGGAGAACTGATTGTAGATACTGACCATCTGGTAGCTTATCCTCCAGGCATGGAAATTAAAACACAACTTTCGGGCAGCCTGATTTCCAGTTTTACAAGCGGAGAAGGTTTTGTTATGCGTATTAAAGGTCGTGGTCGCATCATTTTGCAAACCAGAAGTATAGGTGGTCTTTCAAAATGGGTGAATAGAAATTTATAATCAAACAAACGAGATGCAAATAGAGATACAAATGAAACCGGGATGTTCTGTGGCTAAGGTGAACCTTGGTCCGCGGGAGGTACTGACTTCGGAAGGCGGCGCCATGATTGCCATGAGCCATGATATGGACATTACCACCACCACGCATAAAAAAGACAAGGGTAGTATTATGAAGGGACTGAGGCGTATGTTGAGTGGGGAGAATTTTTTCATCAATCATTTTACAGCGGGAGGCAATGGAGGTGAGATTTATCTTGCACCGACCCTTCACGGGGATATGTTTGTAAAAGAACTCAACGGCGATAAACTGATTGTTCAGGCGGGGTCTTACCTGGCATCAGAGCAGCATGTCGATGTTGACTTTAACTGGCAGGGATTTAAATCTCTATTTTCCGGAGAAAGCTTATTCTGGCTCAACCTGAGCGGACAAGGCAAAGTGATTATCAATGCCTATGGTGTCATTTACAGAGTGGATATTGATGGGGAATATATCGTCGACACCGGACATATTGTTGCATTTGAACCTTCTCTCAACTTTGAAATCACCAAGGCAGGCAGTAGCTGGGTATCTTCATTTCTTGGCGGAGAAGGATTTGTATGCCGCTTTAAAGGCAAAGGAAGCTTGTGGTGCCAATCACATAATCCCAGCAGTTTTGGCAGCACCCTGGGTCCCCGACTTAAACCTATGTAATCATTAAGAAAAAACACAATGGAAAAATTCGAATTTAATATACAGCACAAACCTGATTACAGTTTTCTGACCGTCAAAATCCCGGCAGGAAAAACACTTAAGGTGGAGGCTTCAGCCATGGCTACCATGGATACCAATATACAGATGAAAACGAAGTTTAAAGGAGGACTCGGACGGTTCATTACCGGGGAATCTCTTTTTATCAATGAATTTACCGCTCAAAACGGTTCAGGAGAAATTTCAATTGCACCTCCTGCACCCGGAGACATGGAACACCTGTACCTGGACAATCAGGTGGTATATCTGCAAAATAGCGCCTTTGTGGCCTCTGATCCCTCTTTATCCATTGAAACCAAATGGCAAGGACTTACCAAAGGTTTTTTCTCGGGAGAAAATCTTTTCCTTATTAAAGTATCGGGCAGAGGTGATTTATGGTTCAATACTTATGGCGGCATTATGGCCATCGATGTAAAAGATGCTTACGTGGTAGACACGGGACATATTGTGGCCTTTACAGAAGGTCTTGAATACAGGGTGTCGCGTATTGGTGGTTACAAATCTCTGTTTTTCTCCGGAGAGGGTTTTGTTTGCCGTTTTTCAGGTCAGGGTAAGGTGTGGATACAAACGCGAAAGATACACCCTTTGATTTCTTTCCTGAATCCTTTCAGAACCAGAAAAAGCAGTTAAATTTCCACTAAAACATACGGCTTAACGACCTTCTTATCCATCCATCACAGGACTTCTTATTTTGTTTTTTGAATTATCAGGGCGTTCTTTGATCATGCTGCCATTTCCCGGAATAAAAGTTACCATTTCTGAACCAGTGTTTTCCTTTACCATGCCTTAAGCCGTTTTTCCATTGACCGGCATAAATATCTCCATCAGCAAATTTACAAATCCCAAATCCTTCTGGTTTACCGTGTTTCATGTATCCGCGATAGGATGCGATTTCTTTTTTTCCGCGGAACCAGATCAGTTGGCCTTCACCGTTTGCATAACCCTGTTTAGAATCGCCAGTCCAATGCACAGTTTCATCCTTACCCGGAGACGGATTCCAAATGTATATTCCGTTAATATCTCTTATGTATCCTGAGACCATACCTGTAAATTTAAACACCGTCAACACACTGCGTAAAACAGAGTGATGATTTCATTCGGGAACAGGGAATCTGAATCTATGGCTTAAGCAACCTGGTAAGCTAGCACTTTTATAATCCTTGAATTGATTGCCTTATAATAAAAAGCTTCACTTTTTAATGCGTTTCTAATGATCATATCAGTGGCTTCTTCTTTAACCACCTGCAGTACAATTAGTGAAAACACCGTGATAATAAGGGGAAGTATCCAGATATTGAGAGAAAACAACACCACTGCACTTAAAATAGATACTACAATAATGGTGTTAAATGCATCGATATTAAGTCGTGAGTGATTAAAAGTGACCGAAGTCTTAAGGAGTTCGTGTCCCTTCTGGATATCCACCCAGGTCTTTACCAGATGTTTGTTGTTTTGTTCAACAAAATCATGCCATATTAAATGTACTTCTTTCATGCTGCTTATTTTTTAATTTTGATTCCCAATGCACTCTCCCTATTCTATAAAACAATCAAATGATATTTTGCTTTTGTAATAAAAATATCTCTCAGACCAATTTGAACTTTTTATTCTTCTTGTTAAAAAGGCGCATTATACAATTATTAGGGCCTCAAATTGAGGACTTAAAGTCTTGTAAATAAATATTTTAACAATTGAATTAAAGTTCTAATAACAAAAATAGAACATTCAAATGATATAAAACCATCAATGTTTAAAACATCGAGCTTTTGTTGAAAAGTCTAACACTATTCCTTTTAGGTGGACAAAAAGTGCACAATCTTGATGCACTTAATGAGGGCAATATAAGACATCGTGCGCAGTCTGTCTTTTTATGACAAAACGGAGACGCTACAGACTATGACATAAGTTTTTTTGTAGAGACAAAAAGCAGTTAAGCTCATTTCTTCGAAAAAACAGGCCTCCAAGATTACGCCCTTTTTATTTTGGCAAAAGTCTGATTCCATCATCGTGCAGACTGATGAGTTTCTGTTTGTATAAAAGTCCGAGGGCTTTTTTAAAGGTTTTTTTGCTCATTCCGAGTTTATTTTTTATCGCCTCAGGGTCGCTGTTATCATTGAGTGAAAGGAAACCTTTATTGACATGCATATTATCAAGTATCAGCTGAGCATTGGGTTCAACCTGCGCATAGCCTGATTTCTGGAGGGAGATATCCAGCTTATGATCCTCTCGGATTTTCTTGACATAACCTTTTAAATGGTCACCGAGATATAAATTGCGGAAAATTTCATCGTGGTAGATTAATCCCAAATGTTTTCCATTCACAATCACATTCACTCCCAGATCGGTCTCATCGCTTATGATCAGGTCTACTTCATCTCCTTCATCCACTGTCAGTAGTTCGTTGTCTAGAAACTTTCTTACCTTTTGTGAGGCCACCAGGCGCCCTGTTGAAACATCTTCATATAAAAAGACCAGATAAGATTTACCCGGTCTCATTTTATTCATTTGTTCATTAAAAGGCACAAAAAGATCTTTTTCGAGCCCCCAATCCATAAAGGCGCCAACACTGCTTACATCTTTAACCTCCAGCAAGGCAAATTCATGTAAAGTGATATAAGGTCTGATGGTGGTAGCAACAATACGTTCGTCAAAATCGAGATAAACAAACACCTCAATTTTATCCCCGATAGTAAAATTACTAGGGATATACTTATTAGGCAACAATACTTCTTCACCCTCTTCATTGCCCAGAAACAGGCCGGGGGAAGTTTGTCTTAATATCTGCAATGTCTGGTATAAGCCTATCTGCAACATGGAATGGCAAAGATACGGATATCATGTGAAAATAAGGATGAGAAGGGTAAGAAATGAAAGAGAAAAGAAAGAAGAGAGAGATAGAGAGTGAAAAGTGAAAAATGCATAGGGTTCAATAAAACCTCAATAAATTGAAAATTGATGCCCGAAATCCATCAGTTACAGTTTGGAATAACGGTAATATATTTTTATTTTTGTGCGGTGATAAAACGTGTATACGATATCAAGATTGACAAAATGCTGAAGCAGTTTCCTGTTGTATGTCTTTTGGGGCCCAGACAATCGGGCAAAACAACAGCAGCCAAGTTATATGCGAAGAAAAGCAAAAAACCCGTATTGTACCTGGACATGGAAAGCCAGTCTGACTTGCGCAAGATAGAAGATCCGGAACTGTTTCTCAAACAGCATACTGACCATCTGGTGATTATCGACGAGGTTCAGTTTAAACCTGAATTATTTCCTTTATTGCGTCATCTGGTAGACGAATACAGAAAACCGGGGCGATTTCTCTTATTGGGTTCGGCCAGTCCTGAGCTTGTTAAAAACGCTTCCGAATCGCTGGCCGGAAGGGTTTATTCCATCGATACATTTCCTTTTAACATTTCTGAAATCAAACCATTAAAAAACACCTTATCAAAACACTGGTTCAGAGGCGGATTTCCGGATGCCTGGCTCGCCCGAACCGATTTTGCATGGTTACATTGGATGGATGGATATGCGCGCACCTTTATTGAACGCGACATGAATAAATTATTTGGGGTGACCTTTTCTTCACAGTTGATGTATAAGATATGGCGCATGATAGCCCATCAGCAAGGTGGCATATGGAATGCACAATCTTTTGCAAAAGGACTGGAAGTGAGTCCAACCACCATCAATCGTTATATCGACTATCTGGAGGGCGCTTTTATGCTCCGCAAACTACAGCCTTTCCATTCCAATACGAGAAAAAGACTGCTCAAAACACCCAAAATATATTTCAGAGACAGTGGACTACTGCATTATCTGATGGATATACCCAATGCCAGATCACTGCAATACCACCCAATTATTGGCCATTCATGGGAAGGTTATGTAGTTGAACAGATTTGTGAATTATTGCACCAGCGTATCCTGCCTTTTTATTACCGCACCCACGATGGAAGTGAAATGGACCTGATACTGGTAAAGGGATTATCAGCGGTTGCCTGCATCGAAATCAAATACACTTTGTCTCCTATGATCAGCAAAGGTTTGAGAGAAAGCATGAAAGACTTAAACTGCAAAAACAATTTTATCATTACACCTTCTCCCACTGATTACTATAAGGCTGAAAAAAACTTAATTATTTGCGGTTTACAGCCGTTTATCAGTAAGGTGTTACCCAAATTATTAAAATAATTCTCACCGATATCCATCAGTTCAACTGATGGATATCGGTAATCTATTTAATATAATCAAATATTTATCAGCATTTTAAACAAAATACAAATTGCAAATATATTGATTTATGTATATCTGAATTGCAGACTTATTAATAATCAAATCTTTTTGCTGTACAATTCATTCTGACTCCCAATGTATAAAACATATTGGACGACGACGCGCCGATGGTTCTGTAATTGATTCTGGCATCTACAAACAAGTTATGCCTGAACATATAACTCA
>Ga0123337_10001470_pt1 | contig 30045 bp, 27 predicted proteins | sample frozenSSSSmetaG_FD_89792 | JGI IMG/M metagenome (GOLD analysis project Ga0123337, IMG submission 89792) | Glacier valley bacterial and archeal communities from Borup Fiord, Nunavut, Canada, to study Microbial Dark Matter (Phase II) -... | ecosystem: Environmental > Aquatic > Freshwater > Ice >...
AGGCTCAAAGGCCTGTGTGAATGCATAGAATCTTCCATGCATGCGCATGGAGATTCTCATGAATTCTCCAAACTGAGAATCCCCGGGTGCCTACAGACAGGCACCCACCTCTTTATTCAACATATTCAACATAATAGAATTAAGTGCGTCTTTTCTAAATAGCGATTTTTACTATTTATTAGATCTACAATTTCTATAAGACTGCAACTTGCGTAGGAGAAGTTGGCTATTAAATAATAATAATAATTACTTTACCTTTGTTGTCCTTGAATATCATTCTAGTAAATAAACACTTACTTGTAAAAAGCACAAGTAGAATGGGTATTTTATTACAAGTAATAGCATAGGCAACAGCGTAAACAGATAACCCTCTCATGCCTTTTAATTAATGAGCGATGCTGATACTGACGGGTATCGACGTTCTCGTAGGCAGTCGCGTGTGCCAACAGCAGCCGCTCAGTTCGCGAATGCACGAGGAAGGAAGGCCAAGCGAAAGCACGTGTCTCGAATCTCTCTTCTGCCACAAACAATGCCCAGTCAGACATCTTCCAGCTATTCCGCAACTTCTGTTACCTGCAAGTCTATGTCCGTGACTCGTCTGTCCTTGGAACTCCTTAGACAACGTGTGAGTGATTTCGTCAAGATAGAGATGAAGGCTCGACAGAGATGAAGGCTGCTGAGAGGTGCGTTCATGGAGGTGATGAAGCAGCCGTGCAGGCTAGAGGAATGGCAATTATATAGAATGGCAACTCTATATATGCCAGTTGTCAGAAGCTGGCTTACTTCTCCTGACAGCCTTCCATTTTGCTAGAAGGCTTTCAGGAGTTCTAGAATATGGGCTTGGTGGAGGAGTCTTCGATCTGACATATTGATTGCCATAAAGCCATGCTCCATCATCATCATCATCATCATCATCATCATCATCATATCAACATCAGCAGCATCTTGCACGAGCATTCGGGAAAGTGCGAATGAATGGTTTCGTTACCAAATGTGATCCCTCTTCCCTCTGTGATGCGTCGAAATACTGACCGCTACGATAGGATCAACCATCAATATATACCACATCAGAAATCCCAGCTTGGGATATGCATCTCCAGACTGACGTCAACAAAAAGAAGGGAGGTCCAGAATGCCATGGAAGAAGCTTTACGAGGTCGACTAGCTTGATCTCCGCGACCCATTCCAGCTTCGGCAGTGTCCAATGAAAACATGGGCCGCAATCGGCAGATCGACTTAAGCCTTTCTGAGAGGAGAGATAGCTCGGTCGTCTCAGGGGCAAATGCGCGCGAGCATTTGACTGCGGCCTTGGGTGCCGGTCCTCTGGCGACGGTTGCGGCTGCGTCGGCAAGATAGGCATGGAGTCTGGAAGCATTCCTCTCGTGAAATAACGTCGATGTTTTTCCTCGCCTTGATCTAGACGCAAATCGAATCGAATCGTCATCGACGCTCATAAGGCATGCATGCTTGGCATGGCATGGCATGGCATGGCATTTCACTTTCGAGATGCCGGAATCGAAACGGTACAACGGCATATGGGGGCCGACCATATCAAGGAGAATAATAATACCTATGCTACCCACTATAGAGGAGAAGCCACTTGTGCAAGTGGCTAAGGGCCAAAGAGGTTAGGATGCGGCTCCAAGCATCCGGTCAAGTTGCCTCGGAGATGAGCAAGCATGAAAGTCGCATCATCAGCAATTTTATGGACTCCAGAATTGATCAGTTGCAGATGCGTATGTATGTATGTGTATGCTAGGGGCTACTACTTTCCAGTGAGAGGATAATAATAGTACTAGGTGCTCATCCACGGAGAAAGCTACATCACATATGTACATCACCTATGTACATTCTCGCATGCATGCATTGGTTGACGGCCTTGATATCCAGGCATCAACAAGCGGAAAGCAGCCGCCAATCAAAGTCTGCGGGTTTCATCTGCGGGATTTTGATGGTCGGACTAACCCTGTTTGTGCCGTTCGTCATGTATCGGAAAGGTCGGGGCAGTTCTGACGTGAATCTGTCAGGCACGAGACGAGATTGGAAGGATAGGCGATGGAAGACGTGACGGCAAGGCCGAATATGCCTCAGATCCTCGCCGTTCTCGCTGTTCTCGTTGCTTTTGCTGTTCTCGCTGTTCTCACCGACTCAAGGCTGACTGCGATGCGATGCACGCAGGGATGGAAAATGCGAAGGACGGGTGAGTGAGGAGTGAGGAGGGAGGAGGGAGGGGTGAGTGAGGAGAGTGAGATGACGTCGTGGAGTGGCAATTGATCTCCATGACGATCAGGCTCACTGCCTTGTCTGGACAGCACTACTGCGCAAGAAGAGATGGACGACGTCGTAGCCACCGACTCCAGAAAATCGTGGTCGTGAAGTCGGAGATCCGCTCCTATGGCGACGGCGACGACGAGTACTCTACTCACTCTACTCACTCAACTCTACTCTACTCTCAGGGTGAAGAAGCACAATAATAACTCTCAGTACCTGTCTGTGTACAAACAGAAGGAAAGAGGGGTAGGAGCACGTGCTCCTTCACGATAAGATAGTTAGCAGCATGGAGGGATGTATTATGTACGCGCAGATAGCGATCGATCGGGGAGGCTTGACCGTATGAGGAATAGTGTACGAGACCTGGATTATTATTGTGCGTGGGGTGGACCCTGCAGGAAACGAGACGAGGCGGAAGAAGACGAAGAAGAAGATGAGGAAAAATATGCACGATTTGTCCTCTGCCAACTCAGATCAACCATGGAATGGAGAGGGAGAGAAGCTTTTTTTTTTTCATTTTTCATTTTTCATTTTTCATTTTCCTCTCCTCTTTTTTTACTGGAACGAGGCTCCGGAGAGCCAGCAATGCATGCACACTACGTATGTATCAACACGGATTCATACGCAGAGCAGTTTACAGGAGTTGGTCCATGGCGGCAAGTCCCATGGCATTCTCAGGTGCATACGAAGTACGCATGCGTACATACCTACTTAGTAGCTACTACGGATCTCCAGCTACTACTGACATCCCGTCTTTATTTAGCAGCCACTCACTCACTCACTCACTCACTCGCCACTCTCTGGCGCATCGGTGTTCGAGACCAGACGCCAGCGAGAGCGCGGAGCAGATCAGAGCAGCTAACAGGGGGCTCGTTCAGGGATTCCCCACCCGACAAGGAGCTTGTTGTGCTCGATCCATGGATGCTGTTTACTATGCGCGATTTAATGCCCGCCCACGGCAGGTCGATGGGAATCAAATCCCTCGATTTATGTATGTCTGTATTATGTGCTGTACATACAGGAAGTAACTATCCTTCGAGGCCCGGCTCGAAGACGCAGAGGAAGCTGCTCCGGCCTCTTGGCGCGCAGGCCCTTTGCCGCTCTAGGCGGGATTCGGACTTAGCCATTTGGGGGGGAGCCGCCGGTGTTGTTTAGCCGCACCAGAGAGGAGGGAGGGAGAGGGAGGGAGGGAGAGAGGCCTCTTCGAGAGGAGAGTCTTTCTGTCCTTTCATAACATACACACATAGGTATGTAGGTACGTACATACAGTACCTATGAACTATGAACTGTGAACTATGTACCTACATATGTACCTGCATACATACTCACATACCTATGCAGAGAGACGCACTCTACTCGGCACAAACTCCGTACCTAACGACTAATCAATCCTCCAGCGTCGAGCCGAGGGGGGAGGTGGGGGTCCGCTGGCATCTCGACACCTGGCCCGTATTATTATTGTTGACTTCCCTCACCATTCATTATATTATCATTGCAATTGGGGGACCCTGCTGGCCCTGCAAGACTCACCGCCTGCTGGCGACGATCGGGGAGATGAGTGATGGGTGATGGGTGATGGCGGCGCCGTTGACGTCGGATCGTATGGTGGTGTCGCGTGCCCTCGACGCTCTCTCTGCCCGAGACGGTCTGGATGGGATGTTACATACATACACACACACATACATACATACCGATTTATTACCTGCCTACATATATACCTCACCCGAGGCTTGAGCAGACACATACTGTATGTACATAGAGGCATAAAGCCATGGCTCGACACGCCCGGCCGTCTCTCGACCACCAGCCAGCACGAGCCCAGCACGGACGGCGAGTGAAGCAGCGATGTGGGGCGGCTGGCTGGTGGTCGAGCTGGTTGGAGTCTGGGAAACGCCATGCATCCATCCGATGTCGATGTCGATGTCGATGCTGAGGTTGAGATTGCTCTCGGTTGGCGCGCGAGCGGTTGAGGCGACGCGAGGTACGGCCTGGCCTGGCCGGGCCGAGGACGAGGACGAGGGAGGGCATCGAGATGATGGTGGAGGCGAGAGGTGAGCGGATGGACGATGGATGAGGCGCGCAGAGAGGAGGGCGCTCTCGCAGCAGAGCAGGGCGGGAGAATGCCGGAAGGAAATGAGATGAGATGAGATGAGATGAGATTAAATGAGATGAGATGGTGAACAGCACTTATAGTGTCGTAGTGTATATGTATGTACAATAGAGGGAGTGAGGGAGTGGAGGGGTGGAGTTTCCTGCTATGGAGGTGCTATTGTTATGTGTTTGTTTATGTGTTTGTTATGTGTTCTGTGTTGATTCTGTGCTATGTGTTCTCTATTATTGTTCTCTCTTCGTGTTCTGCGAGCATGCATGCCTATCTTCCACGCAGATCCACTCACGTGCGCGGCGTAATTAGCCTCGACGCCAGCTGCCTGCCCTCTCCGTCTAGCGGCAGACAGAGTGGCCCGGCTAGTCGCCTCCCGGCTAGTCCCCTCCTAGCTAGTCATAGCTGTCACTAGCTCCTCATAGCTCCTCATAGCTCCTCGGAGCTAGTAAGGCCCTTAAACACTAGCGCCCCCACCCGATTGCGTTTTTTATCCTCTTTGATCCCTTTTAATCCCTTTTCATCCCGCCTAATCCCCTTCCATCCCCTGCCCGCCCCGCTAATCCCCCGAACGGCCTTCAACAATGGGCCAGGGCCCCGCCCGGTCGCCCGCGCTACGCCCAGCGCGGCCTAGGCGCGTCGCAGAGCAACTCGGCAAGACGGCTGGATGCTCGGCACCCTTATCGTCGAGGCGATAGAGACAACAGACAAGGCGATCTCTTTTTTCCCGTCGCCCTCCTCCCTCCTCCCTCCTCCCTCCTCCCTCCTCCCTCCTCCCTCGCTATGCTATGCTATGCACGCATTCATTCATTATTCAGTATTCGTTACTCATTACTCGTTACTCATTACTCGTCATCCCTCATCCTCCCTTATACCTAATCCCTAATACCTCATACCTAATCCCTCATCCATAATCCCTAATCCCCCCCCCCCCCCAAGCTAGGAAATGCCCCAATTCTCAAATTTTAATCTAGATCCTCCCTCTGCACGTCATTATTGTCCATGATACTACGGAGTATACCCCCCCTCTCCAAATGCACAATTTGCTCCCGCCTATCTGCCTGCGCGCAATCATGGCTCAGTCCTCAGTCCTCCGTCCTCCCACGGCCATTCCATTCGGCAAGACGGCAGCTGCTGCGTCGTGCCCGTCTGCGCGCTATCTCGAACCCGCTCCTCGACCTTCCCACATTTTCCCACTCGTGCCACCGACTTACCCGCCCCGTTCTGTTTTCCGCGCATAATATATTAATGAAATCCCCCCTCTCCTCATCCTGCCCTTTTCCTCTCCTCGTCCACGGGCGAACTATCTTAATAATACCTTTTTTTTGTTGTTGTTGTTATTTGCTGTTCTGACTGCAGCGATGGCGGGCGATCTCGAAGTAGGAAATCCGGCCGCGGAGGAGCGTGCCAACCGAATCAGCATGGCCATCAACGAGAAGGAGCACGAGCTCGACGAGTACAGCAATCTCGTGCGCTACATCTCCACCTACCGCGACGCCAAGGGCAGCATCGCCGCCGTCGAGGAGCAGGAGGACTACGATGAGGGCAAGAGGCCGTGGTATGCCTTCTGGAGGAAGGAGAGCGGCCCCCTGGGCGCCATCGACATCCCCGCCGACTGGCTCGAGACCGACATCAGCAGAGGCCTCAGCAGCGACGAGGTCGAGAAGCGCAGACGCAAGACCGGCTTCAACGAGCTCGCCGACGTCAAGGAGAACCTGTTCCTGAAGTTCATTGGTTTCTTCCGTGGCCCCGTCCTTTACAGTAAGTCGTCCCTCGCAATGGCTCCCTCTACACCTCACCTGCATCACGTGGCTGACCCGTCCGCCAGTTATGGAAATTGCTGTCCTCCTCGCCGCTGGTCTTCGCTCCTGGATCGATTTCGGTGTCATCATCGGTATTCTTATGCTCAACGCTATTGTCGGTTGGTACCAGGAGAAGCAGGCCGCCGATGTCGTCGCTTCGCTCAAGGGTGATATCGCCATGAAGGCTACTGTTGTCCGTGACGGTCAGGAACAAGAGATCCTCGCGAGAGAGATCGTGCCCGGTGATATTGTAAGCATCAATCCATGTCCTCGCATCCATTGCACCCGCTGACAGTTGCTCTGCAGGTCATTCTCGAAGGTGGTGGCCACGGAACGGTTGTTCCAGGTGACTGCCGTCTGATCTGTGCCTACGACAACAAGGACAACGGCTTCGCCGACTACCAGGCCGAGATGCGCGCCCAGGGTCTCGTCGGCGGCAAGCTCACTGCTACATCTGATGACGAGGAGGAGGGTCTTCCACACGGTGGCCACGCCCTCGTCGCTGTCGATCAATCTTCCATGACCGGAGAGTCTCTGGCCGTCGAGAAATACGTCACCGATGTCTGCTACTACACCACTGGCTGCAAGCGTGGCAAGGCCTACGCCATCGTCATGTGCTCTGCTAAGGGATCCTTCGTCGGAAAGACCGCCTCGCTCGTCCAGGGTGCCAAGGACTCCGGTCACTTCAAGGCTATCATGAACAGCATCGGCACGTCTCTTTTGGTTCTCGTCATGGCTTTCATCCTCATGGCCTGGATTGGTGGTTTCTACAGACACTTGAAGATTGCCACCCCAGAGCACTCTTCCGTCAACTTGCTCCACTACTGTCTTATCCTTCTCATCGTCGGTGTCCCCGTCGGTCTCCCAGTCGTCACCACCACCACGCTCGCTGTCGGTGCCGCCTACCTCGCCAAGGAGAAGGCTATCGTCCAGAAGCTCACTGCCATCGAGTCCCTCGCCGGTGTCGACATTCTCTGCTCCGACAAGACCGGTACCCTCACCGCTAACCAGCTCTCCATCCGTGAGCCATACGTCGCCGACGGTGTCGACATCGACTGGATGATGGCCGTCGCTGCCCTCGCTTCCTCCCACAACACCAAGCATCTCGACCCCATCGACAAGGTCACCATCCTGACCCTCAAGCGTTACCCAAGAGCCAAGGAGATGCTCATGCACGGCTGGATCACCCACTCTTTCACTCCTTTCGATCCAGTTTCCAAGCGCATCACCACCGTCTGCGAGAAGAACGGCGTCATCTACACCTGCGCCAAGGGCGCACCAAAGGCCATCCTCGCCATGTCCAAGTGCTCCAAGGCCGTCGCCGACGAGTACCGCTCCAAGGCTCTCGAGTTCGCTCACCGTGGTTTCCGTTCCCTCGGTGTTGCCGTCAAGGAAGGCGAGGGTGACTGGCAGCTCCTCGGCATGCTCTCTCTCTTCGATCCACCCCGTGAGGACACCGCCCAGACCATCGCCGATGCCCAGCAGCTCGGTCTCCAGGTTAAGATGTTGACTGGTGATGCTCTTGCCATCGCCAAGGAGACTTGCCGCATGCTCGCTCTCGGTACCAAGGTCTACGACTCCGACAAGCTCGTCAACGGCGGTCTTACCGGCTCCACCATGCACGATCTCTGCGAGAAGGCCGATGGCTTCGCTGAGGTTTTCCCAGAGCACAAGTACCAGGTCGTCGAGATGCTCCAACAGCGTGGCCATCTTACTGCCATGACTGGTGACGGTGTCAACGATGCCCCATCCCTCAAGAAGTCCGACTGCGGTATCGCCGTCGAGGGTGCCACCGAGGCCGCCCAGGCCGCCGCTGATATCGTCTTCCTCGCCCCAGGTCTCTCCACCATCGTCTCCGCCATCAAGATCTCTCGCCAGATTTTCCAGCGCATGAAGGCCTACATCCAGTACCGTATCGCTCTCTGCCTGCATCTCGAGATCTACCTCGTGACGTCCATGATCATCCTCAACGAGACCATCCGCGCCGAGCTCATCGTCTTCATCGCCCTGTTCGCCGATCTCGCCACCATCGCCGTCGCCTACGACAACGCGCATTTCGAGAAGCGCCCCGTCGAGTGGCAGCTGCCCAAGATCTGGGTCATCTCCGTCGTCCTCGGTTTCCTCCTTGCCGTCGGCACCTGGATCATCCGCGGCACGCTCTTCCTGCCAAACGGCGGCATCATCCAGCGCTTCGGCTCGGTCCAGGAGATCCTCTTCCTCGAGGTGTCCCTGACCGAGAACTGGCTGATCTTCATCACTCGCGGCTTCGAGACCCTCCCAGCCTGGCAGCTCGTCGGCGCCATCTTCGGCGTCGACGCCCTCGCGACCATCTTCTGTATCTTCGGCTGGCTGTCGGGCGGCCTCGACGACATGGTGTCCCCCCAGTACCCGCACTTCCGCGAGAACGGATGGACCGACGTCGTCACCGTCGTGTGCGTCTGGATGTACTCGATGGCCGTCACCGTCGTGATCGCCATCGTCTACTTCCTGCTCACCAACTGGTCGTGGCTCGACAACCTCGGCCGCAAGAGCCGCTCGGTCCAGGACACGCAGATCGAGAACATCATCAGCCACCTGAGCAAGATCGCGCTCGAGCACGACAAGGAGCACGACTCGTGGCAGATCCGCGCCAAGGGCGACGACCTCGACTCCGACGAGGAGTAGGCGTCCTCTGGCAGCACGCCGTCCATCAAGTAAAAAAAAACCCACAGCAAAAAACGACAGACAAAAAAATTATACATCCACAGTGCTTTTTTCTCACAATCCTTCTTATGCGACGCGGGGAGACACGCTTCCCCGGTCCTGTAATCCTTCCCTTTCTCTCTCCCTCATCATCCCAACGAACGACGGCGACGGGTGCGTCAGCTCGATCAAATCCAGTCCTGTTCGCAGGACAGTGCAAAACCTCCCCATTTTTCCTTCTCTCGCTTTATTTTCGTTTTATGATGTTACGGTCGGGTTGTATAGAAGAGGCAGTCTGCGGGTGTAGGTGTAGGGGGGGGGGCGCCGGGGGGCCGGAAGGGGGCGGGGGGCGGAAACTACTAGAGTTGTACATAAATGCATAATAGACTCAAAAAACTGAAAACAATATGTCGCTGTGGCCAAACAAACGCTGTTCGCTTGTGGTGGTGGTGGTGCTTGCTTTGCTTCGTGCGTGGGAATTCGTGTGCTTGAAGCGGGACTCCAAGAACTTGTGTGCAGAGATCGTGGCAGAGATGTGATTGTTAGTAGCGAGTAGTGAGTGCCTGCCGCTGAGTGAAAGCCAGGGTTCTGAAGACTTAAACATGCTGTTCATTCTTAGCAACTCGCAATCTGGTGTCAGATTGATGATCACGTGTGGAATCACGTGAATTAATGTAGGTGGACTACTGAGCAGAGAGAGAGGTAGGGGTAAGTGGCTTTCATGCTGGATGTGCGCCTCTCCAGATCTATGTCTGAGGTGGAGTGTCTTACGGCGGCAGAAGAGCGTGCGGAAGTGAGGTGACAGAAGAGTGCACGATCGGATCGATGCGCATGCTGAGGGACATGCTTGATCAAGACGGCAAACCAGAGTCTTGCTTGCATATCCAACCATGCACATTTATTGCAAACTCTCGTTATACATTTATAGACCTACCTACACCCTCCCCCTCCCCCCTAACTCAAAACCCCGCCCTTAGCATCCGCACTCTCCACCGTCCTCGGCTGCCCCCGCACCGCCCTCTGCGCGCGCCTCCTCGCATCGAGATACACCATGAACTGGCTATACGTCTGCGGCACGACCTTGACGTCCCTCCTGACCTCGAACGTGTAGTTGAACTGGCCCGTGGCCCTGACCTCGCCATGCTCGACGCTGCGGATGTGCGAGTCGACGCGGATCTGGACGCGCGTGCTGCCGGGCGGGCTCAGCTTGACGTCGCCGCTCGCGGCGAGCGGCGAGTCCGTGTACGCCGCCACCGCCGTCATGTACAGCACGCTGCCCACCGGCACCGGGTTCTCGAACGTCGACGGGTCCAGCGCGATGAACGCCGGCCGCGTGTGCGAGATCGCCGACGCGCACGTGAACGCCAGCTCGAACGTCGACTTGAGCAGGAAGCCGCCGAAGATCATGAAGTTGTGCCGGTTGCGGTACTGCGGCTGCATGATCTGCACGGACTGGATGCGCGACTCGTTCATGTAGTAGGCGTTGGCGGGCTTTTGCTTCGTGAGGCTGGTTTCTGGGGGGTGTTAGTTTCGGGGAGGGGGGTTGGGGGGGAGGAGACAAGGGGGCAGACCGGAGTTATCCATTTGTTGCAGCCAGAGGGCATGGATGAGGTCGGATTCTTCGTCGTTGGGGGTCTGTTTCCTCAGGGCCGTCTTGGCGAGCTGCTTTTTGGTGTTGTAGTTCTCTTGGCCTTGGTTGTAGAGGCGGTGCTCTTCCTCCGTCTCGAGCTTGAGGGGACTGATGTTCACGGGCTTCTTGGTCTGGGGATCCAGTGATACCTGCAGGTGTGAGAAATGACGCTCGGAAGGGAGACGGACGAAGTACGGAGGCGTACCATGGTGAAGGCGCAAGTAATCAGAATATCCTCTTCCTTGACCTGCTGCCCCTCTTCAGGCGCCTTGGCAACCTGCAGCGAGACCTCCATGCTGCTTCGCCCCGTGGCGAAGGTCACCTGCCCGCTGAGTTCGAGGTCGCAGATGGACGTCAGGGGATGCTTGAGCGTGATTCGGTCCACGGCGGCAGTCACCGTCATGACCGAGTCGCCGGTGTGCTTGTACGCCACGACGCCGGCCAGGGCATCGAGATCCATGAAGATGGTCCCCAGTCTGATGTGACCCGAGGAGTTGATGTAGGAGTCCAGAAGCCAGGGGTCACGTGCGAGGGGTAGAAGCTGCAATCAGGTCAGTGCTGATAACTACGGGATGATTCGAGACTGGAGCTACTGACGACTTTGTGGTAGCTGTCCGACATCCTCTTTGGGGAGAGGTCGACTGGCTTCCTCGGCTCTTGAGATAGGTCGTGTGCAGGAAGCTTGGCAGCCTCTTGCTGTCTCTTGAAGGCCTCTATGAAGGGGATCTTCGTGCGCATGGCGGTCAATCCCTTGAAGACGCCGTCGGTGAGACATTCGGGGCTTGAAGAGAAGCATCGTCGTCCTTGATGCCGTGCCGGGCGGATAGCTGAGCGAACAGCTGTCTGGAGCGGCGATAGCCTCAATTTGGTAGCCATGATGCCGGATAAAAGATCCTGAGATGCAGCGGCGGCCAAGGGTCAGTCGGTCCGTCGGTCAGTGCTGAGGCGTGATCCACGGTCCGCAGGTCACGTGGACCCGAGACTCTCCGAAGCTCTAGCAGTACATCCACATCCAGTTAGTCGCCGTTGCCGTTGTACCGAATATATTGCATCACGTGATCACGCGTTTTCCTGGGCAGGGCCGCTCCACCGAGCCTTGCGTGGTGCGGATGTGACGGGTTGTGCGAGGATCTAAGCGACCAAGCGACCAAGCGACCAAGCGGCCAAGCGCCAAGCGACTAAGCGATCAAGAAGACGCCAAGAGGAAGAGCGAGGGGGATGGTAGTCTCCACTGATAAGAGCGCGACGATCGCTATCGCTATCAATATAGCTCGATCAGTGCAGCTCCCAAGATGCTGTTTCTCCTTTTGCTGCATCTTCTTTCCCTCCTTCCTGCCGCCAAGCGGAGCCGCCAAGCGGAGCCGCCAAGCGACCATTCCCAAAAGCCATAGAGTTTCCCCTCTTATCGCGATCAATCCGTGCTGGACACGGCTGCGACATGGCTGGCCCTCGACACGGTCCTTGGTGAAGGCTTGGTGCGGCTTGGTACCTTTCACACATCGTCATCTCAGATACGTTTCGTCAGGCATGGCTAATGAACAGCCAATCGAGACGTGATGTTTCACTGTTTCACGTGCTGGGCTGCGATGGGATGGGAAACCAAGGGATGCACATACCCGCCAAGTGACAACACCATGCATCTCGCACTGTAAACACGAACTCTCCCAGGCAATCCGCGTCGACGTGGGAGATAACCATCCCATGTCGCTGTCATGCTATTTCATGCCATGCCATTTCGTGCCATGCCACGGCATAAGATAAGCTGGTGATGCGATCCCTCGACCTCACCTCCTGGGGCATCACTTTATAAGAACGAGACCCTGCCCGTCTCTTCCCGCGAGATCCGACTACTTCTATTGTTCCAGGAATTACCTGCAGAACATCTGTGCCATCCGAAGAAGCATCGTCAACCATGGCGGAAATCACCCCCATCACCGAATGGCCAGACTATGCCACCATGCCCACCGGTGGTGATGTCTTCACCCAGGATATCAACGCCCCCTACGACAAGGGAGACATGTGCTGGATGCTGGTCTGCACCGCCCTCTGCTGGCAGATCACTCCCGTATGCCCACCCCCCCCCCCTCCTCTCAATCTTCACACAGAGACTGCCAACTAACCCCCAGTGCCAGGCCATCGGCTTCCTCTACGCCGGCATGCACCGTCAAAAGGCCGCCTTGACAATGATCTTCCAATCCCTCTTCTGCGCCTGCGCCTGCGGCATCCAATTCTGGATCTACGGCTACTCGCTCTACCAATCCCACACCACCGGTCCCTTCATCGGCGACCTCTCCCTCGCCGGCCTGCACAACGTCCTGGCCCAACCCTCCCTCGCCAACTCCGACATCCCCGACATCCTCTACGCCTGCTTCGGCTTCACCTTCGTGACGGCCACCGCCATGATCCTCGCCGGCGCCATACTCGAGCGCGGCCGCCTCTTCCCCAGCATGCTCTTCCTCCTCTGCTGGACCACCTTCGTCTACTACATCCTCGCCTACTGGGAGTGGAACCCCAGCGGCTGGCTGTACAAGCTCGGCGTCTACGACTTCGCCGGCTCGGGACCCGTGCACATCGCATCCGGCTTCTCGGCGCTGGCTTACTCGATGATGCTTGGTCCCCGCGTCGACCCCCTTGGAGAGTCGCGCGGCACCCACAAGGTGCCGCATTTCAAGCCGCACAACCCGTTCCTCGTTGGTCTCGGCACGGTATTCATTTGGTTCGGTAAGTCTCCCTCCTTGCACGTTGGAATGTTTTTTGATAATATGTATTTTTTTTTATAAAACGCGCACCAATTCTGACCTCCCTTAGGCTGGTTCGCATTCAACGGCGCCTCGACCGCCAACCTCTCCATCCGCTCCGTCTACGTCGTCGTGAACACCAACCTAGCCGCCTGCGGCGGCGGCATCGTCTGGTCGCTGCTGGACTACACATTCCACCGCAAATTCTCCATCCTCGGGTTCTGCTCTGGCATCATCTCCGGCCTCGTCGGCATCACCCCCGCCGCCGGATTCGTGCCCGTCTACACCGCATCGTTGATCGGCGGCCTCACCGCCGGCGCCTCCTTCTTCGCGAACAAGTACAAGCACCATGTGTCCGTGGACGACGGCTTGGACATCTTCGTTCTGCACGGCTTTGGGGGCTTTATCGGCGACATCCTCACCGGTTTCTTCGCTGCGAATTACGTGCCTGCTATGGACGGTGTCTCGGGCGCCTCTTATGCCGGCGGTTGGTGGAATCGGAACTTCAAGCAGGTCGGGTACCAGTTGGCGGCCGCGACGGCGTGCGCGTCCTGGGCTTTCGTGGTCTCCTGCATCCTGCTGTTCATCATCAATAAGATCCCCGGTTGCCATATCCGCGCCACCGAGGAGGACGAGGTCAGGGGCCTGGATCACAAGTATTTCATGGATGTGGAGATCGACACGGGAGATCTGAGGACGTACGATGCGGACATGACGGGTAATTCGAGCCCGAGTCTGTTTATGGGCGGGAGCAAGGCGACTAGTGTTAAGGCCGCGACGGCGGAGGCGACGACGGAGAAAAAGGATTAGAAGAAGGAAGTCTCTTTGCGTGTCCGTTGCTGTCGATTTATAGAGCGGGAAGAAAGATTTACCCTGTGGTTTTGTGTCGTACAGTTTACTAGAATATTAATCTCGTGCAATCCCATCGCTTAATTTCTTCTCTTCCCTCCTTTTCTTGGATTGCGAGGAGAAGTGGCTTTCTGAGCACCATCTAGATGGTGCTTGCATCAGCTTCTTGAATCTTGACCTGGCTCATCTCAATCCATTCCCAATCACGTGACATTGAAGCAACTATAGGATCTAGCCGGATTCGATTTCGGTTGTCGACGCGTCAAACCCCAGATCGCGCGCAACTTCCAAGGTTGCATTGTAAAAACCAGCAGGGTACGTACAGTATGTCTATTAGTACATACACTCCTGCTCGGTCCAGTTCAAACGAACATTGACGCGAGCATGATACGAGCTGACAGGGCTATTGCTAAATGAAAATAAATTGGCTCGATGTGTTACATCAGCACCTGGAGAACATCCTTGACAACTTCATCGTCCACAACCGCAAGTGATCCATAACGTGTCCGGCTTCGTTGCTTTATGGCTCCAGTCAACAATGTTCTTTCTAGATCGTTAGATTTCTAGAGGACCGCTGTGGTTTTCGGGTCTGCTTGTTCGCATTCTCGGTGCGGCAGGCTGGTTGTTAGGCTTTCAGGGGGGGAATAGGGCGGTGGGGAAAGATGTTGAGAGTGGGAAGGATGTCGAGACTGGTCAAGACGTCGTCGCTGGGGTAGTCGTGAGTCTTTCGTGTCTTCTTGTGCATCGGATCTCTAATATTGCGCTATATGCAGGACCAAGCTACTGAACAACCTCAAAATGCTGCACCGACCAAGATAGACGAGTATGTCTCTATGAACTCAAAGGGCGAAACTATATCCGGCGGAGCATCAGGGCTTATGGAACGCTTGCCCTCCGGCGACGTGGTCAAATCACCATGGCCTGGCCTCCGAGCGGCCAATTGTCGCAGAGATATGACGACTGAGGCTAATATATACAAAAGACTGGGCCCTCATCCGCGCCTGGTGAAGATGATTGATTGGAATCCCGACGACTGCTCCCTTACTATGGAATACATGCCTAACGGCTGCCTCAAGGACTACCTGCGCGCACATAACGAGGAGATATCTACATTTCAGCGTCTTCGATGGATCCAGGAGGCTGCTGAAGGACTACAGCTTTTGCATTCTGCAAACATTATGCACTGTGACGTGGAACCAAAAAATTTCTTGCTAGATGCAGACCTAGGCCTTAGAATTGCCGACTTCAGCGGCTCGTCGCTCGATGGATCGCAAGCTTCGGCGTGTGCAGGGACACGGTTTGAACCACCCGGCTTTGACTGGCGTTGCGCGCCGACTGTGAAGGATGATCTGTTTAGCCTTGGCTCTACAATCTATACGATAATCACTGGTCAATACCCGTTCCAAGAGCTACCGAGCGACGAGGTCATCGAACGTTATAAGGCTCACGAGTTTCCCGATGTGACAGGAATAACGTGTGGAGAGATCATCGATCGGTGCTGGCGCTGCGAAGTTGATTCTGCTCAAGATATATATGATTTCATTCAAGCGGAAATAAAGCTACCCTGTAAGTCGCAAATCAGAGATATCCAACGATGGTCCCAACCCTGAGTCGCTCTTGCACTGAGAGCAATCCTAGGTGTTTGCGAATCATTCGACAGCTGTGCTGTTGGCGTTCCGCATTTGTTCGCGCATTTCACCACGATAGATGACGTCGTGGTGCACGATGCTGGGCAGCCATCGTATCTTATTGTTGTGATGTGGTTTTCACACATTTTGTAACTTCTCATGCAAATGTCCTTGGACTCTGGGGAGGCGATCTAGAGATGTTGGACGCTGATTAGGTCTCAATCTTCCCTTGTGAGAGGAAGCACATGTGAGAAACTTACATATTTACTTCGATTACTTTGGTGATCAGACAGGGCCTGCGTAGAAGTGCGAGATTGAGATGTACAAAACCTCGACGCGGAGAAGGGCCTTAACTTATACCAGAGCTGCTCCCTACCTTTACCTCAAGGTTGAAATATGCGGGGTCACTGATCTTCATCAAAACATCCAGCGTGGGTTAAATGCATGCATCACCTTCATTGGATCAGGTCGATTTCGACGCATTGCGCCAATGGACGTCTTCCAAAGTATAGTTCGCCTATTGAAGGTAAAAACTTAGATTTATATATGCATTTAAATATTCTTAGTCACGTAGATGGTATATAAAACTAATAAATCACAAGAAGTTAAAGATAAAAGAGAGTGATGTGGGATTTAGTTTTACAATCCCTAGTCACTCTACAGAGTTTGTGTGTTTATTGATTAAAAGGGTGACGCAATTGCCCTTCAGCTTCTTAACAAACAGGATTATTCATAGAACTCTTCCATTCCCTCTAAAACTCTTTTGTTTGAGTAAGCTTAGCTTCGTGTTTATACGGAATGAGTGTTACACTATGTCTCTCTCCTCCTTATCCCCCGCCTCAGGACCTCAACAACCTTACTAAAAAGCCACGCGTTCCAGTCTCTTCCCCTTTCTCATCGCACATGCGAAGTTCGAGTGATCGCCACAAGCAGCAGAATTGTACTTGCACAAGATTCCCACAAACGCAAGCACACAGACAAGTTCCTGGGGAAGTTTTTCTTTTTCTTGTTGAAAGAGCTTATATTTCGTGTCTAACTATCCAATCTCATCATCGAATCATATATGTCAAGAATCCATCATCAAGCCGTCTCTCCATCCACTACTGGATCTCATCAGATCCCATCCGATCACTTCCTCGCCAACTGCTCCCCTCCCCAAGGTCTCGCATCCAACTCTCCAGCACTCTTCTACAATCCAGATCCCAATCACATCCCCGGCATCCTCAAACCATCATCCAGCCATCCTCCTCGCCGCCAATTTACGCGCCATTGCCGTTATAAGCAATGAGGTTGGGGCTCCCGGTTCCAGGGCTGGTGACCAGTCCCGTGATGGCGAGGGCCTTGATCCTCGCAACAACCGCAGCCGGCGTGGCCAATCCCTCAAGGGCGATCAGGTAAGCAGCCAGGCCGGCGACGTGGGGAGTGGCCATGCTGGTTCCGGAGATCGTGTTGGTGGCGGTGGTGCTTCCGATCCAGGAGCTGAGGATGCCGACACCCGGCGCGAAGACGTCGAGGAGGGAGCCGTAGTTGGAGAACGAGGCGCGCGCGTCGGTCGACGAGATGGCGCCCACGGTGATGGCGGTGGCGGCCGAGGCCGGGGAGTAGTTGGCAGCGTCGGCGTTGTCGTTGCCGGCGGCGACGACGACGGTCACGCCCGAGGAGACGGTGGAGGCGACGGCATTGTTGACGGCGGCGGAGTACGAGCCACCCAAGCTCATGGAGAGGACTGACTTGGAGCTGAGGCCGAGGGACGCGGCGTTGGTGGCGACCCACTGGATGCCGGAGATGACGCCGGAGTTGGTGCCGGATCCGTCGGCGTCGAGGACCTTGACGGCGACGAGGGTGGCCGCCTTGGAGACGCCGTAGGTGGAGCCGCCGATCGTGCCGGCGCAGTGGGTGCCGTGGCCGTTCTCATCCGTGTCTACGGAGCCGGAGATGAAGTTGGTGCCCCAGATGGCGCGGCCGCCGAATTGCTGGACACGCGTCAGTTTGGGGGATCCGTCAGAGGACAGTTTCAGGGACTTACGCTGTGGGCAGTGTAGATGCCAGTGTCAACGACGTAGACGCGCGAGCCGGAGCCGGCGGTGGTATCGTAGACGTAGCTGGTAGAGCCCTTGGCCTTGTGGGAGATGCGGCCGAGACCCCATGGTGCGCCCGTCTGGGTGGTCAGGCCGAGAGCGTACACCTTCGCGTCCTTCTCAACCCAAGCAACCTTTCTGCTTATTAGTCATGTGGAACTTGGGATGTCTCGGAATGTTTCCATACCTCCGGAGATGCGGCGATCTGGCCAATAGTTGCAGCATCGGCCTCGATCTGGTAGCCCTTGAAGCCCTCGAGGTTGTACTTGGCACCGATGCCCTTGTGGGTTGAGCCACGCTTGGTGAGAATGGTGTTGACGGTGGCAATCTCAGAGTCGAAGGCAGTGCCGTTGATGTCCTTGTTATAGACAACAATGTAGCTGTTTGGAACAATGTCTCTAGCGTTGATGTTGCGGATCTTCAACTCTGGGTTTGGCTCTGGAGCTGGAGCTCCGGCAATCAGAGGAAGGAAGCATGCCACAAGGGCAATGAGGCTCTGGGTGAACTGCATGATGACCGAGGACTGGATATTGACGTGGCTGAGGATGTGATGGAGAGGATGAGGATGAGTTCATTGAGGGGAAACCATCGGACTTTATAGAAATCCGTCACGGCCAATATCTTGATATTGCGAGATCCGGGAGGCAGACTGATAAGCCAATACTCTGTTCAATATCACAACTTCCTATTAGGATGTAGCTTGATGGCCTACCATCAGGTGAAGATGGCGAAAGACAGAGCATGAACCTTCCACATGGCGCAGAGGTCATCTTGGCAAGACAATGGAGGCTGGTAAGTTAGTAAGGGGGTTCTTTTTCGGGAAACTATATTCTGCGGACAGATAGTCGGAGATGAACAGCAACGTCCAGATCCAGGTCCGCCGTCGATGTCTTATTAGATACAGGCCACCAGTAAGGTCTAACCGTCTCAAAGCTCGATACTCCAAGTTCGACGTGCCATAGATATCCAGGGTTAATCCTTGTCACACTGGCTATAACATGGCATGCGGTAGCCATAGGAGGCGAAGATGGGCGCCTCGTGATACAAATCAGATATCGCCATGCGACAAGCTTTTAGAGCCATCGGGACAGGTACTATATGGGAAGGACAACGACCCTGAACTGCAGAGAAGCTTAATGGAAGAAGAATAGAAGATAAGGCACGTTTGAGGAGGTGCATATTGTGATCTGTCCTGCATCGCCGAGCAGTCCAGGACCAAGGCTTCGACGACGACAGTGCAGATGGAGAGCTTAGACAGGAAGGAAATTGGGCAAGCATCGATGACGTTCGCAGGTAGAGTGCATGCTGAACATGATACACTCTGAGAGAGGAAGGAACAAAAGCGTTTCGAGGAGGACGAAGAAGATGGGGATGACGGAATGAAGGTAGTGTGCCAGGATAGGGTAATACAAAGATGGCATGCGATGGGTATGAGTGAATGGAGGGATGGATGGACGAGGTTTGCTCTGAGCTCCGAGCTCTGAGCTCACGATGCTGCGGCGACCGCGCCGACGAGGCTGTGTATGCTCTGCTGTGCATTTATGCCATTGCCGTATCAGACACCGAAGCGCCTCGCATCAACAACAGAGCATCGCAGACACGCAGACATTGCAGACAGCAGACACCAGAGGCAGAGGCAGAGGCAGAGTCGCAGCGGTTTGTGATAGATGTCGGCGCATGGACACGACCGTCGACAGGACAGGGCACAAGGCTGGACGGAGAAACAAGATGGGAGGCACAAAACGACCTACCGCATGAGGCCCACTGCCCCGACGGAGTGCCTGAGCACAACACCACCCACCACTCACCACTCATCGATCGACAAGTACCGGTACTAGCGGGCGGGCGTGGCAAGCTGTGGCCATGCAAGTCATGAAACCTCCCGTCCGTTCCTCTTCCCCACGCGCACGGCATACGGTGCCTGCTGTGGTACCTGCTGTGGTAACGATGCACAGAGCAGCAAGTTGCAATGATGCATATAACACCAGAGCATAGAAGACGGAGCACGGAGTACAGAGCACAGAGCACAACGGACAACGGACATCGGACAACGGCCCTCGGTCGGTTGACGAGTCTTCAGGATGTCAGGATGTCTGGATGCTTGACGGATGGTCGGTGGCTTGCACGGAGGCTTAACTAACGTGGCGGCCAATGGACTCGCTCCTCGGACTGAGCCTTATATTAACAACGTTATAACGTTATCAGGGATGGGGCCGTCTTGGCATGTCATGCACCTTCGGCAGTGAGTCCTGTCGTCGCCAGTCGTCGTCGTTGAACGAGGAAGGTGGTCACCGTTGGGGCCCAGCGAGTCCAGCGATCAATGCCACTCTAAGGCACACACATGTCAAATGCTCCCGGTCGTCCATGGCCCATGGCAAAGATGCGATAAGCAAGATGCATCATCTATGCGCCAGATATGACGAAAGGACGTTGAAGGAGCAGAGGTCGGGCGGAGGAGGTCGGGGTGCCAGTTGCCGGAGTGGCATTTGGAGCAAGAGACAGCGCAAACATTGAGTCTCAACAAAGGCTTTTTTACAGGATGTTCATGTCGTCTTTACCAGGTGCAGGAGTGCAAGATTACTGCAAGATTACCTATGCAAGGTCCCACCTTGGCTCTTGCCTCGTTGAGCATTATCACGTGAGGCATGGATTCCCGGAAACAGAAGTTCTATGTTTTCTTTTTCTGTTTATTTGCAATAATGCAATGGAATAGCGTGACGAGCTCCTGTCCTTCTTCCTTGGATGTCTATTCGCCATATTTAGTACTTGTCTTCTCCTGTCGACAACACTTATCAAACAGCAAGTTCCCTTTAGGAACATTGTTAATCCGCTTTGTTTTATCTCAAGCAACATTGTTAATCCATTCCCGAGGCTATCGATCTATTGGTTTTCCGGAATATCCTTACCCCGAAAGGACTGGACAATGATCGAAAAGCAGTCTCGTCTCGATTTCCTCCGAAGAACTGCCGCCAACGTTACTCGAAATCCTAGAATATATATCACTCGACTAGCTCTTCCCTCTCATCTCCTATCCTGAGGAGACGACATGCTCTTCAGCATCTCTTCAGCATTTCAACGCTTCAAACACAGAGATCTGTTCGAACTGTGCTCTGCTTCCTATACGACGGCCGAGGAGATGTGTATGTGTATATACATACCAGAGAGTTGAAACATCCGACATGGCCTTCTATTTTGTCTCTTGACCTCGGCAAACATACCTAAGCTCATGTCAGCTTGTGGAGCCTATGCTTGTTCATAGCTAGATCTCGTGTGGAGATGGCGACTTCAGGCTGTTCCGTTGTGGATACATAGGTAGTCTATCGGCCTTACATATGTACATAGTAGGTACCTAGGTATGTATCTACTCTACAGAGTATGAGTCCTTTGTATGCCTCACTTCTGGAGCATTTCACGGCAGATGAGTCCGCCATATCACTACTGGAGCACCTCAGCAGAGACAAAAGTTTCTGTCTTCGTTTGGAAGCCTTTAGGGTTTCAATCAACCTTCCTTACCAGCAATGAATAGGGGCAGAGTCACGTGCAGCATGAACCATCGGATTATTTCTTGGTCCGCCACACCAAAAAAAAAAAAAAAAAAAAAAACTACTGCATCACAAAGTTCGAGCTTATTCTCACTTTGCGTCGAAGTCAATTAGTCTCCGTCGCTAGCAACATCGTTCATGCAAATGGCTCCGAGTACCTCTGCATAAGTCCTGTGGTTATGTCCACAGCAACCATGCTCCTACCAATGGCGGCCCTATTATGCTTGTCGTCTTATCTCTGTGGGCATCAAGCACCCCACTACTGATGACGGCCCATTACCATTGCCTGACCAAGGCGAGATTCTCGTCGGCCTCCTCCTCTTTAGCGTTCCCCAGGTTTGAAATCATTTTTTCTTTCTGTTGATACCTAAGAATAATGGCTGAACCCTCGATCGGCGAAACGTGGAGATCTTGAGCCACCGTGTTTGTAAACAGTCGCTGGTAGTTTGAAGGTGGAGATCTCATTTCCTTGTCCCGGCTCTCCTCGCTCGAGGAGTCGAGTATCACACTTCTGGATACATTATTGTGGTCTCACCGTCTCGCCATGAGTGAAACACCAGAGCCTGCCACCATGGCCTCGGCAGCACCTGAAAAGATGGACGAGAAGGTCGCCTCGAACTTCGACTCTTTGGACAAATCTGACAAGTTCTCCCACGATCACGAGAAGCAAGGGCACGATGATGTCGTCGCAGCGCCTAAGCTACAGAGGAGGCTGAAGAGCAGGCATCTGCAGATGATTGCCATTGGTATGTCAACAAAGGTCTCCCATGCGAGCTGGCACTGACATCTTGGAGGCGGGACAATTGGCACAGGTCTATTCATTGGAAGTGGTGGAGCGATTGCAAAGTCCGGACCGGCTGGAGCACTCATCGCATACGTCTTCGTCGGCACCGTTGTGTTCTCTGTGATGACCTCCCTTGGGGAGATGGCGACATATATCCCGATTTCGGGCGCTTTCACGTCTTATGTTACACGCTTTATCGACCCGAGCTTGGGATTCGCAATGGGCTGGACCTATTGGTTCTCCTGGGCAATCACTTTCGCGTTGGAATTGACGGTTACTGGCCTGATTATACAATATTGGGATCCCTCGCTTTCGATCGCCATATTTATCGGACTATTCTGGGCCGTCATCACGACCTGTAACATGATGCCTGTTAGCTTCTACGGCGAGTTCGAGTTCTGGTTCTCCATGGTCAAGGTCGTCACAGTCTGCGGCTTCCTCATCTTCGGTATCTGTATGAATGCTGGTGCCGGCCAAGAAGGTTACCTCGGTTTCACATACTGGAAGAACCCAGGAGCATTCGCGCCCTACCTTATCGATCCGTCGAATCCGGTTGCCAAGTTTGTCGGCTTCTGGGCCGTGTTGATCCAAGCTGGCTTTTCCTACCAAGGCACTGAACTCGTGGGTATCGCTGCTGGTGAGACCGAGAACCCACGCAAGAATGTGCCCTCCGCAATCCGGAAGACATTCTGGCGTATCCTCTTCTTCTTCGTCTTCACCGTCTTCTTCATCGGCATCCTGATCCCATATACCGACGAGCGCCTCCTCTCCTCCGCCTCCGATGCCACCGCCTCTCCCCTCGTCATCGCCGCCCAGCGCGCCGGTGTTAAGGCTCTGCCAGGCATCATCAACGCGATCCTCCTTTTCGTCGTCCTCTCCGCCGCAAACTCAAACGTCTACTCCGGCTCTCGTATCCTCGTCGGTCTCGCCGAAGATGGATCCGCGCCGCGCATCTTCGCACGCACGACGAAGAAAGGTGTCCCGTATTTCGCCGTCGCATTCACCTCCCTCTTCGGCTTCCTCGGCTTCCTGAACCTCTCCGAGAATGCCGCGACCGTCTTCAACTGGCTGCTGAATATCACGGCCGTCGCTGGGTTTATTGTCTGGGCTAACATCAACCTCTCCCACATCTGCTTCATGCGCGCACTCAAGACGCGGAACGTCTCGCGAGATGTGCTTCCATACAAGGCCATGTGGGAGCCATACTTCGCATACTACGGCTTCTTCTTCAACGTATTGATCTGTCTGACGCAAGGCTTCACGGCGTTTATTCCGTGGAACGTCACGAATTTCTTCATTTCGTACGTCAGTCTGATGCTGTGGGCGGTGCTGTTCATCGGGCACAAGATCGTGTATCGCACGAAGTTCGTGAAGGCTGCCGAGGCGGATATCTGCACCGGCTCCATCGACTACGACGATACGATCTGGGAGGCCGATGTGCCGACGACGCTATGGGGCAAGTTCTGGGCTTGGGTGGGATAGAGAGAGAGAGACCCCGGGCGGGTCGTTTGATGTCGAGAGACTTACTGTATTGATGTCGAGAGACTTCTTGCGATGGGTTGCGTTGGATCGGATGGGAACGGATAGGGCATTGCGTTGGACGTTTTGATGTCGAGAGACTTCTTGCACTGGGGGGTGGGGAACAGGAAACGGGGCTTTGGGCGCGGAGGATTTTGACGTCGAGAGACTTCTGCGCGGAGCTTGGGTTTGGCTTGTTGCTCACAGCTACGATTTTGCCGTTGTGTGTTCTTCGTTCTCGAGTTTCGAGCGAGCGTGAGAGAGATTCTGTACGATTATGCTTTGTACGTGTGTATGGTATATGACTAGAATATTGTTATTCATGAAGTTCCTCTCTGTCACAAAATTTCGCACTTGTCTTCTCTTCTCTTTTCTTTCAACCGTGCAATGCCTGATTTCCACATTCTTCTTTCCAACTCGACTTGACCCTCCCTTCTTCCGCTGATTTCAACAAGCATAGCGACCTCCTTGGATAATGGAGAGGTAAATTGTAGGGCAGAGCGACTTTGCTCTTGGCGATTGCTGGGCTTCTCTTGTGCGTTTCACTCTGACGGAGCCGGGCTTGACTGCCCGAGGAGAGACCTGAGCACACAAAGAGTACGCATATGGTGGATCATTGGTTACTGCGTGCTGCGTAGTGTCTACACATGCTACCCATGGATATGTATAGATTGAGATTCCCCGCACTGCATTATTTTTAGCATAGTCTCCGTGAAGTTTCGAAGTCTGATCCTACTTTACTGTACGACGATCTCGAGATAGCTACAATACATTATTTTTAGCATAGTCTCCGTAAAGCCTCATCCCACTTTAGTATGTGACGGTCTCAAGATATCTATCTAAAAGTGATGGGCAAGTCATAGGACAATCTGGAGAGGAAGTTCTCGAAAATCACTGCAAGACCTCTGGCTGTCCGTCCTTAGACTGTCCTGGGGCCGTCCCGGAATCGATCGAAGAGCCAGTCTAGGAAGATATATAAGTATTTATTTATTTATTTCCATTGGTCTCGGTCTAAGCCTCCTTCTAAATTTCATGTTTGTAGTCTGTGCTGTGGGAGATTATCAGATAATCTCCAGATAATCTCCAGATAATCTCCCATGTGGCACGGCCTCACTCCATCGGGCAATGGGTCGCGTGCTCCTCCCCCATCGCCAACCTCGATCGAACTCGAAGCCCGCCAGCACTGACTGCACTTGAGCACCTGGTGAGGTCCATAGTAGACGCATACATATCTGGCAGAACCGCATGCTGATGTCCGGAGGGCTACTTCGGTTTCTGTCTCCATCTTGTCTAAATTTATACCTTAATTTCTCCTATTCCGTACACTTCTTGCCATCTCTAACGTCGCGGGCCTCTTGGCTATCTTGGTAACTTGGCGACAGCCGCAAGCGAGCATGCGCGAGGCTCTTGGACGTTTCAGCTTACGCAGTCACTCGAGAAAAGCAGCACAGGCGCATGCGACCTCTTACCTGCCATGGCTACGATAGAGAGTATACCAAGAATACCAAGATGCCATCTCTGACCAAGCAGCAACATCAGGAATGCCAAACAATGCCACTACACCCCAAGGCTCTGGGCAAGATGTATGTCTCGAAGAAGGTCTCACTATCTATTCAACTCTTTCGAAGAGGGATATTGAAGGAAGACATCAGACTTATGGAGCTATTTTGGTAATCTCGCCTGTGCAGATTCTCAGAATAGTGGCAGCAGTAAGTCCACAAATACCAGAGGCATTTCCACCTGTTCGTCTTTCATCTCTTCATTCCATTCACCATCATCATCTTCACCTTCGCACATCTTTTGTTTCCTTTCGTACACGCAACAGGATTTGCTTTTCCATTCTCTACGGCCGGACCGTCTTTTATACTACTACAATCTCTCGTCGCATCTCTCCTTGCCTTCGCATATCAACCCACCCTTCGTCTTTCTCGCACTCACATCAATCATGCGTCTTCTTCCCGTTCTATTTCTCGCCGCCCTCACATGCACCTCTCTAGCCGCTCCTCATAGAAACAACCAAAACACAAGAAACAGAGGTCGGAGGACCTCCACAGCAGTCGCCGTCGCCACCACTGCCGCCGTCGCAGCCGGAGCAACGGCAGCTGCTGTTGCCGTTGGGAGTGAGGAAGTAGAGAATGCTAACAAGATCGACCTGGCTGGTGTATTTGATACAGCAAATCGCTCTTGCAGGCGGTGACATCCAGCAAGATGTCCTCTTCACAAAGTCTGCCGTCGGAGCCCTCGAGGTCGAGTTCGCCAACGCCGCGGGTCGCACCCTCACCGTCAGCGAGAACAAGACCCCCGCCGCACCACCAGCAGGCTTCGCCGCGCTCGAGCCGAGCAGCTTCAAGATCAACCTTGCCGAGGGTGCGGATGGCTTGACCTTGCAAAAGGTGGATTATATCATCGATCCAGCCAGTAAGCATGCTTTTGCTACCGTTCCTTGTCCATGTCTACAATAATCATGCCTAATACTTACCCGTCCCTTCAGGTGCTGCAATCGTCGGCCTCGATATCTCTAAAGGCCAAATTGGCAAGCTCTGCAGCGAAACAAACACTTTCGTGATAGATCCGGCGTTGGGCGAACTTGAATTCGAAGCAGAGGAGAACGAGCTCACCCTGACTGTCAAGAACATCAACGGCGAGTGGGGCATTTTCATCCCAACTAACGCCGTTGCCGCAAACGTCGCTGTCGCAGAGGGTGGAGAGGGAGCGGATGAGAATGAGGTTGCGGGCGCCTTCAACACTGCCATTGCTACACCCGGAGGGAATCTGAAAACCGACATCTTGTTTACCGCCAACGTAAGTCCCACCACACAATACACTGCTTCAATTGTCTCGCCGCACGAAGCTAACGCATCCCCCCAGGCTGCCGGCTCCCTCGAAGTCGAAGTCAACGCCACAGCCGCCAACGCCGTGACCGTCGTGGCCGGCAACCCGACGGGCAAGGCACCTGCCGGCTTTCTCTTCGTAGACCCACAATCGTTCAAGATCGCGACGGCCTCGGCGACTGCGGCGGCTGACGTGGTCAAGATCGACTACATCTTCTCCGCCGCGGTGCTTGGCGCTGTTGATCCCACCCAGGGACGCATTGGCAAGCTTGACGCGGCGACGAATGAGTTTATCATTGATGGGATTGGCGAGTTTGAGTTCGAGACCGAGGAGAATGAGTGGACTCTCACGGTGGCGGATTTGAACGGGGAGTGGGCAGTGTTGATTCCACAGGCTGCTGTGTTGTGAGTATGAGGGATAGGATAAGATTGGATGGGATGAGGCATTCCTTCTTCTAACTGTAGATACTTTTTTCTGTTGTTTTGGGGAGGGGGGGTTATAAGAAAATTGGCGTGAAAAGCACTGGAGAGACAAGGACTGTATTTGGATGCGCTTGTACATATATATGGAGTTAGGGGGCCAGAACTTGCTATGTAAGCCCAGTGACTGCCCTTATCCACATATCCATTCTCCAGTACTCATCCTTCCATGCAGCGAATACGTGTCACGTAATAGTATCTACACCCTCCTTTTTTGTATCTCACAATTCACAATTCATTGTACAGATTTGCTAAATTGGAAAGGAATCATTCTTTGATCTGCTGCTTGTGGAATATTCCTGGATGGTTGTTAAGTCGGTAGAGTCTACGAGGCGATTATCTCGGCGTGAGAAGCCGGAGCACTTACCAGGGATTTCGGGCATCCATTTCTCCCTCTTACTACAGAAGAACTCTCCTTTTGGCGGCAGCTCACCGGGCTTATCGAGGGTTCCATATGCGATGTATGTGAAATCTGTCGCAGGCGCCTACGCGCACGTCAACTTCCTTGTAACAACGAAGAATCCCCTGCCCCCCACCCAAGCCCGCCTTCTGCATAAGCCGCGTCCATGCGGCCTCCAGTACGAGACAGCCAACCCCCTAAAAACGCGCCCAGGTGGCTGGAAAATGCTGCAAACAGAACAGGAGCGCAGCACTCACCGCATACTCCAAAATGCCACTCCCACACTCGCCGCAGAACTTGCGGTGCAGCCGCGTCCCGGCCCCGTTGTCGGCCTCGTGCACCTTCGGGACGCCTCGCGTGATCCTGAAGCTCGTCCTCGGCACCTTCGCTGTCAGGCCGAATGCTGAGCCGAAGAATTTCTGGCGCTCTTGTCAGTTCGCCGATTTTGATGTTGTGGGAAAGGGAAGGTTGGAGAGGGGGGTCGACTTTGCAGTTCTGACAGTGGCAGAGAGAGGTGCGCGCGTCGTCGGGGGTTTTTAGGTCGATTTCGTAGGTGATGGCGCCGCAGTAGCAGGAGCCGGTGTGGATTGGCATGGGCCTGGTTATATAAAATGGATGAGAGGAGAATGTCGGAATAATGACTCGGCGGATTAGAAGGGAGTTCATTGGACTGCAGTGAGATAGGGATTGAGGCTGATAGTCCTTTGACATTTAGTGTTGCACGTTGTGGTGCAGACGACGCAGAGCCCTAGAATACGTCATGTTAGTATTTACGTCAAAAAGTTGATTAAGAGAGCATTTAAGATGTAGGGTATCTATGACGATTACACAATTTAATAGCAAACTCTTTTAATGTGCTTCAGGTCATAACACGCTGGAGCAATTAATTCGCATCGCACCGAAATCAAATACAGTCGTGTTGTCTGTCTTGAATCTATCCAACCTCGAAAATACCGTTAAGATGGCCAACCTTGCACATACCGAGAAGTCCTTGGCCAAGGATAGGGAAGGCAAGATTATTGAAGTCGGCGACCACATAGACACCCGCGTCAAGCTTGGAAGAAGCCATGGCGAGGTAGGCATCCTTTGCGATTCCCGAGCTCGTAATATGAAGGCTAGCCGAAGGATATGAGACTGAGTTTCTGAAGGTCGATGATGTCGTGCAAGACCCCGAAGAGGCTGCGGAGAAGGGAATCAACAACCCGCCCAAGGTATGCAATGGCAATCACTGTCCCTAAGAGACGACAAGAGTGCTGACAAGGTTTGAGGTCGTCTATCATGATCAGCTCGGGAATCGGATTGTGCAGAATCCAAGGACGGTGACGGTTACGGATGAGGATAAGAGATCGGGATAAGGAATGAGGACGGCCTCTGGATTTAAGTAGCTTGAATGAATACACTATATTCTTGCTATCGATTCGGGACTGGGCATAAGGGCGAATGGTGGTGAAACCCATGAGAATCTGCCAAGATCCGGAGCGTATATGAAGGGAGAACGACATGTCGCAATTACAGTTTTGTAGCCTGCAACGCTGCTCCTCTTAAGCAATGTGAGTGTTTATTTAACCTATGCCTCATTTATAGGTATAGAGCTTAGCTCTTCAAAAGCATTAAATTGATGCAAAGGACAGCCAGATTGAATCATGACTTTTGAGTGAAAGATTTTTGTTAAATGTATTTATCAAGATAGCATCTTATTATTCTGTAATGGACACGCGCCCATCATGCCGTAAGCAACAATCATTCATTCTATCTTCTCTTTCTGACCTCTATATTCGCAAGCAACATTTTCTTCTTCACTCCCTAATAGTATTCTGCCTTCCTGGAGCAAATAAAAACACACTCAAGCAGCGTTCATCTTCAAAAATCGAGTGTTTTCCACGATGAGCATCAATAATGAACTGTCCTTGTTTGTTACGCTGAGACTTTCCTCTCCATGGCGTCCCAGTGATAGTAGCTGCAAGGCCTGCGGCGAAGGCAAGGATGGAAGTCAAAGAAGGCATCGTGAAGATAAGAATGACCCAAGAAATACCTGGGAGTGAACCTGGCGACATTAAGAAACCATCGAGACCTACTGGGCTTTTAAACAACAATGTCCCCTTGCTAGAGAACAAACATGTTCATATTCCACGTCGCAATGGAAGGATTCTGAGGTCCATCCATCTACCTAGAAAACAATCCTCTACTGCAATAAACGGACATAAATCTTCCCGAACATTTAGAGAAAGACGTGAAGGAATGTGCCGATGTCAGCCATGTATCAACACGCACTGCAATGTTGAAGGACGGAAGTCTTGGAGAAGAATCAAGATGATCTGAAGATTTAACTAATAGTATCTGAAGCCTTCATATTCATACTGAAAAGAAATAATAAAATGGCATTGAGATATTCAACGATGAAGTCATTGAAGCCATTACAGAACACGGCGTATAATTCCGTGTATTCCTGTCCTGTCATTCCATGTCACGTGGCAAGTATTAGCTCATCAAGATGGCCAAGACATAAATTAGGAGCCCCTTTTCTCTCGAGAGCAAGAATATGTCTTCACCTGTTTTTATCTGAATACATGCATCGTTGTTGTTATTTATCCCAGGTTCGAAGTATTTGGATGGCGTTGACATAAGGAGCGCCGCTGCACTTATATTTATTCTTCGGCCACTCATCACGATGCGGTTTTTTCCGGCGGGGGGGGGGGGGGGGGGGGGGCTAT